>RCUI01000169.1_pt1 | contig 24666 bp, 27 predicted proteins | sample 2166121 | NCBI WGS metagenome assembly RCUI01 (sample SAMN09932700, study PRJNA488358) | compost metagenome | feature: garden; material: soil; isolation source: compost soil in succinic acid-enriched culture | place: Germany: Experimental Botanical Garden Goettingen | collected 2016-01-27
ACCGGCGCAGCCCATCCAGGCGCTGCACCTGATCCTCGAAGCGTTCTTCGATACGGCTGTAACGCTCACTGGCCAGCAGTTCGAAACGTTGCCGCAACTGCTGGCGGTACAGGTCATGGGTCGCCAGCGCCAGCAGCGCTGTCAACAGGCTGCCGGCCACAAACGCCACGCCGGCCACCAGCCAGGCGGAAACCTCTTCGCTGACAAAGCCGAGCATCTTCGGACGAGCGGCGTGCATCGACATAGAAAGCACTCAAAACGCCAGCGTCCAGCGGATCGCAGGCTCTGATTGAGTTATAGCCATTAGCCATTAACGAAGCAATCATCGCCCGCGACAATCAGCCGATCAGCGCGCCTGAATTTTCCATGCCCGGTGAATCTTGCTGTTACGGGCAAAATCCGGGTCCAGGGTCTGGGCGGTGATCTCTTCCACGGCATAGCGTTCAGCCAGGTTTTCGTCGAGCTGGAACTTGCGGAAGTTGTTCGAGAAGTACAGCACACCGCCCGGCGCCAGACGCGCTACGGCCAGGTCGAGCAACTCGACATGATCGCGCTGCACGTCGAACACCCCTTCCATGCGCTTGGAGTTGGAGAAGGTCGGCGGGTCGATGAAGATCAGCTCGTACTCGTCGCGACAGGCTTGCAACCAGGCCATGACATCGCCCTGCTCCAGTCGGTTCTTGTCCGAGAAACCGTTGAGCGACAGGTTGCGCCGCGCCCAGTCCAGGTAGGTTTTCGACAGGTCGACGCTGGTGGTGCTGCGCGCGCCCCCCTTGGCCGCATGCACACTGGCGGTGGCGGTGTAGCAGAACAGGTTGAGGAAGCGCTTACCGGCCGCTTCACGCTGAATGCGCAAGCGCATCGGACGGTGATCGAGGAACAGGCCGGTGTCCAGGTAATCAGTGAGGTTGACCAACAGTTTGACGCCGCCCTCCTGCACCTCCAGGAACTGGCCCTGGGTGCTTTGGCGCTCGTACTGGCGGGTACCGGTCTGGCGCTCGCGGCGCTTGACCACCACCCGGCTCTGGTCGATGCCCAGGGCTTGCGGAATCGCTGCCAGGGCGTCGAACAGACGCGCCTGGGCTTTCTCCGGGTCGATCGAACGTGGCGCGGCGTATTCCTGCACGTGCACCCAATCCTGATACAGGTCGATGGCCAGGGCGTACTCGGGCATGTCGGCATCGTACAGGCGATAACAGCTGACGTTGTCGCGCTTGGCCCACTTGCCCAATTGCTTGAGGTTCTTTTGCAGGCGGTTGGCGAACATCTGCCCGCCTTCGCTCAAACGAGCCGGCTCGCTGGCCACGGCTGCGGGTGAACGCTGCTCGGCAGCTTCGCCGTTGCGCTCCGGCTGACGGCGCTCGCCGGTAACAAACTGGTCCGGCTGGACCTTGATCAGCAGCAGCTTGCACGGCAAGGCGCCGTTCCAGAAGGCGTATTGCTTGTGGCTACGGATACCCATGCGCTTGCCCAGGTCCGGCGCGCCAGTGAACACCGCCGCTTCCCAGTTCAGGCAGGCCTGGCGCAGACGCTCGCCAAGATTCTGGTAGAGGTACAACAGGCTGGCTTCATCGCCCAGGCGCTCGCCGTATGGCGGGTTGCAGATCACCAGGCCTTTCTGGTTCTGGTCCGGGCGCGGCTCGAAGCTGCCGACTTCGCCCTGGTAGATCTTCACCCAGTCGCTCAGGCCTGCGCGCTCAACGTTGTTGCGCCCCGGCTGGATCAAGCGCGGGTCGGCTTCATAACCACGGATCCACAACGGTGGACGGGCCAGGCCAGCTTCGGCGCGGGCCAGCGCTTCATCATGGAGTTTGCGCCACAGTGCTGGCACGTGGCCGAGCCAGGCGCTGAAACCCCAACGTTCGCGGCGCAGGTTCGGTGCGATATCGGCGGCGATCATTGCCGCTTCGACCAGGAAGGTCCCGACACCGCACATCGGGTCGGCCAGGGCACCGCCTTCGGCAGCAATACGTGGCCAGCCGGCACGGATCAATATCGCCGCCGCGAGGTTTTCCTTCAGTGGCGCGGCGCCTTGCTGCAGGCGGTAACCGCGCTGGTGCAGGCTGTGGCCGGACAGGTCCAGAGACAGGATCGCCTCACCGCGTTCCAGGCGCAGGTGCACGCGCAGGTCAGGGTTGAGCTTGTCCACCGACGGGCGTTCGCCGCTGCTGGTGCGCAGTTTGTCGACGATCGCGTCCTTGACCTTCAAGGCGCCGAAATGGGTGTTGTCGATACCCGAGCCGTGGCCGCTGAACTCAACTGCCAGCGAACCGCTGGCTTCCAGGTGATCCTGCCACTCGACTTCATTGACGCCGTCGTAGAGATCGTCGGCGTTTTTCATGTTGAAGCGCTTGAGCACCAGCAGCACGCGGTTGCCCAGGCGCGACCACAGGCACAGCCGGTAGGCGGTTTCCATGTCGGCGCTGCCGCGAATCGCCGAAGTGTGCTCGCGCACTTCTTCCAAGCCGAGGCCGCGGGCTTCTTCGGCAAGCAGGCCTTCAAGGCCTTTGGGACAGGTGAGGTAAAGTTCGAAACGGTCCGACATGGGGTATCCAGAGCCTTGAGCAATAAAGTGGAAAGGCAAGCGCATCGCCCTTCCGATGTTTAATCGAACGCCTTTCCACAGCGTTCGAGTGGCGCTCTTTTAGCGCCGGGCCGCCCGCCAATCTGACTTTTGCCATGGGCTGAAAAGTCTTTGATTGCCGGGCAGAATGAAAAATTCAGGCAAAAAACCGGGGAAAATGACCCTTCGTCGTTTTACCTTCGTTGTTACAAATTATCACATAGCGATGGCCAGATGACTTCGCTATAGAGCAAACCCTGATCATAGCGGGCTTTGCGTCAGATCCTAATCAGACGCATTTATTTACTTATCCTCTGACCCTATGAAAGGTTACGTCCTTATGACAAAACGATCATTCACACTGTGTCGTGCATTGGTTAGAACTCATCTCAGGTTGTCACCGCAACGGGGCAACACTTTCGCTCGCGACGCCGGCAGCGAGCGCAAACCGGCAGAACGATTCTGCCCGGCCTCCTAGAGGCCGACGGGACATTACAGTCAACAAGTGAGGGCAACACCCTATGAGAAGACTTAAGCGTGATCCGTTGGAACGAGCATTTTCACGTGGCTACCAATATGGGGTCACCGGCAAATCCCGCGAGCTTTGCCCCTTTACTCTACCGTCTGTACGCCAGGCATGGATCAATGGCTGGCGCGAAGGACGCGGCGACAACTGGGACGGTATGACCGGCACTGCGGGTATTCATAGACTCAACGAACTTCACGCCGTTGGCTGAACGAGGATCTGAATTCGATTAACCATGCGCGCCCCATCCGGGCGGCGGGCTAAGGCCCAGGGGCCCCTTCAAGGGGCCCTTTTTTATGCCCGCGCTGTTAGCGTGGCATGGCGGCGATAGCGTCGACAGCCTCGCGAATCAGCGCAGGCCCCTTGTAGATGAACCCCGAGTAGATCTGCACAAGGCTGGCGCCCGCAGCGATTTTTTGCGCGGCATGCTTGCCCTCGGTGATTCCGCCTGCAGCGATGATCGGCAACTTGCCGCTCAGCTCGCCAGACAGCACCTTGACGATATGAGTACTCTTCTCCAGCACCGGCGCCCCCGACAAGCCACCAGCCTCATCGCCATACGGCAGGCCTTCGACCCCTTCGCGGCCCAGGGTGGTGTTGGTGGCGATCACCGCGTCCATGCCCGATTCGGTCAAGGCACTGGCCACCAGCGCTGTTTCTTCATCGTTCATGTCTGGGGCGATCTTGATCGCCAGGGGTACATGCTTGCCGTACTGTGCGGCCAGATGCCCACGGCGTTCGGCCAGGGCGTCGAGCAACTGCTTGAGCGAATCGCCAAACTGCAGGCTGCGCAGGCCCGGGGTGTTCGGCGAGCTGACGTTGACGGTGATGTAGCTGGCCTGGTCGTAGACCTTGTCGAGGCAGATCAGGTAGTCGTCTACCGCGCGCTCGACCGGGGTGTCGAAGTTCTTGCCGATGTTGATGCCGAGGATGCCGCGGTATTTGGCTGCACGCACACGGTTGAGCAGGTTGTCGACACCCAGGTTGTTGAAGCCCATGCGGTTGATGATCGCCTCGGCTTCCGGCAGGCGGAACAGGCGCGGCTTGGGGTTGCCTGGCTGCGGACGCGGGGTGACGGTACCGATCTCGACAAAACCGAAACCCAGCTGGGCGAAGCCGTCGATGGCCGCGCCGTTTTTGTCCAGACCCGCCGCCAGTCCGACCGGGTTGGCGAAGTTCAGGCCCATGACAGTGACCGGCAAGGAGGCCGGCGCCTTGGTCAGCAGCCCGTTGAGGCCCAGGCGGCCACCGGCGCCGATCAGGTCCAGGGACAGGTCATGGGAAGTCTCCGGGGAGAGCTTGAACAGCAACTGGCGGGCCAGGGTATACATGGGCGGCGTGAACTCGGGTGGCGGCGAAGGGTTGGCGATTATAGCCGGGTGACCACCACTTCGGCGAGTTCGCCGGGTTGCAGGGCGTGGCTTTGATAGAACGGAGTCAGGATATACGTGGCCAGCAGCGCTCCGGCGCCGTTGGCCAGCCAGTAGTTCTGGCTGTCATTCAGGCCCATCGCGCCGATGTGCTGGGCGGTGGCCACGCCGGTGGAGATGATGGCAAAGGCGGTCATGCGTGGGATGCCAGTGTTTTCCAGACGGGTAACGATTTGCCGCCAGCCGGGAACCTGCACTTCGTAGTTGAGCCTGAACGACTGCTCGTCGACTGCCTCATCGCGCCCGTGCATCCACGCCGAAAGCTCTTCATTGAGGGCAGGCTCAACGCTTTCGATCAAGCCATTGATCAAGGCCCCCACCAGGCCCGAATCCGTCCACAGCGCCGCGGCCCCGGCGGCGAACTGCAGGGCGCCATAGGCGATGCCATCGACCAGGTTGACCGGCAGGCTCAGCCCGGTATTGCTGCCAAGCCCGTGAAACGGCTGCAACAGGTCGCGACTGAGGCAATACAGGGCTACCGCCGGCGCCGATCCGGCCAACCCGGCGAAGATCGTCGCCGGCCCAGTAGCCAGGGCGGCGCCAAGAATCAGTGCCGAAACAGCGAGAAACGCGCCTTGGGAGGCAAGGTATGCGGGGGTTGCCGTGCCGTTGTAGAGGTGGTGCCCGGCAGCGGCGAGAGTCAACAACAAGGGCAACGCCGAGCAGGCGGCACCGGTGATGACCGCTGCCGAGCCTGACACGCCTTCGGCGACTGCAGCACTGAGCGCACTGCGGGCCATGGTCAGGGCGCAGACCGATGGCAGGTTGAAAGCGGTGGATACCGCCAGGTTGCTGAGTGGTCGCGGCAGGGTGTCCAGGGTTTCACGAAGTTGCGTTTGCAGGTAATGCGCCACGGCACCGATGCGTTGTGGCACGGTTTCCAACGACTGCCCCTGCTGATGAGTGAACACACTACTTTGCGAAACAACGCCGTCTGCCACAAAGGACTGTACTGCCTGGGCATCCTCCGCAGACACGCTGATTTGCTGCTCAAAGGTTTCAAGTGTCTGGAGGATATCGATGCAGACATTTTTCTCTTCAAGACTCAAAGGCGCTTGCGGACCCAGCAAGTCAATCGGGTCGAAATCCGCTGGCATATCGATGACAACATACTCTGATGTCGTTGGCTGCTCTGGAGCCTCGACCGGCACAAAGCTGGTTTGACTGGCACTGCTGACTGAATCAACCATTGGCACTACCTCTTTGTTGTTGATAAATGCGCGTGTTTACCACTCAACCTCTTCGCGACTGTCCTCGTCCCACTGCGGATTCATCGCCTGTTGCAAAAACGCCTTCATCTGCAACTCGAGACCGAATACCCGGGTATGCACACCGCGCATCTCCTGATACAGCAGATCCTCTTCCAGCCCGTCAGCCTTGAGCTGTTGCAAGACTTGCAAGACCACCGCCAACTGCGCGGCGACAGTCCGATACGCCGGCCCGCCGCCCTGGCCGTCCGGCCAGTCGCGGATGCACTGGTACAACGCCTGTGCGCCCTGCCCTCCCAGGGTGCGCAACTGCTGGTACAAAGCGTCGAACTGCAGCGGCGCCTGGGACATTCGCGACGCCAGGGATTGCACCGCCTCTGTTACATGCGGCGACGCTGCTGGGGCCCCCTCAACTCGCATCCTGGCTTGCCTCCTCGCTCTGTTCGGACGTTGCCAACCAGCGCTGCAGGCTATCCGCCAGGGTCACCCGTGCGGCGTGATCCAGCTGGGTGTCTAGCCGTGCCAGGCCGTCGCAGCGCATCAGCACCCGCTCGGCCAGCTGCACTTCAATCACCTCGGGATGAAACTCCAGGGCCAGTTCACCCAGGTGCAGGCGATAATGGCTTTGCTGCTGGTAGTCGACCTGCAGCTCGCCCTGCCACTGGCGGCCCATTGCCCTCACGATTCGGGCGTGCGCGCCCTTGCTGTGCAGGGGCGCCTGCAATTGCAAGGGCTGGCCGATGTCGACGGCCGCTGCCGGCCAACCATCGACAAGCGCCTCGAGCCACTCGACCTGCCCAAACACCTCGCGCAGCAGGCCGCGCGTCGTCTCGATCAGTTCACGGCGCACTTGCTCGGCCAAGCGCTGGCTTTGCAGCAAGGCGTCAGCCAGGTCCTGCGCGGCGTGCAACACGCCCTCGGCATAACCCTGCTGCCTGGCCGCCTCACGCACTGCATGAGCGTGCTTGTGTGCCTCGGCGACCTGTTGCTTGGCCGCTTGCCGGGCCTGCTGTTCAAGGGCCTGGCAGTGTCGCGCCAGGGCCCGCTCGGCTGCACGGACCTGCACCGGATCCAGGCCCGGAAGTGCGTTTTCACAGCGCAATGAATCGAGCATGCTGTACGGCCATCCGTAAAAGTCCGTGGTCCGCTTGCGCTGCCGGCAGCTCGGCTTGGCGGGCAACCACATCGGTTGAGAACTGCAGGGCCAGTCGCGCCACCAGGGCCACCGGTACCTGCGCCTGCCAGGCCAGCAAGGCATTGAGCCCGACCGCTTCAAGGCGCGCTTGCAGGTCCAGGCTCGATAGCTCATCGAACCATGGTCGGGCACCCAGCGCGCAGCTGGCGAAGGAGCGCTGTGCCGCTGGCAACCGATCGGTCGCAGCCCCGTCGACCAATGCCGGCCACAGCCGATAGGCACCGAGCAGGCGCGCCACCTGGGGCAACAGCAGCCAGTGCTCAAGCCATAAACGGGTAATGTCGTTATCCGGCCAGGTCTGCGGCATGGGCGGCAGATCCAGCCCTTGCACCAGCATCTCGTCCACGACCTGCATCACCGCGGCGCTGCGCAACGCGTCAGGCAGCTGGAGCCGCTCGGCACTGAGGTAGCGCGATGGCTGCCGGGCAATCTGATCGATCCACTCAACTGACGGCGACATCACCGGCCTCCCGCCGCTGGTACCATAGCCACCCCCCACCGCCTGCAAGGCCGACGATGAACAACAACAGCATCCACAGCCAAGGGCCCGGCATACGGCTCGCTTGCATGCCGTGCGGCGAGTGGTGCTGGATCGCCACACGCGGCGTCAACACCACCGATATGCGCTCGTAATCCACTTCGCTGAAACTGTTTTTGAGAAAGCGCTTGAGATCGTCGATCAGAATATCGACCTCGCTGTCTGGTTCGTGCACGACCAACGCCGACAGATGCACCGGCGCACTGCTGCGTCCTCCTTCACCGGCGGCCAGGTCATAGCTGACATGCACCCGTGCCGAGACCACACCACTCAGCGCCGTCACCGACTGCTCCAGACGTTGTTCGATGGCCGAGTACAACCGCGCCTTCTCCGCCCGTGGCGAAGCCACCAGGGCGTCGGCAGGAAACATTTGCGCCACCTGCATTCTTGCCCTTGACGGCAGGCCGTACTGGGTCAACAGGTCAACCGCAGCCGGGAAATCCATCTGCGCGACCAGTACGGTGTAACCGCTCTTGCCGGTATCGACTTTCTGCACGGCAATGTTGTTGCGCTGCAGCAAGGCCACCACTTCATTGGCCTGCTGCTGATCCAGCCCCTGCAACAGCAACGGCTGGCGGCAGCCGAGCAAGAACAGGCAAAGCAACAACCCGAGCAGCCACCTCATGACTGGCGCAACAAGGTTTCGGCAGTGCCGACGACTTTGCGTACCAGGGTGTTGAGCAGATTGATATCGACGTTGTACTGCCCGGTCTGCTCCTGCAACTGCGCCAACACCTGCGGGCTGGTGATGTCGGGACGCTGCAACAGTTGCTCGATACCGGCTACATGCAGGTCGCTAGCCTGGGCCGACTCAGCGAAGGCTTGCAGCAAGCGGTCCTGCAAGGACACCGGAGCACTGTCAGCACCTTGGTGCAGCGCGTGAATCTGGCGCGGTGCAAGGCCGGCAATGGAATCGATAGCCATTGATGCAAATACTCCTGAATGAGTGACCAGCCACCGGGACGATCAACGAGCTGCCTGGATGATCGCCATGTCGATGTCCTTGAAGCCCTTGACCGTATTGGTCTGCGCATTGCGAAATACGGTGTAGGAAGAGAATGCCGCCTGATACGCGGCCAGCAATGTCGGGTCGGAAGCATCGGCCTGCAAGTCTTCCAGCGCTTTATCCAGGGCTTCTTTCAACCCCTGCGCGCCCTGCTCGAAGGCATCTGCCTGACGCCCGAGAAAATCATCATGAAACTGGACCGGATCTGAAATGCTGCGCATGGTTCAACTGCCTGTATGGGAGGAATGAAATTGCCAGGAGGTAGACGAGGATTTGATGTACCCCTGCTCGCCCGCCTGGTATGAAAGACCCTTGAGCCGGTCGTCCTGAAGGACGATGGAAAAGTGCACAAAGCCCGAGCCCCATTGCTGCTCGAATCGGCGAATGAAGCGCCGGGTCGCTTCCAGCTGGCTGTCCTGCAAGTTGCCCTCGATGCGCAAGGCAACACTGCCCGACTGGTCACTGCGCCGAAACGGCACACCCAGCTGACGCAGGCCGGCAAGCGCTTGATCGATGCTTGCGCTGTCGTCCTGCAGCCGAAATTCGAGGTGCCCGGCGTAGGGAGCAAGCCGTAGCAATTGCTGCTCGAGACGGCTCTTCAGGGGTTGCTCCGGCAGTGTGCCGGCAAGCACCAGCAACGGCCGCTGCGGCTCGCTCAGGTCGAGCAGCCGGATCGCCAGCCCAGGTTCGAACGCCCGCAGTTGCTGCTCCAGCCGTTGCTGTTCCTGGGCCATCACGATGACCGCGACACCGCCCAACTGATGACGCATCAGGACCTGACGATTCCAGGCTGCTTCGCGTAGCGAGTCGACCAGCACGTAGAGCAACTGATCGCGCCCTTGCAACACTTGCGCCTGAGCGCTGACCAGCGCCGTGACACTGCGCTGCTGTGCCGAAACGGTACGGTCCGGCAGCGACCAGACGCCCAACGAAACCACTAGCAGGCACAACGCAAACCCAGCGCTGGTGACGCGCAACGAGCCAAGCCGTTTTTTCCCGTTGCCCGACCCCGTAGCGGCGTCTTGCACATTCCATTCTTGTGAACTCAAGCGAAACGCAACCTGCAATCCACCGATCTGCTGCTGTTGCTGCAAAGGCCAGAGCTGCCATGACGCTGATGGAGGTTGCAACGGCCTTACCCGCACCGATTGCCTCGCCTCGCCGAGCATGACCTCGAAACTGCACCCGCCCGTCTCCAGCAGTATGAACAACGCCTGCCCGGTGGCGGCAGCCAGCCCGTCAGCCGTCCCGACAATCACCCGGGTCGGGCCTGGGCCGGCTGCCAGGCTGAACTCGCAACCGGCCATAGGGCCATTGAACACGCGCATGACACAGGAATCTATCGAGGTCTCTTGCATACCAGCACTCTAGAAAAACGTGACCAAGCACGAACAGAGCAAAGCCTAAGAGAGCTGGCGCCTGCGATCCTGATGAGAATCTGATGATTGCCAGGCATCTGCTGCCAGTATCGGGAAATTCGCTTCGAGAAAAGCCAGCAACTGGCCCAGCACCTGTTGCTGGCACCCGGCGAACCGTCGGCAATCCACTATCCGGTGATCATGTCCCCTGACCAGTTCAACCGCCAGTTGGTGGTAACCATCGGTATCGACGCAATAACCACACAGGTAGTAACCCGGTGCCAAGCATTCGATCAGGTCGATGGCTTCCAGGGGGGTTGCACACAGGCTGGCCACCGACAGAGACAACAGTTCGACGCGCCGCTGCAAGGCGTTACGCACCACACCCTTGATGGTTTCGTTGAGTACCAGCGACTCGAGTGGCTGCCCGCCGCGCAACGGCAGGATGGCCAGGGTAGGCAACCCCGGGCAACCGGCGAGCGCGTTGGGCATGTGTTGCACCGGGCAAGTGAACCGATAGCCCTGGCCGTAAACGGTGACAATGAAATGGCGACGGTCCTTGAGCAACTTGCGCAATACGCAGATGCAGCGTGTCAGCGACTCTTCAGCGGTATCCAGGCCTGGCCAGACAGCGTCCAGCAAGCTGTCCTTGGATACCAGTGTACCGGCATTGGCCAGCAGCAGACGCAGGACCTGGCGTTCCTTGGGCGGCAGGTGCTGGCCCTGTTCGTCGTGCCACAGCACACCATCGGGGCACAGGCGCCAGCCCTCGAATGCGTAGGTGACAGTGTCGGGAGGGGTGTAAAAGGCGGTCATCGGGGCGGGGCCTGTCATTATTGTTCGAATGCCCTGCAAGCACCCCGTGGGCTACTCGCAGGCCAATGACTATAAGAATTCCTTCCCGGCAAAAATGTAGGCATAAGGGTACGGACGCACCAAAGCAAATCCGTAGGACGACGTAGGACTATTCAGCTAAACACCCTTGCAGTGCCTGCTGAACCGTTCGAATCACATCACCAACACAGCGCCAGTGCCTGACCGCCTCAGGGTCCAGCCGCCGGTGGAAGCACTCATTGAGTGCCTCGGCCATCTCGACGATGTTCAGCGAATCACAGCCCAGGTCATGCACCAGGTCGGCCTCGCGCGTCACCTGCCCGGCATCGACACCCAGGCAGGTCATCAGTACGGCGATGACCTGCTGCTCCAGTGGCGAACTCACCAGGTACTCATGTGCTTGAGCATGTCGGCGAACTGGCTCAGGTGTGCCGACAGGGTCCTGTTGAAGTTGTCGTGATAGCTGTTAGCGTTGGAATACTTCTGACCCAAGGACTGCAACTGGTTTTTCATCCGCTCCTCCTGTGCGTTGAAGCCCGATTGCCAGACCTGAAACCTGGCGGGGTCCCAGGTCACAAACCTGTTTGGCGTTCCCTCCTTGAGCTCTCTGAGCGGCCCCAAGTCCATTACCACGGCATAGCCGCCGCTGGGTGACCTTTGCACGGTGTCGGGCGGCAGGCCCAGGGCCAGCTGCCATTTTATGGCGTCTTGCTGACTGGCCGCAGGCCTGCCCGGTGCCGGGAACAGGATGGCGGCACTGTTGGGCAATGAAAACTCCCGCTGTAATTCATTGAATGCCGCATGGAACAGGTCACCGCTGAAGTAAATATCTTTCCCCTCATTGCCGGCGGCGACCCAATCCCACATTTCGCTGGTCACGTTGCTGGTAAATGCCGCAAAAAACTTCTGATAGGCATCGAGAATATGGGTGTAAGCGCCCAGGTACTGATCCTTGATGATGCCAATCAGGTCAATCAACTTGTCAAAGAACTCGTTTGCCGCCATCGGCGTGTCTTGCAGCTCCGCAGGAAGGTCCTTGTTGATAGCCTCGGCCATTTTCTGCAGGTGCTGATCCGCTCGCAGACGGCCAGCCTCGGCAAGCGTTGCCGTGCAACACTCCACCGTACTGGCAAACACATGAACCTCCTGCTGGACAAAACTCAACCTGATGCGTTGGGTCACTTCCTCGGCGGCATTCAGTTCCGTTGCCAATTGATGCTGCAGCGCCTGATGGGCATGTTCCAATAGCTGCACACTCGCCAAGCGTCCCGGCACACCGTTTTTTGACAAAGGCGCGGGCATTGGCGCAGCGTGCGGCACCTCGAAAGCAAGCGTTTCAGGCGCGTGCGAGTGCTCGCTACTCAGGGGATGGTGCGGCGTACTGTTAATTGCGATGCTCATGCTGCCCCCAATTTATTTTATGGCCGACGCATTGGCGCGCGATTGCAACAACTGCAGGACCATGTCCATCAGCTTGTTGAGCAAGCTGGTATCCCCGCCATTCTTTTGTGCCACTTCATCAGCCAGGCCTTTGACCAGGCTCTGGGCGCTTTGTAGCAGCACCTCTCGCGAACGCGCCTGGTATTCACCCAGACGCACTGCGCTCGATACCGCATTGCTGACCGTCATCGCCAATGAGTTGATCATCTGCCCATATAGCTGCGGCTTCATGTAGCCTTTCTCATTCATCGCACCGAGCCACTCGGACTCCTGGGCCTGCTTGCGCGCCTTGAGGATCTCACGATCAAACCAGGCCAGTTCATCTGTGCTGGGTTTCGCTCCCTTAGGAATGATCTCCGACTCGTGAGGCGCCCCCTTGTCGTTCAGTGTGCGCACCTTTGTCGGCACACCCGGCTCAAAATCGGTACGCGCACGCATAGCCGTTAGATCGTTGCCAATATTATTGGCGTCCATGGCGCTGCGCTTGGTGGTACTGATATCCGCATGCTTGGCTGCAAGCCCCTTGAAGCTAAGGGTGGCGCCACCAATCGACATTGCCCCCGCCAGCACCGCACCGCTGATTGCACTCATGAACTGCGCCTGGCCCCCATCGATGATCGCCTGCGCATTCTGCTCAGCCACCTTGGCGACAATCGTGGCAAACTGGCCACGCGACGCAGCATTGGCTATCAATACCGCCATTATCGTCAGGAGCGCATCGCGCAGAATGTTTGCATGTTCCTCCCAGGCCCCAGGATCGAAGCTCAGCGTGTCGAGGGTATCCAACACGCGTTCGCTCAACTTTCTGGTCAATTCATCAACCGCGCTCGCATCCTCACTCGCCATCAATTGCACGACCTGATCCAGGCTCAGAAATGCCAGCGGCATGACTGACGAAGCAAGTACCTGGCCCTGCCCCAGCCTCATTGAGTCGAGCACTGAGGCGATGTCGCGAAGCGCATCGCGCTGGCTCGAACCATCGACAAATACAGGTCTTACAGGGGCTACGGTATTAATAGTGGTCATGACAGCTTCCTTAGATATTCCTGGCCATTTGTTGGCTGGTCGCACCCCTTTTCTGCAGGTCCTGGAGCACCTGCTCCACTTCCTTCTCTCGTGCTCGCATCGACTCGCCAAAGCGCTCAAGCAACTCCCCCATGTACTGGGTAATCGCCTCATTGACACTGCGGGAAAGCTCGACTTCGGCCAGGCGATCTGCCGCTTGTCTCTGGTGCGCGGCACCCTTTACCTGAAACGTCGATTGCGCCGCCACGCTACCGACCTCGACGACAGCCAGCGCCATCTCTGCACGGGTGGCGTAAAGCGAAGCGGTGGTTTGATTGACGCTCAGCCCAAGCGCCTTGCTCAATTTGCCCAGCGCCTGGGTCAGGCTGCTGCCCACTGTGCTTGCCGCCTGCTGCAGGGTCTGCACCAGGGTCGGGAGCATTTTGCTGATCATCTCGCCTATTTTTGCCGCAACCTTGGAAATCACTGGCCCCAAGGCAGCCCCTGCGGCCATCGCAGCCAACGCCACAGCAGCGATGGTGGCGAAGATTCCAGCGATCATTCCACCGATCTCGGCGATTCGCTGCGCGGTTTTCTCACTGAAAATCCCGACCCCCTTGAGTACCTCGGCGTAGATTTTGGTGAACAACTTGATGGCTTCCTGCATGACCGCCATCAACGGCTTGGTAACCTCGCCCATGATCGAAACACCCGTGGTGTGCTCAACCAGTTTTTCGCTGGCCAGCAACGCCACGCCAATCAGGGCCGCCGCCACACCGGCCAAGACGCCTCCCGAAACCGCGGCCACCACCACGCCGACGATAGTCGCCACCACCGCAATCAGCGGCCCGAGGATTTTGCTCAGGCAGTTGCCGGTTTTCTCGGCCGCTTCAGCTTTGCGTGTCTCCTCCAAGTACTTGTCGGATTCGACCTGCATATGCTCCTGAACCTGCTTCTGCAGCGCCTGGAACAAGTCGCGGCTGAACTGTTCTGCCTCCTGGGCGGACTCGCCGAGCAGATCGATGGTCTGCAAGCGAAGCAGCAACGCCTGGGCTGAAACATCGAGCAGGCGCTGGCTGATGGCCTTGACCGGATCCCCGCCCAACCCTGCTTGCTGAATCTGAGCGGCCTTGTCCTGAACCTTGCTTGCCGCTTGATCCGCGATTGCCACGGTCAGGCGATGCTGTTCCAGGGTGGTTCGCAGATGCTGCTCGGCGCCGCGCAACTGATTGCGCAGTTGCTGCTGTACAACCAGTTCAGCGTCATGCTCGGGCGTCCCTGGCTGCAACCCGCTCAAGCGCTCGTCACTTTCGCGCAACTGCTGATAGGTATGCGCCACCCGTGCTTGCGCCTGGGCCAACTGCTCATGACTGACCGCCACATCCGCTTCAGCTGCTGCCAGCGCTTCAACCGCCGCGGCATAGTGCTCAGAAAGCTGGGCCAAGCCATTCTGACGCGCCTGGAACAGCTCCAGCGTCTGATTCAAAGACCGCGCACGCTTGTGCCCTTCGAAATTTTCCAGTTGCGCGGCGAGCGAAGCCATTAACGCTATAAAGTTCGCCTCCGCGCCCGCCGCTGGTGTCGCCGGGGGTGTCAACTGGGGACGTCCGGCGACCGACTGGCCGGTACCGGAGTAATTGACCGAGGCCAATCCGCTTGCTGCGGCCAGGGCTAACGTTTCGGTGCGCGCCGCGAAAGCGGCGGCAGCGGCGTAAGGGGACGAAGATTCGGGAACGGACTGTGCCGTGGCCTTGAACAATGAATCGATATTCACCTGAGTTACTCCTGCTCTTGGGTACGCAACACTGCCAGTGCATCCAGCCCCGCCTGCGCTTGTGCTTTCAATTGAGGGTCATCGCTATCCTTGAGTACATACTCGAAACACAGGCGCGCTTTACCCGGTTTGCCCGCAGCCAACTGGCATTGGCCACTGTGAAACAATGCCCGATAGTCTTTGCGGCTCTGGGCAAAGGCCACGGCGTACAGGTCAATGGCCTTGTCGTAATGGCGTTTGAGCTGGTGCACCGCGGCCAGGCCCATCCAGTACTGAGGGTTGTAGAAGTCGTAGATGCACAGGAAATGAAACAACTTTTCGGCATCGTCCAACCGTCCTTGCTCGTAAAACTGGTAGGCAAAGGCATATAGGCTGTCCATCTGCGCGTCCTCCAGGCCTCGCAGATCCTTGAGGCTCGCACCGGCCATCACCGCATCGACTACGCCGAGGGCAGTGGCCTCATCCAGTGTGTTGTCGCCTTTCATCGAAACCCTCCTCGAACCTGACCCGTACATTGGGCCAGAAGGCCGCCAGGGCCGCTGTCAGATAACGCTCATTTGCGCGCCTCAGGCCTGCTCCACCTGCTCGAGCCAGACCAGCAGACGCAACACCTGCTCGACTTCCTGCACCTGCAGGAAGCTGTAACGCCGATGGGTCTTGAAAATGCGCCGGGCCAGGTTGACGTCGGTGATCACCGGCACCCCGACCTCCTTGGCATACTCGCGCACCGCCAGGGCGCGCTGGTTGGTCTCGATGACAGAGATGAACGGCAGCAGGCTGACCTCCGGGCGGAAGTAGATGCCGATGGCGATATGGGTGGGATTGGCCAGGATCATCCGCGAGTTGCGCACGTCGGAACGCACCTGCTCATTGAGCAGCTCCTGATGCAGTTGGCGACGCTTGCCCTTGATCTGTGGATCGCCGTCCTGTTCTTTGTGCTCGCGCTTGACCGAATGCAGATCCATCTTCATTTCGCGCATGAACAACCAGTACTCCGCCAGCGCATCGAGCACCACGATCAACACGATGTAGCCGAGGATCAGCATGAACAAGGCGAACAGCAGCTCACCCCAGATCGCCAGCAGCGCCAGCGGTGAGGCATGCAACTGAGCAAACAGCACCTGCCGGTACTGCCACCACATCAGGCACAGGGCCAGGGCGAAGCAACCCAGGTACAGCAGCGCCTTGAGCGTGTCCTTGAGCGTGCGTACGCTGAACAGCTTCTTGAATCCGTTGACCGGATTCAAGGCGCCCAGGTTGAGCTTCAGCGCTTCGCTGGCCAGACGACAGCCAGTTTGCACCAGGGCCGGCAAGGCGCTGCCGAGGGTGCAGACCAGCACCATCGGCAGGATCAGTTCCAGGGCCAGACGCAGCAGGCTGGCGGTGTACCGCGCCAGATCATCCTCCATGCCACTGGCCAGGATCTGCCGGTACACCTGCATGATCTCCAGTACGCGGGCATCGTGGAGCATGAAGGCCAGGCCCACGAGCAGCATGCAACTGGTGACCAGGTCGCGGGCCTTGAAAGTCTGACCTTTGCGGGCGGCATCGCGCAGGCGTTTGGCCGTGGGCTTTTCGGTTTTCGAGGCACTGGAGGACATCAGTGCGGTTCCTCTGCCTGCAGGTACTGCGGCAGGTATTGAGGTACCGCGGCCATGCGCATGATTTCCTCGGGCAAATGCGTGCCGAAATACAGCAGCAGTACCACCAGCGCCACCAGGCTCTTGATGGTCAGCGAAACCGAGAAAGCGTTCATCTGCTGGGCATAGCGTGACAACAGCCCGAGCAGGGCCTCGCTGAGCAGCAATGTGGCCACCACCGGCGCACTGATCGCCAGAGTCTTGGCGACGATGGCATCCAGCAGCGCCGCGACAGCCGACAACGAAAACCCGCAACTGCGCCCGGGATCGCAGAGCTGGTAACTCAGCTCGATCGCCTGGAGCATCAACAACAGCCCGCCACCTTCCAGGTAGATGACAGCGGCAAACATCTGCAGAAAACCCGCCAACTCCGAATTGTCGACGCCGTTGGCCGGATCGATGACGTTGCTGAGCATCGCCCCACGCTGATTGTCGATGAGGTTGCCCATGCCGTGCAGAACCCAGAACGGCCAGCACAGCAAGCAACCGAGCAAGGTGCCGATGCCCGCTTCACGCAACAGCAGGCCCAGAAACGCCAGGCTGTCGAGCGCCGGCAACTGCTCACCGATCAACGGCGTAAGTGCCAGTGCCAGCAGGAACAGCACCGCCTGGCGCGGCGCACCGGTCAGCACCCCACTGTTGAGGAAGGGCATCATGAAAAACAGCGGCGCCAGCCTTGCCACCCCCAGCAAGGCCACAGCCATCAGGTTGTGCAGTTCAAAAAACAGCCCCGCGGCCATCAGCGCAACGCCAGCTGCAGCACTTCACGACTGAAACCGAGCAGCACCTCGCCGTACCAGCCAGACAGCAAAAACAGACAAAGCGAGACTGCAAGCAACTTGAAACCGAACGGCAAGGTCTGTTCCTGCAACTGGGTGACCGTCTGGAACAGGCCCACCAGCAGGCCGACCACGGTGGCGACCACCACCGGCCACGCCACCATCAGCAGAATCAGGTACAGCGCCTTGTTGCCCGCGTACACCAGCTCACCCATGCTCCACCTGCCCACGCACGGCCAGGTATTGCTCGACCAGGCCAGTGGAGAGCAAGGCCCAACCATCAAGGGCAACGAACAGCACCAGCTTGATCGGCACCGAGATGATCACCGGGCTCATCATCATCATGCCAAGCGCCAGCAACAGGCTGGAGATCACCAGGTCAACGATGACAAACGGCAGGTACAGGTAGAAGCCGATCTTGAAGGCGCTCTTGATCTCACTCAGGGCGTAGGCCGGCAACAAGGCGAACAGCGATGGCTCGGCCTGCTCATCGTGCCACTGATCCGCGCCTGACTGGCCACTGTGCTGGGCGCGCTCGAAAAACTGAGCAAGCTCAGGGTCGGTGTACTGGCGCAGGTAGCGCTTGTAGCTGCCCAGGCCGTTCTCGGCAAAGTCCACCACCGCCTCGATGTCGTTGAACGCGACCTGATGCTCCTTGTAATAGCTGTAGCCCTGTTGCACCACCGGGGTCATGACGAAGATTGCCAGCATCAGCGCAATGGCATTGAGGCTCATGTTCGAAGGCACCTGTTGCAACCCCAGGGCGTTGCGCACAATTACGAAGACAATCGAGAACTTCAGGTAGCAGGTGCCTGCGGCCACCAGAAACGGCAGCAGCGAGGCGAAGGCCAGAATGGCGATCAGCGAAACATCATTCATTGCCTGGCATATCCCGCACCTGATGCAACTCGAGCAGCAGCTGCTCGCCCTGGCGCACCAGCTCGCCACAGCCCAGCCACTGCCCGTTGGCACGCACCTGGACCTGCTGCAATGCCTGCGGATAGAGCTTGAGCAGGCCGCTCTCGAGGCTCGCGGCCAGTTCGGCAAAGCTCAGGTCGACGGCGGGCAGAAAGAACTCCAGGGTCACCGGCAATGCCGCCAGCAATGGCTCTGCGTATGCCTGCTCGGGATCGGGGGAAGGGTCAGTGGTCATGTGTATTCCTTGCTCAATGAAACTGAACGCGCCGCCGAAGCGGCCGCCCAGACGCCAGTGCGGAGTGAAATCAAGAAGGCGCAACAGGTCGCCCGCGACCGGTGGCAGCACCGGTCGCCACTGGCTCAAGCCAAGCAACAGCTCAAGGCCGGCAGGCAGCCCCGAGCACGGCTCAAGTAGCGGTTCGGGCAGCTGCAACGCGGCGGGCAGTTCGCTCAGCCACAGCGACCCCGCAGCGCTGCTGAGCACCGGCAGCGGCCAGTGTGAAAACGCTGCGCCCGTCACGTGTTCGACCGACTCCAGGCGCTCGTAGGCCAATGCCGGCAGCGGCGCGGGCACGGGCTGCGGCAGGCGTTCGAACAGTTGGCGGATGTGTTCCGTGCACGGTGGGCGCAGTAACAGAGCCGACAGTTGCGGCAGCCGCTGCTCCAGCCAAAGCGTGGCAACCACCAGCCCTGACCACCGGCCCGAGGCGCAATGGGCGCGAAACAGCAGGCAGTCGGTGTCTGCGGGCAGTGTGCTCATTTGCAGCTGCCCTGTATGGCGCAGCAAGCGCCGCTGAAGCGTTGCCTGGGGGTGAACCCGGCGCAGGGCGAGCGAACTCAACGCGGGTCCTCCTGCTCATCATCCAGCTCGTCCTGGTTCGGCTGCCCACGTTCCTGTGGATGCTCGCCGGCGCGCTCTGCCAAGCGCCAGGCGGGCTGATCCAGCCGCGCCAGAGGTTCGCGCAACTGCTCCAGCACCAGGCTGTTGCTGGGGGTCAGCAGCATGCCCTGCGTGCTTTCACTGCCCGTGACCAGCAAGCTGCCGCTGACCCGACCGTTGTTGAACGGCACCCGCAAGCCCTCGCCCGGCGCACTGGTTGACGCGGGGGTGATCGGCAGCATCGGGGCGGCAGGCGGCAGCGTGGGTAGCGATGGTTTGCCCTGCGGCGCAGATTGCGCAGCGCCAGGTACAGCTCGAAGTGGCTCGACAACCACCACCGGACTGGCCAGTACGGCGCCGGGTACGGCGGCCCTTTCAGTCTCGGCTTCGAGCACAGGTGCTTGCGCTGGCGCCGGTATTGCGGGCAATGGGCTCTCGATGCTCGGCACAGGGCCCGCAACAGGCGGACTACGCTGCTGCTCGCCAGTAACCGGCATCGCTACACCAGACCGGGTTGGCGTTTGCGCTACGTCGGCAACCACCGCCTTTGCCTGCGGTGTGAGGCTCAGCTGCGGTTGCAGAAAAAAAGCTGCCAGGGCCTGCACAACAGCCTCGGGCATTTCTGGTAGTTCCAGTGGAAGCTCGAGCGCTTGCGGCTTCAGCGTTTCCAGATCAAGGTGCAGCGCGTTGCGATTTCCGACCAATGTGATCATGCGTTCCATACCTTGCCCTTGAGCCTCTGCTCATCCAGTTCGTTGTCTTCCTGGCGCTGGCGTTGCAGCAGCCATTGCCGATGCAACTGCTGCAGGTGCTGCTGATACTTGTCATGGCGGCGCTGCAAGGCGCTCATCTGTTTTTGGCTGTCTGCTTGTTGTTGCTGCAGTTGCTGCTGTCGATGGCTGATCTGCTCCAGTTCCAGGGTCAACACCTGGGCCTGGCGGCGCAGCAAGGCCTGGCGACGCAACAGATCGAGCAACTGGCTGTGACTGAGCCGCTGGCCCGGCTCCTCGACCCGCAACTGGCGCAGCGTTGCCTGTTGCTGCTGCAGCTCGCCCGCCTGCAGCTTCAACCCCTGCAACTGCTGGGCGTTGCGCGCCAAGTGCTGCTGCAACGCCTGCAAGCGCCCTTCGCCCAGGCGCAGCCAGGCCTGCCACTCAGGTGAACAGCGCATGCAGGGCCTGCTCCGCGTCGTCGGCCGGGACGGCCTGATCGCGGCTCTGGCGCTGCCATTGCTGCAACTCATCGCGACGCGCCAACGCCTGGTCATTGAGTGGATCGACGCCGCTCTGGTACTCGCCCAGTTCCAGCAGCAAGCGCATGGCCTGCAGCCGGGCCAGACACTCGCGGGCCTGGCCGGCCAGGGCAATACTCGCGACGCTGCACACCTGATGGGCAACCCGACTGGTGCTGCGCAACACATCAATAGCGGGAAAGTGGCCTTTGCCAGCCAGCTCGCGGCTCAGGTAGATATGCCCATCGAGGATCGAGCGGATTTCCTCGGCCAGTGGATCGGGCTCGTCGTCGCTTTCCAGCAGCACCGTGTAGAACGCCGTGATACTGCCGCTGGCCGTCACCCCCGGGCGCTCCAGCAGGCGCGGCAAGGCTTCGAACACCGAGGCCGGATAACCGCGCCGCGCCGGTGCTTCACCGGCGGCCAGGGCCAGGTCGCGACGGGCGCGGGCATAGCGGCTCAACGAATCGATCAGCAGCACCACACGCTGGCCGCGGTCGCGGAAATACTCGGCGACACTGGTGGCCACCAGGGCCGCGTTACAGCGATCGACCGCGGCGCTGTCGGAGCTGGCCTGTACCACCACGCTGCGGCTACTGCGCGCCGAACCGCGCAGGCGCTGGACGAACTCCGCGACTTCGCGGCCACGCTCGCCGATCAGGCCGATGACGAACACGTCCGCCTCGCTGTGCTCCACCAGCATGTCGAGCAAAGAGGTCTTGCCGGTACCGGCCGCCGCAAAAATACCCACCCGCTGACCGACGCCGCAGGTCAGCAGGGTGTCAATCACGCGGATCGCCGTGTCCAGGCGCTGGCTGACCGGACGGCGCTGGCTATAGTGCGGTGGTGGGGTGTCCAGAGCATAGTGGTAAACCGGCAGGCCCTGGGCCGGCGCCAGGCGCTCGACCACCTGCCCGCGGGCATCCAGTACCGCGCCGAGCAGATCATCGCCACAGTAAAGGTGCATCGGTGCCCCCGTGGCCATTACCAGTGACTGGCGCGACAACCCCTGCGCCTCGCCCAGCAGGCTCAGCAGCGCCACTTCGGCATTGAAGCCGATCACCTGCGCCCAGGCTCGCGGCGCGGGATCACGCCAGTGCTGGTAGACCTCGCACAGCTCGCCGATGGCCACTCCGGCCAACGGTACTTCCAGCAAGGGCCCGAGCGAGCGGCGCGGGTGCGCGCCGTGACGCGCCAGCTGCATCAGCCTCATCGCAGCACGAGCGCCCGCAACTGCAGGAGCACATCGAAAAACGCCTCCAGGGCCAGGGCAAAAGCCTGAATACTGCTGTACGCCTGATCGGCCAGCAGCATGCGCAACTCCAGGCTGTCGCCCTGGCCGAACAGCTGCAGCTGCTGGTTACGCGCATGGACATTGGGACGCATCATCAACTGCAAAATGGCTTCGGCGTGGCGGCCAAGCAACGTCGGGGTCAGCGGCAGAGCCACCGACGAGAACCAGATATCCCCTTGCACCTCGCTGACACTGATGTCGGGCAGTTCGTTGAGCAGTCGCTCGATACGGCTGTCGCCACCATCGCTACGACGCAGCGTGCCGCGCAACAGGTTTGCGATATCAACAGTTGCCATACCTACTCCTAGAGTGTCTTGATCACATTGACCGAAATGTTCTCGGCGACTTCAGCGAAGGACATCACGTCCAGCTCCCTGAAGCGGCCATCAATCAGCTTCTTGATGTAGCGCCGGACATCCACCGAACACAGCAGCACCAGGTCCTTGTGCGGGATGTACAGGTCGCTCAGGCCCGCGCCGACGCGATCGAGCAGCTCTTCGACCTGGGCCGCATCAAGGTTGACGAAATTGCCTGCCGAGGTCTGGCGCACGGCCGAACGCACCACCTCCTCGAACTCGGCACCGAGCAACAGCACGTTGAGCGTGTCCTGCCGAGCGAACTTGTTGCTGATGTAGCGGGCCAGCGCGCCGCGGACATGTTCGACCAGGGCCAGGGTGTCCTTCTCGCGCGAGGCCCAGTGCGCCAGGGTTTCCATCACCAGCTTCATGTTGCGCACCGAAATGCGCTCTGCAACCAGCCGCTGCAGCACTTCACTGATCTTCTGCACGGTGACGTAGCGGTAGACTTCCTTGAGCAGGTCGGGGTACTGCTTTTCCAGTTCATCGAGCAGGTTCTTGGTTTCCTGGACGCCAAAGAACTCCTGGATATTGCGCACCAGCACCACCGCCAGACTGTGATAGAGCTCCTGCTGGGCGGCCCGCAACGGATAACCGAGAGCGGCGATGGCCTGGCTCTGGCTGTCGGCGACCCACAGGCTTTCGACTTTATTACTGTCGTGCCCGCGCTTGATCTCGATCCCCGAGTCCTGCAACTGCTCAGCGAAATCGAGCAAGCGGTGATACTCGAAGAACAGGTCAAACTGGTCGGCGCGCACTTCGTTGATCAGGATAGTGACCTGGTGCTCGGGCAAGGTCTGCGCCGCCCGCAGGTGCGGCAGCGGAACACGCAAGCCGTAGTCGATGAAGAACTGGCTGCGCAAGCGCTCGGTGAAACGTGCCTGCTGCAATTCGGCCAGCCGGGTTGACGGGACCAGCAACAGCAGTGGCAGGGTTTCGGTGTTCAGGTTGTCGATATCAACCAACCCCTGTGCCGATCCTGTGTCGTCAGCGGGCTGGGGGCTTGCGCCCTCTCCCGTCACAACCTGCTGCGCCCGGCGGCGCCGGCGCCAGAGCACAGCGACCAGGGTAATGGCAATGAACACGAACACCGCCAGCGGAAAACCCGGCAGCAAACCGACGCCCAGCGCCAGCAAGGCACTGACGCCAAGCACGAAGGGGTTGCCGAGCACCTGGCTGAGCATGTTGCGCCCCAGGTTCTGCTCGTCACCGTTGACGCGGGTGACAATGAACCCGGCACCGATGGCAATCAGCAACGCGGGAATCTGCGCCACCAGGCCATCACCGATGGTCAGCAGGGTGAAGGTCGACAGCGCCGTGGACAGGTCCATGCCCAACTGCCCGACACCAATGGCAATGCCACCAATGAAGTTGACGAAGATAATCACGATGCCGGCGATGGCGTCGCCCTTGATGAACTTCATGGCACCATCGAACGAGCCATACAGCTGGCTTTCACGCTCCAGCTCGCTACGCTTGGCCCGCGCCTGGGCGGCGTCGATGGCGCCGGCCTTGAGGTCGCCATCAATGCTCATCTGCTTACCCGGCATGCCATCCAGGGAAAAGCGCGCGGCAACTTCCGCCACCCGCTCCGAGCCTTTGGTTATCACGATGAACTGGACAATGGTGACGATCGAGAAAATAACGAAGCCCACCACCAGGTTCTCGCCAATCACGAACTCGCCAAACGAGGCGATGATCTCGCCAGCATCGGCCTGGGTCAGGATCAGTCGGCTGGTGCTGATCGACAGGGCCAGGCGAAACAGAGTGGTCAGCAGCAACAGGGCCGGAAAGGTCGAGTAACTGAGAATGCGCTCGATATAGAACGAGCCCATGAAAATCAACAAGGACAGGACGATGTTCAGGCCGATCAAAAAGTCCACCAGCACCGTCGGCAGGGGAATGATCAGCATGGCGATGATCATGACCATCAACGCCAGAATCAGCAGTTCCGGACGCGCGGCGAGCCTGGCCAGCCAGAGGTTCAGCACTGCCATGGGGTCACCCTCGCAACGCCGACGGCAGGCCGTGACGGTGACGCTGCAACAGCACTTCAGCAGCGAAACTGCTGTCGGCCAGGTGCTCGAAACGCTCAGCCAGATACAGCAAGGCATGCTCTTCGCTGAACAGTTGCTCCGGCAACGTCAGGCAGGCCCGGCGCACGCACTGCAAGAGGCCGGCGCGGGCAACCGCATCGACCTGCAGCAAATACGGGCCGAGCGCCTGCTGCAGTAATTCATCCAGTGCATGGGGGTAGCGCAGAACGCCGAGCAGCAGGACCAGCCAGTCCAGCTCGCTGACCGCGAAGCGCCCGAGTAACGCGCCAACGAAACTGCGATCGGCCGAGCGTAACCGTTTCAACTGCCCGAGCAGAATCAGCAGCGGGCCGAACTCGTGCAGGCTGCAACTGGGGTCCTGGCCCTGGATATCAGTCAGCAGGCTTTCTTCTAGAAAGCTCAGGACGCTGTGGCGGTGCTCGGGCCCATACAATCCGATCCACTGTTCATAGTGATCGGCAGCCTCGCCGTCGGACTCAAGAAAGTCCCGGTAGTTTTCTCGCAGGGCACCGGCGCGCACGGCCATGCGGCGCCCATAAAGCCGCGCCTTGAGCGCGGTGTTGATGCCCGCTTGCAGACTTTTCGATGACGCTGGCAATGCCCGGGATGCTGACAGACTGATCGCGCAGCTCAT
>RCUI01000170.1_pt1 | contig 24582 bp, 18 predicted proteins | sample 2166121 | NCBI WGS metagenome assembly RCUI01 (sample SAMN09932700, study PRJNA488358) | compost metagenome | feature: garden; material: soil; isolation source: compost soil in succinic acid-enriched culture | place: Germany: Experimental Botanical Garden Goettingen | collected 2016-01-27
CCTGGAACAGGTTGAACGACTCGCGCTTGTACTCCTGCTTCGGGTTCTTCTGGGCGTAGCCACGCAGGTGAATGCCGTGGCGGAGGTGGTCCATGGTCGACAGATGGTCTTTCCACAGGTCGTCCAGTACGCGCAGCAGGATCTGCTTCTCGAAGGTACGCAGGGCTTCGGCGCTGGCCTGTTCTTCCTTCTCGTTGTAGGCCGCCAGCAACTCTTCCATCAACTTCGCGCGAAGGGTTTCTTCGTACAGGTGATCGTCTTCGTCGAGCCACTGCTGAATCGGCAGCTTGACGCCAAAATCACTGGCCAGGGCCGCTTCCAGGCCAGCCACGTCCCACTGCTCGGGCAGCGATTGCGGCGGGATGTGCTGGGAAACGGTGGCGTCGAGCACTTCCTGGCGGAATTCGGCGATGGTGTCGCCAATGTTGTCGGCTGCCAGCAGGCTGTTACGCATGTGGTAGATGACTTTACGTTGCTCGTTGGCGACGTCGTCGAACTCCAGCAGCTGTTTACGAATGTCGAAGTTGCGACCTTCGACCTTGCGCTGGGCTTTCTCGATGGCGTTGGTGACCATGCGGTGCTCGATGGCCTCGCCGGACTGCATGCCCAGGGCCTTCATGAAGTTCTTCACCCGGTCAGAGGCGAAGATGCGCATCAGGCTGTCTTCCAGCGACAGGTAGAAACGGCTGGAGCCCGGGTCGCCCTGACGGCCGGAACGACCGCGCAGCTGGTTGTCGATACGACGCGATTCGTGACGCTCGGAGGCGATCACGTGCAGGCCACCGGACTCGATCACCTGCTGGTGACGCTTCTGCCAGTCGGCCTTGACCTGGGCGATCTGCTCAGGCGTCGGGTTCTCCATGGCAGCGACTTCGACTTCCCAGTTACCGCCCAGGAGGATGTCGGTACCACGACCGGCCATGTTGGTAGCAATGGTCAGTGCCCCCGGACGACCGGCCTGGGCGATGATCTCGGCTTCTTTTTCGTGGTACTTGGCGTTCAGTACCTTGTGATCGATGCCTTCCTTCTGCAGCAGGTTGGACATGTGCTCGGACGTTTCGATGGTGGCGGTACCCACCAGCACCGGACGGCCCAGGGCCATGCTTTCCTTGATGTCGGCGATGATCGCGGCGTACTTCTCGTCGGCGGTCAGGTAGACCAGGTCGTTGAAGTCCTTACGCGCCAGCGGCTTGTTCGGCGGGATGACCATAACGTTGAGGTTATAGATCTGGGCGAACTCGAAGGCTTCGGTGTCAGCGGTACCGGTCATGCCGGACAGCTTGTTGTACAGACGGAAGTAGTTCTGGAAGGTGGTCGACGCCAGGGTCTGGCTTTCGGCCTGGATATTCAGGTTTTCCTTCGCTTCGATGGCCTGGTGCAGGCCTTCGGACAAACGGCGACCGGGCATGGTACGACCGGTGTGCTCGTCGATCAGCAGGACCTGGCCGTCCTGGACGATGTACTCGACGTTGCGGTGGAACAGCTTGTGCGCGCGCAAGCCGGCGTAAACGTGGGTCAGCAGGCCCAGGTTGTGCGCCGAGTAGAGGCTCTCGCCTTCGGCCAGCAGGCCGACCTGGGCAAGCATCTCTTCGATGAACTGGTGACCGGCTTCGTTGAGCTCGACCTGGCGGCTCTTCTCGTCGATCTTGTAGTGGCCCTCTTGGGTCACCTCGCCTTCCACTTCCTCGATGTGCTGCTTGAGGCGCGGGATCAGCTTGTTGATCTCGATGTACAGCTTGGAGCTGTCTTCGGCCTGGCCGGAGATGATCAGCGGAGTCCGCGCTTCGTCGATCAGGATGGAGTCGACTTCGTCGATCACGGCGAAATTCAGCTCACGCTGGAATTTCTCTTCCATGCTGAACGCCATGTTGTCGCGCAGGTAGTCGAAACCGAATTCGTTGTTGGTGCCGTAGGTGATATCGGCAGCATAGGCCGCGCGCTTTTCTTCAGGCGGCTGGAACGGCGTGACAACGCCGACCGTCAGGCCGAGGAATTCATACAGCGGACGCATCCAGTTGGCGTCACGGCGGGCCAGGTAGTCGTTGACCGTGACCACGTGCACACCCTTGCCGGACAGTGCATTGAGGTACACGCCCAGGGTTGCGACCAAGGTCTTGCCTTCACCGGTACGCATTTCTGCGATCATGCCTTCGTGCAAGGTCATGCCGCCGATCAGCTGCACATCAAAGTGACGCATGCCCATGACCCGCTTGCCCGCTTCACGGGCTACCGCAAAGGCTTCAGGCAACAGCTGGTCGAGGGTTTCGCCTTTGGCCAGGCGCTCTTTGAACGCAGCGGTCTTGGCCCGCAGCTGCTCGTCGGAGAGAGCCACCATCTGCTCTTCGAAGGCATTGACGATCTGTACCGTCTTGAGCATGCGTTTGACTTCACGCTCGTTCTTGCTTCCAAAAAGTTTTTTTAACAAAGGCGCAAACATATTGGCAGGATCTTCCACACGTAGGGATGGAGGGCGGCCCCGTGAGTCGCCCGTGCAGCCCTTATGGCCGCATGCGAACGAGCATTCTACCCGGAAACGATGGTGAGGAAAGTGGTGGATTTCCACGATGCTGGCACAGCGCTTTGACGGGGCTTTTTTACAATAAGGGCTTTTTTCACAACTTCAACCCATTGGCTACATGAAGTTTTCACCGGGCACCCAGGCAAGGCGCTTGCCGGGGGATCTGATAAGATGCCTGTTCTGTAACTTCAGGTGTACCCCCATGGCTTTTCGCCCCTTGCCTGCACGCGCCCCAGCAGTTCTGCTGCGCGAAGCACGGCCGCTCAAAGCCCTGTTCAGCCAGGCCCAGCGCCTGGCGCAACTGCAAAAGCTGCTCGACAGCCAATTGCAACCGGCTGCCCGCGAACACTGCCATATCGCCTCCTGGCGCGAAGGCACGCTGCTGCTGATTGTCACCGACGGCCACTGGGCCACCCGCCTGCGCTACCAGCAAAAACGCCTGCAACGCCAGTTGCAGACGCTTGATGCGTTCGCAAGCCTGACCCGCATCCTGTTCAAGGTCCAACCGCCGACCACCCAGAGCCGCGCTGTGGGGCACACCGCCGACCTGTCCACCCGTGCCGCCGAAAGCATCCAGGCCACCGCTGAAGGCATCAGTGATCCGAAGCTGCGGGCGGCGCTGGAACGCCTGGCCAGTCATGCGCGCGACAAGAACACTGCCGACGACTGACGGTAGGCGCGGGCATAAAAAAGGCCACCCGAAGGTGGCCTTAATCACTAGAGAGAGTGCTCGAACTTACACTGCCGCAACCGGACGCATGTAAGAGATCGGTGCCGTACTGGCATCTTCGAAAGTCACCACTTCCCAGGCATCTTTTTCCTCGATCAGCTTGCGCAGCAGCTGGTTGTTCAGCGCGTGTCCGGACTTGTAGCCCTTGAACTCGCCGATCAGGCTGTTGCCCAGCAGGTAGAGGTCGCCGATGGCGTCGAGGATCTTGTGCTTGACGAATTCGTCTTCGTAACGAAGGCCGTCTTCATTGAGCACGCCGTCCTTGTCGACCACGATGGCGTTTTCCACGCTGCCGCCGAGCGCGAGGTTGTGCTTGCGCAGGTACTCGATATCGCTCATGAACCCGAAGGTCCGGGCGCGGCTGACTTCCTTCACGAACGAGGTGCTGGAAAAGTCCACGCTGGCACTTTGGGTCCGGTTACGGAACACCGGGTGATCGAAATCGATCTCGAAACTCACCTTGAACCCGTCGAACGGCAGGAAAGTGGCGCGCTTGTCGCCGTCTTCCACTGTCACTTCGCGCAGGATGCGGATGAATTTCTTGGCTGCGTCCTGTTCTTCCAGGCCGGCAGATTGAATCAGGAATACAAAGGGCCCAGCGCTACCGTCCATGATCGGCACTTCGGACGCGGAGAGCTCGACGTAGGCGTTATCGATGCCCAGGCCAGCCATGGCCGAGAGCAAGTGCTCAACCGTGTCTACCTTGGTATCGCCATTGACCAGTGTCGTCGACATGGTGGTCTCGCCGACATTCGCCGCGCGGGCAGGAATTTCCACCACGGGGTCGAGGTCGGCACGGCGAAATACGATGCCGGTATCCACAGGTGCGGGTTTGAGGGTCAGGTAAACCTTTTCCCCGGAGTGCAGGCCGACACCTGTGGCACGGATAATATTTTTCAGGGTGCGTTGTTTAATCATGGCATTGGCCGCTTCAGCGCAAATTGCGAACTGGTATCAACAAAGGCTGGGGATAATACCAGACCCGGCCTTTGCTGAACACCAATCACCCTTATACTCCTGATAAATTTCATCAATCGGCCTGACGACGCAGGAACGCTGGAATATCCAGGTAATCCAGATCGTCTTGCGGATTGAGCTTGGCAGCGGCGGCTGCACCGGCGTGGGCCTGGTTGCGCATTACAGTCGGGCGCTCCAGGTCACGGTAGTTCACCGACGGTTGCTCCTGGCGTACAGGCGCAGGGGCTGCGGTCTGCATCGCGACAGTCTGCATGGTGTTGTCGATGACCTTGACCGGCTTCTCGATCTTCGCGCCCAGGCCCGTGGCAACCACGGTCACGTGCAGCTCGTCACGCATGTCCGGATCGATAACGGTACCGACCTTGACCATGGCGTGATCGGAAGCGAAGGCTTCGATGATGCTACCAACGTCCGAGTACTCACCCAGCGACAGGTCAGGACCTGCGGTGATGTTGACCAGGATGCCGCGAGCGCCCTGCAGGTTGACGTCTTCGAGCAGCGGGTTGCGGATGGCTGCCTCGGTCGCTTCACGCGCACGGTTCGGACCGCTGGCGCAGCCAGTGCCCATCATGGCCATGCCCATTTCGCTCATCACGGTACGAACGTCGGCGAAGTCGACGTTGATCATGCCCGGACGCTTGATGATGTCGGAGATACCGCGAACGGCACCGGCCAGTACGTCGTCAGCCTTGGCGAAAGCGGACAGCAGGCTTGCGTCCTTGCCCAGGATGGTCAGCAGCTTCTCGTTCGGAATGGTGATCAGCGAGTCAACGCTCTCTGCCAGCGCGCGGATGCCCTCATCGGCGATCTGCATGCGCTTGCGGCCCTCGAACGGGAACGGACGGGTCACCACCGCAACGGTGAGGATGCCCAGTTCCTTGGCCACTTCGGCGATGATCGGTGCAGCACCGGTACCGGTACCGCCACCCATGCCAGTGGTGATGAACACCATGTTGGTGCCCTGCAGCACTTCAGCGATGCGCTCGCGGTCTTCCAGGGCGGCCTGACGACCGACTTCCGGATTGGCGCCAGCACCCAGGCCCTTGGTCACGCCGGTGCCCAGTTGCAGGATGGTGCGCGCGCCGATGTTTTTCAGCGCCTGAGCATCGGTGTTGGCGCAGATGAACTCGACGCCTTCGATGTTGCTCTTGACCATGTGATTGACGGCGTTGCCACCGCCGCCACCGACGCCGATCACTTTGATGACCGGACTTTGCGGGACGTTGTCTACGAGCTCGAACATTTTCCCTCTCCTTACAGTTCTCTAGTTTTTGCGCCTACTACTACTGCTTTGAAACTTTTAAAAGTTGCCTTTGACCCAGCGAGTGAAACGCTCGAACGCTGGTGCCTTGGGTTCATCGCCATAGTTGTTGCTGCTGTTGCCGGTCAGGCTCACGCCGTCGGACTGCTTTTGCAGGCCGTAGGTCAGAAGGCCCACACCGGTGGAATAAATCGGGTTGCGCACGACGTCGCTCAGGCCCCGAACGCTATGCGGTACGCCCAGGCGTACCGGCATGTGGAAAATCTCTTCGGCCAGTTCTACTGCACCTTCCATCTTCGAGGTACCGCCGGTCAGGACGATGCCGGCTGGCACCAGGTCCTCGTAGCCACTACGGCGCAGTTCGGCCTGGATCAGGGTGAACAACTCGTCGTAACGCGGCTCGACCACCTCGGCCAGGGCCTGGCGCGACAGCTCGCGCGGTGGACGATCGCCGACACTCGGCACCTTGATGGTTTCGCCAGCACCGGCCAGCTTGGCCAGGGCGCAGGCGTAGCGAATCTTGATCTCTTCGGCGTACTGGGTCGGGGTGCGCAGGGCCATGGCAATGTCGTTGGTCACCTGATCACCGGCAATCGGGATCACGGCGGTGTGGCGAATGGCGCCTTCGGTGAAGATGGCAATGTCGGTGGTACCGCCGCCAATATCCACCAGGCACACGCCCAGCTCTTTCTCGTCATCGGTCAGCACCGAGTAGGCCGAGGCCAGTTGCTCGAGGATGATGTCGTCGATTTCCAGGCCGCAGCGGCGTACGCACTTCTCGATGTTCTGCGCGGCATTGACGGCACAGGTCACCACGTGGACCTTGGCTTCCAGACGCACGCCCGACATCCCCAGTGGCTCGCGCACGCCTTCCTGGTTGTCAATCACGTAGTCCTGCGGCAGGGTGTGCAGCACCCGCTGGTCGGCCGGAATGGCCACGGCCTGGGCGGCGTCCAGCACACGCTCGAGGTCGGCAGCGCTGACTTCACGGTCGCGAATGGCGACGATGCCGTGGGAGTTCAAGCTACGGATGTGATTGCCGGCGACACCCACGAAGGCGGAGTGGATCCGGCAGCCTGCCATCAGCTGGGCTTCTTCCACCGCGCGCTGGATCGACTGCACGGTCGACTCGATATTGACCACCACGCCCTTCTTCAGCCCGCGTGACGGGTGGGTGCCGATACCGACGATTTCCAGGGTGCCGTCGGCGGCTACTTCGCCTACCAGCGCCACTACCTTGGAGGTGCCGATATCCAGCCCGACGATCATTTTGCCGCTATGCGCATTTGCCATGGTCCTGCCTCTCTCTAATTCTTCGCAACGGCGGGTTGGGCCGTCGTCGGTGCAATCGGTTCCCGCCAGCCAACGGCCAGGCCATTGGCGTAACGCAGATCGATGCGGGCGATGTTCGTGATCTGTTCTTTGAGTGTCTTGTCGTAAATGGCAATGAAACGGCGCATTTTTTCCACCAGATGGTCGCGCCCCAGCAGCAGTTCAACACCTGGCCCGGCGCTACCGGCGCCGGTGGTCAGGAACCAGCTGCCGCGCTCGCGCACTTCCAGCCGGGCAATCGAAAAGCCCATTGGCCGCAACATCTGGCTCAGTACCTGATACTGCTGCATCACTTGTTGCTGCGCCCGCTGCGGGCCGAACAGCTGCGGCAGGTGCTCATAGTTGGCCAGCTCGCGCGGGGTGAACGCCTGGCCCTGGTTGTTCAACAAGGCCTCCTCACCCCAGCGCGCCACCGGCAACTGTTCTTCCAGGCGGATCACCACTTCGTCTGGCCACACCCGTCGCACTTCGGCATGGGCGATCCAGGGCATCTGCTCCAGTTCTGCGCGCATGCTGGCCAGGTCGACGGTGAAGAAGCTGGCCGCCACAAACGGGGCGATTCGCTGCTGCACCGCTTGTTGGCTGATATAGGTCAGATCCCCCTGCACGGCGATCTTGGTGATCGGCCGGTCGGCATAGGGCATCAGGCGTTGCGCACCTTCGTAGGCTGCAAAACCTGCGACCACCAGCAGCACGGGCCACAGCAGACGCTTGAAGACGCTGAAGTTGGCCTTGGGCAGGCGCGCCGACAGTGGCTCCTTGGCCACCATCCGGCTGGCACCACGCGGCACCGGCTTGCTGCGGCCGGTGGCGGGTTGCTGATGACGTAACATCGCGCCTTGCATGGGCTTAACCTCGCGCCTCGACGCTTGCCGCCAGGATTGCCAGCACCAATTGCTGGAAGTCGAGGCCGGCCGCGCGTGCCGCCATGGGGACCAGGCTGTGATCAGTCATGCCTGGTGCGGTGTTGACTTCGAGCAGCCAGAAACGCCCCTGCTCGTCCTGCATGACGTCCAGCCGTCCCCAGCCAGCAATACCAACGGCATCACAGGCGCGGGCGGTCAGGTCGATCAGTTCTTGTTCCTTTTCCGCGCTCAGGCCACAAGGAATCCGGTACTGGGTATCGGAAGCCAGGTACTTGGCGTCGTAGTCGTAGAACGTGTGCGGCGTGCCCAGGGCGATCGGTGGCAACACCTGGCCACGCAGGGTCGCGACGGTGAACTCCGGACCGTGAATCCATTGTTCGACCAACACTTGCGAATCGTAGGTAGCGGCGTCTTTCCAGGCGGCGATCAATTCGTCGACACCGTTCACTTTCGCCATACCGATACTGGAACCTTCATGGGCCGGTTTGACGATCAAAGGGAAGCCCAGTTCCGTGCCCGCGGAAATACAGTCGGATTCGCTGCCCAGCACGGCGTGACGCGGGGTCGGAATGCCCAGGCTCTGCCACACCTGCTTGGTGCGCAGTTTGTCCATGGCAAGTGCCGAGGCGAGGATGCCGCTACCGGTGTAAGGGATGCCCAGACACTCGAGCAGCCCCTGCATGCTGCCGTCTTCACCGCCACGGCCGTGGAGGATGATGAAGGCGCGGTCGATCTTCTCGTCGAGCAGGCGCTGCAGCAGGTCGTCACCGACATCGATGGCAACAACATCGACACCGGCACTGGTCAATGCTTCGATGACCGCAGCGCCGGACTTCAGCGAAACCTCACGCTCGGCGCTCTTGCCGCCGTAGAGCACGGCTACGCGACCGAAGTCTTTCACGGGAATGGTCGAATGCAGCTTGTCGTATTGGTTCACAGTCATTTCGACTTCCCCTGACTGGTCACGGCACCAGCGAACAACGGACTTTTGATAAGTTGCGGGGCCAGGCCACCGATATCACCGGCGCCCTGGCACAGCAGGATGTCGCCTGCGCGCAGCAATGGCTTGACCAGCGGCGCCAGCTCGATGCCGCGCTCGATGTAGATCGGGTCGAGCTGACCGCGCTGACGGATGCTGTGGCACAGCTGACGGCTGTCGGCACCGGGGATCGGCTCTTCGCCGGCCGGGTAGACCTCCATCAGCAGCAACACGTTGGCATCGGCCAGGACCTGGACGAAATCGTCATACAGATCGCGTGTACGGCTGTAGCGGTGCGGCTGGTAGACCATCACCAGGCGACGCTCTGGCCAGCCACCGCGCACAGCCTTGATCACCGCGGCCACTTCGGTCGGATGGTGGCCGTAATCGTCGACCAGCATCACGCTGCCACCGTCCACCGGCAGTTCGCCGTAGACCTGGAAGCGCCGCCCTACCCCCTGGAACCCCGAGAGGCCCTGGACGATGGCTTCATCGCTGATGCCCTCGTCGGTCGCGATGGCGATGGTCGCCAACGCGTTGAGCACGTTGTGATTGCCCGGCATGTTGACCGACACATCCAGCGGCTCGCGGTCGCGACGCAACACGGTGAAGTGGGTCTGCATGCCCGACTGACGAACATTGATCGCACGCACGTCGGCTTCTTCGCTGAAGCCATAAGTAACGGCAGGACGCTTGACCAGGGGCAGGATCTCGCGCACCACCGGGTCGTCCAGGCACATCACGGCCAGGCCGTAGAACGGCAGGTTGTGCAGGAACTCGACAAAAGTCTTCTTCAGCTTGTTGAAGTCGCCTTCATAGGTGGCCATGTGGTCGGCGTCGATATTGGTGACGACTGCGACCATCGGCTGCAGGTGCAGGAAGCTGGCATCGCTTTCATCTGCTTCGGCGATCAGGTAGCGGCTGGTGCCAAGCTGGGCATTGGTGCCTGCTGCATTCAGCCGGCCACCGATCACGAAAGTCGGGTCCAGGCCACCGGCAGCGAACACCGAGGCCAACAGGCTGGTGGTGGTGGTCTTGCCATGGGTACCGGCCACGGCGATACCGTGGCGGTAGCGCATCAGCTCGGCGAGCATTTCGGCGCGCGGCACCACGGGGATACGACGCTCCAGTGCGGTGGCAACTTCCGGGTTGGCGGTATTGATAGCGCTGGAGACCACCAGTACATCGGCGCTGGCGGCGTTCTCGGCACGGTGGCCGATGAAGATCTGCGCACCGAAGGATTCCAGGCGCTCGGTGACCGCCGAGGTCTTGAGGTCGGAGCCCGACACCTGGTAACCCAGGTTCAGCAGCACTTCGGCGATCCCGCACATGCCCACACCGCCGATACCGACGAAGTGGATGCGGCGGATACGGCGCATTTCCGGTTGTGGCATGGCTTTCTGACTTTCAACCATGGGCCACCTCCAGACAGATATCGACCACGGTGCGGGTGGCCGCAGGTTTTGCCAGGCGCCGGGCAGTGGCGGCCATGGTGGTGAGTTTTTCCGGTTGCATCAGCACCTCGTTCAGGCGTTCAGCGAGTTGCGCTGCGCCAGTTGTCGCTTGTGGCATCAGGAAGGCAGCGCCTTCACGGGCCAGATAATGGGCGTTGTGGGTCTGGTGATCGTCGATGGCATGGGGCAAGGGCACCAGCATCGATGGCAAGCCGGCCGCAGCCAGCTCACTGACGGTCAGCGCGCCGGCGCGGCAGACCACCAGATCGGCCCAGCCATAGGCTTGGGCCATGTCCTTGATAAACGGCTCTACCTGAGCCTCGACTCCAGCCTCGCGGTAGCGCTCGGCGGTAATCTGGTCGTGCTGCTTGCCGGCCTGGTGGAACACCTGGGGACGAATGTCCACAGGCACTTGGGCCAGGGCTTGGGGCAGCAATTTGTTCAAAGGTTCCGCGCCCAGGCTTCCGCCCAGTACCAGCAGGCGTGGCTGGCGCGTGCCCAGTGGTTCACGCGGGGTATCCATGAACAGTTCACTGCGCACCGGGTTGCCGGTGGTACGCAGTTTGTCCGATGCACTGAAAGTGCCGGGGAAAGCTTCGCAGACTCGGCCGGCCAAAGGCACCAGCAGCCGATTGGCGGTACCGGCGCGGGCGTTCTGCTCGTGTACCACTACAGGCACACCGCACAGCCTTGCGGCAACGCCGCCAGGCCCTGTCACATAACCACCAAAACCGACCACACAGACCGGCTTGAGTTGGCGAATGATGCGACGGGCCTGCAGTACGGCCTTGACCAGGGTGAACGGCGCCTTGAGCAGCGACAGCTTGCCCTTGCCCCGCAGGCCAGTGACGTTGATCAGGTGCAGGGGCAGACCAGCCTGGGGCACCAACTCGTTTTCGATGCCGCGGGGGGTGCCCAGCCAGTGCACGCTGTAGCCGCGCGCCTGGAATTCACGGGCGCAGGCCAGGGCCGGGAACACGTGCCCCCCGGTACCGCCCGCCATGATCAGTACGTTCTTGCCGTCAGCGGCCATGATTGGTCTCCTCGGCAAAATCGCTTTCATCAAACTCATGCTCTTCGCTGCCCAGGTGGGTTCGACTCTCCCACTCGATCCGCAGCAGCAAACCTACACAGGCACAGCAGATCACCAGCGAACTGCCCCCGTAGCTCAGGAATGGCAGGGTCAGACCCTTGGTCGGCAGCAGACCGACGTTTACGCCGATGTTGATCAGGAACTGGCCGATCCACAGGAAGGCCAGGCCGAAGGCCATGTAGGCAGCAAAGTACTGCTTGGCTTTCTCGGCCCACAGGCCGATGTACAAGGCGCGCACGGTGACGAACACGAACAGCGCCACGGTGACCAGCGAACCGATCACGCCCAGCTCCTCGGCCAGTACCGAGAACACGAAGTCGGTATGCGCTTCAGGCAGGTAGAACTGCTTCTGCACACTGTTGCCCAGACCGACGCCAAGCCATTCGCCACGACCGAAGGCAATCAGCGCCTGGGTCAATTGATAGCCGGAACCGAACTGATCCGACCAGGGATCGGTAAAGGTAATCAGGCGCGCCATCCGATAGGGCTGGGCCTGGACCAGGACGAACACCGCCCCCACTGCCAGCACCACCATCAGGCTGAAGCGGAACAACCCGACCCCTCCCAGAAACAGCATGGCCGCCGCCGCGCCCATCATCACGACCGTGGCACCGAAGTCCGGCTCCATCAGCAGCAGGCCAGCCATTGGCAGCAAGACGATGAACGGCTTGAAAAAGCCCATCCAGCTCTCGCGCACTTCCTGCTGGCGACGCACCAGGTAGCCAGCGAGGTAGATCACCACGAACACCTTGGCGATCTCCGAGGGCTGCACGTTGAAGAAGCTGAAGCCGATCCAGCGCATCGAACCGTTCACTTCGCGACCGATGCCCGGCACCAGCACCAGTACCAGCAGGCCAAACGCGCCGACCAGCATGGTGAAGCCCATTTTCTGCCAGGTCGCGATCGGCACCATCATGGTGACGATGCAGGCGAAGACACCGATGGCCACGTACACCAGGTGACGGAACATGTGATACAGCGGGTTACCCGACTGCGCCGCAGCCACTTCCGAGGAGGCCGAAGTAATCATCACCAGGCCAAGGCCCAGCAGTGCCAGGCAACCGGCGAGCATGGCGAAATCGAGGTCGATGCCACGGCCGCTGATCAGCGGCGACGGATAGGGCTTGATGATGCCGAAGATCATGCCAGCCCTCCTACGGCCTGGGCGAACAGGCGCCCACGCTCTTCAAAGTTCTTGAACATGTCGAGGCTGGCACAGGCTGGCGACAACAGCACCGCGTCGCCCGGCTGGGCCTGTTCGGCGCACTGCTGAACGGCTTCGTCCAGGGTCGCGACACGGATCAGCGGCACGCTGTCGCCCAGTGCCTCGGCCAGACGCTCGGCGTCGCGCCCCAGTAACACCACGGCACGGCAATGTGCCGCCACCGGGGCACGCAGGGCGCTGAAATCGGCGCCTTTGCCATCGCCACCGGCGATCAGCACCAGTTTGCCGTCGATATCGGCACCCAGGCCTTCGATCGCGGCCAGGGCTGCACCGACGTTGGTGGCCTTGGAATCGTCGTACCAGTTCACGCCGTTGCGCTCGCGAACCCATTGGCAACGATGGGCAAGGCCGGCGAAGGTGCGCAGGCTGGAGAGCATGGCATCCATCGGCAGGCCGACCGCGTGCCCAAGTGCCAGTGCCGCCAGGGCGTTGGACTGGTTGTGTGCGCCGCGGATTTTCAATTCGCGTACCGGCATCAGGTTCTGGAACTCGAACGCCAGGTACTTTTCACCCTGTTCTTCACGCAGGCCGAAGGCCTTGAAGTCGGGCGCATTCAGACCGAAGGTCCAGACCGGTTGGCCTTCGGCCAGCAGCGGACGGCTGAGGGCGTCCTGACGGTTGACCACCACTTGGCGAGCCCCCCGGAAGATTCGGTGCTTGGCCAGGTGATAGGCCGGCAGACCGCTGTAGCGGTCCATATGGTCTTCGCTGACATTGAGCACGGTAGCCACTTCAGCATTGAGCTGGTCGGTGGTTTCCAGCTGGAAGCTGGACAGCTCCATCACGTACAACTCGACGTCGTCACTGAGCAGGTCCAGTGCCGGGGTGCCGAGGTTGCCGCCGACAGCCACACGTTTGCCTGCCGCAGCGGCCATCTCGCCTACCAGGGTGGTAACGGTGCTTTTCGCATTCGAGCCACTGATGGCAATGATCGGTGCCTTGGCGTTGCGCGCGAACAGTTCGATATCACCAGACAGCTTCACGCCACGGGCAGCCGCCTGTTGCAGCGCCGGGGTGGCCAGGGCCAGGCCGGGGCTCACATACAGTTCGTCGGCACGGCAGAGAAATTCGACATCCAGCTCGCCACAGCGCACTTCCACCTGCGGGTAATCACGGCGCAGGGTTTCCAGTTCCGGTGGGGTCTCACGGGTGTCGGCGACCGCAAAGGCAACGCCCCGGTTCGCCAGGAAGCGAACCAGGGACATGCCGCTCTTGCCGAGGCCGACAACGATGCGGAAGTGGTCAGAAGCGATCAATGACACGCGTTTCTACCTCAGTTTCAGGGTGGCAAGGCCGATCAGCACCAGAATCACGGTGATGATCCAGAAGCGGACGATCACCCGAGGCTCGGGCCAACCCTTGAGTTCAAAGTGGTGGTGGATCGGGGCCATGCGGAACACTCGACGGCCGGTCAACTTGAAAGAGGCCACCTGGATCACCACCGACAGGGTCTCCATCACGAACACACCGCCCATGATGAACAGGACGATTTCCTGGCGAACGATGACGGCAATGGTGCCCAGTGCAGCACCCAGTGCCAGGGCACCGACGTCGCCCATGAACACCTGGGCCGGGTAGGTGTTGAACCACAGGAAGCCCAGGCCGGCACCGATCAGCGCGCCGCAGAACACAATCAGCTCGCCTGCGCCCGGTACGTAGGGAATCAGCAAGTATTCGGCAAATTTCACGTTGCCCGACAGGTAGCAGAAAATGCCCAGAGCGCCGCCCACCATCACCGTCGGCATGATCGCCAGGCCGTCGAGGCCGTCAGTCAGGTTGACCGCATTGCTCGAACCGACAATCACGAAATAGGTCAGCACCACGAAACCGGCACCCAGCGGGATGGTGAGATCCTTGAGCATCGGTACGATCAGGGTGGTTTCCACGCTGCTTGGCGCAGTCATGTACAGGAAAACCGCAGCGCCGAGGCCGAACACCGACTGCCAGAAATACTTCCAGCGGCTCGGCAGGCCACGCGAGTTCTTCTCGATCACCTTGCGGTAGTCATCGACCCAGCCGATGGCGCCGAACAGCAAAGTAACGATCAGCACTACCCAGACATAACGGTTGCTCAGGTCGGCCCACAGCAAGGTGCTGATACCGATAGCCGAAAGAATCAGGGCGCCACCCATGGTCGGGGTGCCGGATTTGGACAGGTGCGATTGCGGGCCGTCGTTACGAACCGCTTGACCGATCTGGCGAATCTGCAGGGTACGAATCATCCAGGGGCCCAACCACAGGGCCAGCGACAACGCGGTCAGTACACCCAGAATCCCGCGCAGGGACAGGTACTGAAAGACCGCGAAGCCTTTGTAGAACTGTTGCAGATACTCAGCCAGCAGCAGCAGCATTAATGTTTCTCCCCGCTGGAACCGCACAAAGCCGCCACGACGTTCTCCATCGCAGCGCTGCGCGAACCCTTGATCAAAATAGTGGTGTTAGTGGCCTGCTCGGCGGCGCAAACGGCGTCGATCAGGTCAGCTTGATTAGCGAAATGTCGGGCATTGGCACCGAACGCTGCGACCGCGTGAGCCATGTTCGGCCCCACGGCATACAAGGCCGAAACCTTGTCTTTGGCGTAGTTGCCTACCTGCCGATGCCCTTCCTCGGCCCACTGGCCCAATTCGCCAATATCCCCGAGCACCAGAACGGTGCGGCCGGAAAAGCCGGCGAGTATATCAACGGCAGCGCACATAGAGGTGGGGTTTGCGTTGTAGGTGTCATCGATAACCCGCACACCGTTGGCAGCCATCTGCACCACGGTGCGGCCCTTGACCGGTTGCACGGCATTCAGCCCCTCGGCGGTTTCCTCCAGCGATACACCGAACGCGTGTGCGGCAGCGGCGGCGGCCAAGGCATTGCTGACGTTATGAGTACCGAGCAAATTGAGCTGGACCCGCGCTGTGCCCACGGGGCTACGCAGATCGAACGCCGGGCAGCCTCGCTCATCACGGGTGACAGTGCCGGCGTGGAAATCTGCGGCGCCATTGGTCAATGCGAACGTCACCACACGGTGGTTGCCGGCGCGTTTTTTCCAGGTATCGAAAGCCTTGTCATCAAGGTTCAACACCGCGACACCGTCCTGGCCCAGACTTTCGAGGATCTCGCCCTTGGCTTCGACAATTTTCTCTGGCCCGCCGAACTCGCCGACATGAGCCGTGCCTGCATTGTTGATCAACGCTACCTGAGGCTTGGTCAGCCCGACGGTATAGGCAATTTCGCCAATACGCGAAGCACCCAGTTCGATGACCGCGGCAGTATGCTCCGGGGCGAGTTCAAGCAGGGTCAGCGGCGCACCGAGGTCATTGTTCAAGTTGCCACGAGTGGCCAGGACCGAACCACGGGTGCGCAGAATGCTGGCCAGCATTTCCTTGACGGTGGTCTTGCCGCTGGAGCCGGTGATAGCAGCCACTGGCTTGTCGAAAGCGGCACGGTTCAAGGCACCCAACCGGCCCAAGGCCAAGCGGGTATCGGCGACCAGCAACTGAGGCAGGTCGCTGCCCGGCACTTCACGCTCGACCAAGGCTGCGACAGCACCTTTGGCCTGTACGTCGTTCAGGTAGTCATGACCGTCGAAACGAGGCCCGGCCAGGGCTACAAAGAGTTGCCCGGCAACGACTGCGCGGCTGTCGATGCTTACCCCGGTAAAGGTTGCATCGCCACCCACCAGGCGGCCCTGCAAGGGCGCGGTCAACTGGCTGAGGGTCAATGGCTTAAGCATGGGGCGTCTCCCACAGCGCGAGTGCTTTCTCGGCCTCAACCAGATCGGAGAAGTCGTGACGCTCACCGTTGATTTCCTGGTAATCCTCATGCCCCTTGCCCGCCAGGACGATCACATCGTCGACAGCGGCGCTGGCAATCAGCTGGGCAATGGCTGCGCCGCGACCGGCAACGAACTCGACAGCATCGGCCTTGGCAAAACCAGGACGAATGTCGGCAAAGATCCGCTGGGGGTCCTCGGTACGAGGGTTGTCGTCAGTGACCAGCACGCGGTCAGCCAGGCGCTCGGCCACTTCGGCCATTAATGGGCGCTTGCCGCGATCGCGGTCGCCGCCACAGCCGAACAGGCACAGCAATTGCCCCTTGGCGTGCGGACGCAGCGCCTGGAGGACCTGCTCCAGCGCATCCGGGGTATGGGCATAGTCGACTACCACCAGCGGCTTGCCGCCGCCACCCAGGCGCTGCATACGCCCGATAGGTCCTTCCAGGGTTGGCGTGACCTTGAGTATTTCGTCCAGCGCGTAGTCGAGCGCCAGCAAGGTGCCGACTGCCGCCAGCATGTTGCTCAGGTTGAAGCGACCCAGCAGCCGGCTGCGCAAGGTGCGTTCACCCTGGGCAGTCACGATCACGGCGCGAACACCGTCATCGTCAAAATGCGCTTCGCGGCAGTAGAGCGAAGCAGCACTGTCAATTAGGCTGTAGCTGATCAAGCGCGATTCGGCATCCGCATCGGCAAGGCGACGACCGAAGTCGTCATCCAGGTTGACCACACGGCAACGCAGGTTTGGCCAGGCGAACAGCCGCGCCTTGGCGTCTTCGTAAGCCTGCATGCTGCCGTGGTAATCCAGGTGATCGCGTGACAGGTTGGTCATCACTGCGATATCAAACTCCAGCGCTGCAACCCGGCCTTGATCCAGGGCATGAGAGGAGACTTCCATGGCAACTGCCTTGGCGCCACCTTTCTTGAGGTCGTTGAGTGTGGCCTGGACGGCAATCGGGTCCGGCGTGGTCAGGCGGCCACTTTGCAGCTCGCCATAGAAGCCGGTGCCGAGCGTGCCAATCAGGCCGCAGTGCTGACCGAGCTTGTCCAGGGCCTGGGCCACCAGTTGGGTGACGCTGGTCTTGCCATTGGTACCGGTGACGCCAATCAGATTCAGCTGACGGCTAGGCTCGCCGTAAAACCGCCCGGCGATATCCGACAGCTGGGCAATCAGGCCCTTGACCGGGATCAGCGGCGCTTCAGTGATCGGCAACACGGTGGCGCCTTCGGCTTCATAGGCGACAGCAGCCGCTCCACGCTTGAGCGCGTCGGCAATATGTTCGCGGCCATCGACGCGCGCACCCGGTACCGCCAGGAACAGGTCGCCCGGACGGATGTTGCGGCTGTCCAGCGTCAGCTCGCGGATCAACGGATCCCGGCTGGCCTGGGCGAAAAGCTTGCTCAGAGGCATTGTCATTAACCGCGCCCTCCCTTGGCGGGCGCAGCATTGACCTGCTGCGGTGGTGTCGCCGGCGGCAGGTTGTCCGGCGGAATGTTCATCAGGCGCAACGTGCCAGACATGACTTTACTGAAGACCGGGGCAGAGACCAGGCCGCCGAAATAGCCGCCTTTGCTCGGCTCGTCAATGACCACCACCACCGCATAGCGCGGGTCGCTCATCGGGCCGAAGCCTGCGAACAGCGAACGATAAGAGTTCTCGGTGTAGCCCTTGGAGCCGATAGTGGCCTTGCGCGCTGTACCACTCTTGCCACCTACGTGATAGAACGGCACCTGCGCACGGAACACCCCGCGCGGCGCTTCGATGACTTGCTGGACCATGCCTTGGATGGTCTTGGCCACTTCCACCGGCACCACTTGCGTGGACTCCGGCGTCTTGTCGACCTTGAGAATACTCAGCGGCACCATCTTGCCGTCGTTGGCCAGCGCGGCGTAGGCATGCACCAGTTGCAGCGCGGTCACCGACAGGCCGTAGCCGTAGGACAGGGTCGCGGTTTCAGCCTTGCGCCACTCGCGGTGGTTGGGCAGGTTACCCACCCGCTCACCCGGGAAACCCAGGCCGGTGTACTGTCCCAGCCCCAGCTGGGACATTACGCGGTAGATGGACTCGCCACCGATATCGAAGGCAATTTTGCTCATGCCGACGTTACTGGAGTTGATCAGGATGCCGGTCAGGTCGAGGACCGGACCTTCGCTTCTGGAAACGTCGCGAATGGTATAGCGCCCCAACTGCAAGGTGCCCGGATAGACCTCTACCTTGTCGGTCGGCTTCCAGCGTCCGCTTTGCAGGGCGGCACTCATCGACAGCGGCTTGACCGTGGAGCCTGGCTCGAACACGTCAATGATTGCCCGGTTGCGCATGGCGGCCGGGAACATGCTGCGACGGTTGTTCGGGTTGTAGGTCGGCTGGTTGACCATGGCCAGTACTTCGCCAGTCTTCACGTCCAGGATCACCAGGCTGCCCGCCTTGGCTTCCTGCTCGGCAATCGCATTGCGCAGCTCGCGGGTCGCCAGGTATTGCAGGCGCAGGTCGATGGACAACGCCAAGGTCTTTCCGGCCTTGGCGTTTTTGGTTACCTGGATGTCTTTGATCAGCCGGCCACGCCGGTCCTTGATGACCTGTCGCTTGCCCGGCACGCCGGCAAGCCACTCATCGTAGGCCAGTTCGACCCCTTCCCGACCATGATCGTCAAGGTCGGTAAAGCCGACCATGTGCGCAGCCACATCGCCGGCCGGGTAGAAACGACGAAACTCCTCGATGCCGTAGACGCCGGGAATTTTCAAATCGAGGATCACCTGACCCTGCTCTGGGGTCAGGCCCCGGACCAGATAGATGAATTCCTTGCCGGCCTGCTGTTCCAGGCGCTGGGAGAGCTGTTGCGGGTTCTGCTTGAGCGCTGCGGCCAGTGCCGGCCAGCGATCCTTGTAGGCCTGCATTTCCTTGGGGTTGGCCCACAGGGTGGTGACCGGCGTACTCACCGCCAGCGGTTCGCCGTTACGGTCGGTGATCAGGCCCCGGTGCGCAGGAATCGGGATATGACGCAGGCTGCGAGCGTCGCCCTGGCCCTTGAGGAAGTCACGATCGACCACCTGCAGGTCGATGATGCGCCAGGCGATCGCACCGACCATCAAGGCCAGCAGGCCGATGACCACGCGAAACCGCCAGGGGTAGAGTGCGCCTTCAAGTTTCATCATGGCGCCACCATCCGTACTTCATCGGCCGCCGGAATGCGCATTTTCAGCTGTTCGCTGGCCAGGTTTTCGATACGGCTGTGGGCTGTCCAGGTGCTCTGCTCAAGAATCAGCCGGCCCCACTCGGCTTGCGCCTTGTCGCGCTCGCTGAGTTCGCCGTAGAGGGTGTTGAGCAACTGACGGTTCCAATGCGCGCTGTAGGACACCGCCACCGAAGAAACGAGCACGGCGATGAACAGCAGAAGCATCAGGAAGCTTCCGCCTGGCAAAGGCTTGGCGAACAAGCGGCTCACCGCAGCTTCTCGGCAACGCGCATGACAGCACTGCGCGAACGTGGGTTAGCCTTGAGCTCGGCCTCGGAGGCGAACTGCGCCTTGCCGTGAACCTTGATCTTCGGCTCGAAATGCTTGTGCTGCACGGGCAAGTTACGCGGCAGGTTATCGGCCTCACCCTTGACCAGCTTGCGCATGAACAGTTTGACGATGCGGTCTTCCAGCGAGTGGAAGCTGATCACGACCAGGCGGCCGCCGACTTCAAGTGCCTCGAGCGCTGCTTCAAGACCGGCTTCCAGATCACCCAGTTCATTGTTGACGTGAATGCGCAGGCCCTGGAACGCACGGGTGGCCGGGTTCTTGCCCTTCTCCCAGGCTGGGTTGGCCACCTTGAGCACTTCGGCAAGGTCTGCGGTGCGGGTGAAAGGCTCGGTCTCACGGCGCAGCACCACGGCACGGGCCATGCGCTTGGCAAAACGCTCCTCACCGTACTCCTTGAATACCCGGGCGATTTCTTCTTCCGGCGCATTGGCGATGAATTCGGCAGCGCTGACACCGCGCGAAGGATCCATGCGCATGTCCAGCGGGCCGTCATTGAGGAAGCTGAAGCCGCGCTCAGGGTCATCAAGCTGTGGCGAGGAAACGCCCAGGTCAAGCAGGATGCCGCTGACCTTGCCGGCAATACCGCGCTCGGCCACTTCGGCACCCAGCTCGGCAAAACTGCGCTGCACAATGACAAAGCGGCCGTCTTCGGCCGCCAGCGCTTGCCCGGTGGCAATCGCTTGAGGATCTTTGTCAAAACCCAGAAGCCGTCCTTGCGGACCGAGCTTGCTGAGGATCAACCGGCTGTGGCCGCCGCGACCGAAGGTGCCATCCAGATAGCAGCCATCGGCGCGTACGGCGAGAGCCTCGACGGCTTCGTCAAGCAGTACGGTGATGTGGTTAAAGCCGCTATCTATAGTCACAGGATCAAATCACGCAGTTCATCAGGCATGGCGCCCGGTTGTTGGATAGCTGCAAGGTCGGCTGCCGAAACCGCGTTCCAGGCATCCTCGTCCCACAGCTGAAATTTGTTCAGTTGCCCCACCAGCATCGCCTTCTTGTCGAGCTTGGCGTATTCGCGCAAACGCGGAGGCACCAGGAAACGCCCACTGCCATCAAGCTCCAGATCCACCGCATTGCCGATCAGCAAACGCTGCAGGCGACGGTTCTCTTCACGCAATGACGGCAAGGCGCGCAACTTGGCTTCAATCAGTTCCCACTCATCGAGCGGGTATACACACAAGCAGGGATCTACTGCATCGATAGTCACGATCAACTGCCCGGAACTACGCGAATCGAGCTCGTCACGGTACCGGCTCGGCATTGCGAGACGGCCCTTTGCGTCGAGGTTGATGGCGTTGGCTCCGCGGAACACGGCTGCGATTCCCCACAATGTTAGCGTTTTTGTGCCAGAAAACCCACTTCATGCCACTTTCTGCCACTTGCGCACACTATAGGAATCCGCCTACCACACCGTCAAGGCACGCTTATAAGGAAATCCCTTACAGATCGGAGATTTAGCGCGGTAGGGGAAGATGAAAGATGAAATCAGAGAAATCTGAGACGCAAAAAATCAAACTCACTCAGACGGATAGAGTCCGAAGTTAAAGTAATTTATTAAGAGTAAGATTTTTTCGGTATTACGAAGACGCATCTGCTATCGATTCAAGCAGGAGGGAAGAGGTGGAGAGTCGATCTGTAAGCCGGGTTCTGTCGAGGACAGTCATTCCTCTACGACGGCCATCACTGGACGCCTTTAGCAACCTACCCGGTTCCAACGCGGGCCGCGCCATATGGAACCCTATTTGGTCTTGCTCCGAGTGGGGTTTACCTAGCCACGAACTGTTACCAGTCGTGCGGTGCGCTCTTACCGCACCTTTTCACCCTTACCGGCACCGAAGTGCTTAGGCGGTTGTTTTCTGTGGCACTTTCCGTAGGCTCGCGCCCCCCAGGCATTACCTGGCACTCTGCCCTATGGAGCCCGGACTTTCCTCCCCCCTCTTTTGCGAAACAAAAGAAGGCAGCGACTGTCCAATCGACTCTCCGCCGCAAAGGTTAACGGTAGAGGCCGCCAAGAACAAGCGATAAAACAATTAATATCACAGTGCCACTAGCGGCTTTTCTGTTTTTCCAGCGCAACCTGGTACAAGACATTCTTGCGCACACCGGTAATTTCCGCAGCCAGTGCCGCCGCGCGCTTGAGTGGCATCTCTGCCAAGAGCAAATCAAGCACTCGCATCGCCTCGCTGCTGACTGCCTGCTCATCTTCCGGCGCACTCCAACCAGACACCAACACCACGCACTCGCCACGCTGCTGGTTACTGTCGGCCTCGACGAACGCACGCAACTCACCCAGCGGTAATCCTTTGAGTGTCTCGAAGGTCTTGGTCAGCTCGCGCGCCAGCAAGGCCGGGCGCTCGGCACCGAAGACTTCTTCCATGTCCTGCAAGCATTCCAGAATTCGGTGCGGTGCCTCATAGAAGATCAGTGTGCGCGGCTCTTCCTTCACCTGACTCAAGCGCGCCTTGCGCCCTACTGCCTTGGCCGGCAGAAACCCCTCAAAAATGAAGCGATCGGATGGCAGGCCCGCCGCCGACAACGCCGCAATCAATGCACACGCCCCCGGCACCGGCACAACCTGGATTCCCGCCGCTCGCGCCTGACGCACCAGGTGGTAGCCCGGGTCAGAGATCAGCGGCGTACCCGCATCGGAGATCAACGCAACGTTGTCACCCGCCAGCAAGCGGGTCAGAAAGCGACTGCCTTCATCGCGCTCGTTGTGCTCATGGCAGGCTGCCAGTGGTGTATTGATACCAAAATGCTGCAACAGGCGAATGGAGTGACGCGTGTCCTCGGCGGCAATCAGCGCGACGTCACCGAGCACCTTCAGCGCTCGAGCGCTCATGTCATCCAGGTTGCCAATAGGCGTGGCCACCACGTAAAGCGTGCCAGCAGTGGAATGGGTAGCCCCTGGAACTTCAGTCACAACACACACCTGTCATCTAGATCAAACCGCCATTGTAGCCCGACTGCCGGTAACAATGCGTCACCGACAATGTCGCTGCAGTGCGCTGCACGACCTATATTGAAGGATTCACGCCAGCAAGATCGCGCCCCGGCCAGTGCTTGGGTACAATTGCCAGTTAATTTGATCGAGTAACAGGACCCTTACATGATCGCTTGCCTGCGGCTGTTCACAGCCCTTTGCCTCGCCGCCCTGCTGGCAGCCTGCGCCAGCTCGCCCTCGTCGAGCCTCGGCGAACTGCCGCGCACCCCGGACGCCAGCATCGAGCAACTGCTTGAACAGGCCGCCACCAGCAAGACACCGGAACAAGCCGCCTTGCTGCGCCTGAGCGCCGCCGACCTGGCTTACCGACAAAAAGACAACGTTCAAGCTGCACGTATTCTTGAGCAGGTTCCCGTCGATCAACTCAAACCCGCCCAGCAGATTTTTGCCAGCACCCTGAGCGCCGAACTGGCCATGAGCCGCAACCAGCCCAAGGCAGCGCTCACGGCCCTGAGCCACCCGAGCATGGCACGCCTGGGCGAACTGCCAGAAGACCAGCAAGTACGCACCCGCAGCGTCCAAGCCAGCGTCCTGGAAGCCAACGGCCAACCCCTCGAAGCCGCCAAGGTGCGCGTGGAGCTCGCTCCCCTGCTCAGCGGCAACGCGGCCAGCAGCAACCAGGATGCGATCTGGAACCTGGTCGCCGCACTGCCCAGCGAACAACTGCAAAGCGTCAGCACCGGCACCGACACCCTGGCGGGCTGGGCCAGCCTGGCCCTGGCCGTGAAAAGCGCCGGCACCCTGGAGCAACAGCAGGCTGCGATCGACACCTGGCGCAGCCAGCACCCCGATCATCCGGCGGCACTGCAACTGCCGCTGCCACTGGTCAAGCTCAAGGAGCTGGCCAGCCAGCCGCTGAACAAAATTGCCCTGCTGCTGCCCCAGGAAGGCCAACTGGCCGGTGTTGCCCGCGCCCTGCGTGACGGCTTCATGGCTGCACACTTCCAGGCCCAGCAGGCCGGACAGAAGCCGCCAACCATTGAAGTATTCGACAGCTCGCGCCTGACCTCCCTGGATGATTTCTATCGCCAGGCCCAGGCCGCTGGCGTGCAACTGGTGGTCGGCCCCCTGGAAAAGCCGTTGGTGAAGAAGCTCGCTGCCTACCCGCAACTGCCAATCACCACCCTGGCCCTGAACTATAGCGACGCCGGCCAGAGCAGCCCGCCCCAGCTGTTCCAGTTCGGCCTGGCCGCTGAAGACGAAGCCCGCGAAGTATCGCGTCGCGCGCACGCCGACGGCATGGTCCGCGCAGTAGCCCTGGTACCGCGTGGCGAATGGGGCGACCGCGTCCTCAAAGCGTTCCGCCAGGACTGGGAAGCCAAGGGTGGCACCCTGCTCGCAGCCGAGCACATCGATCAGCCTGTGGCCCTGGCCCAGCAGATCGCCGACCTGTTCCAACTGCGCCAGAGCGAAGGCCGCGCCAAGAGCCTGCAGAATACTGTCGGCGGCGCAGTCTCGGCCCAGCCGTCGCGCCGTCAGGACATCGATTTCATCTTCCTGGCCGCCACCCCGCAGCAAGGCCAGCAAATCAAACCGACCCTGAACTTCCAGTACGCGGGCGACGTCCCGGTGTATGCCACCTCGCACTTGTACAGCGCCACTGGCGACGTCAACCAGTACAACGACATGAACGGCATTCGCTTCTGCGAAACCCCATGGCTGCTCGACACCAACAACACCCTGCGCCAGCAGGTCGTCAGCCAGTGGCCACAGGCCGCCGGCAGCCTTGGCCGCCTGTATGCCATGGGTATCGACGCCTACAGCCTGGCGCCACGCCTGGGCCAGCTCAAGGCGCTGCCGGACAACCGCATCGAAGGCTTCTCCGGCAGCCTGAGCATGAACCCGAACCAGCGTA
>RCUI01000171.1_pt1 | contig 24483 bp, 20 predicted proteins | sample 2166121 | NCBI WGS metagenome assembly RCUI01 (sample SAMN09932700, study PRJNA488358) | compost metagenome | feature: garden; material: soil; isolation source: compost soil in succinic acid-enriched culture | place: Germany: Experimental Botanical Garden Goettingen | collected 2016-01-27
TAGTTGCCCATGCCCAATACCAATTCGCCGTACACCGCCTTCGCCACCTTGCTCAGCAGCAACGGGCATCCTGTATCCCCTGCCGAACTGCACGGGCTGTTGCTCGGACGCAGTTGCACCGGTGCCGGCTTTGATGCCGAAGCCTGGTTGGCCGATGCCGCGCACCTGCTGGAAAATGATCCGGCAGACAACGTTCGTAACGCTTTGATCGGTCTACAAGAGATGGTCAAGGGTGAGCTCACCGGTGACGATATCACTGTCGTGCTGTTGCTGCCGGGCGATGATGTCGCGCTGACTGAACGCGCCGCGGCCCTGGGTGAGTGGTGCAAGGGCTTCCTCTATGGCTTTGGTCTGAACGCCGGTGGCTTGACCTTGAGCATCGAGGCCAAGGAAGTCCTGCAGGATCTGGATGCCATTTCCCAGGTTCAGGACGCTCTGGAAGAATCCGAAGACGGCGAAAGCGACTATATGGAAGTAATGGAATACCTGCGCGTCGCTCCGCTGCTGCTGTACACCGAGCTGGCCAAGCCAGTCGAGCCTGCAGCCAAACCTTCGCTGCACTGATTGCAGAGGGACCCCACTGCCCATGAGCCATATCCCCAAGTCGGAATACGCCCGTCGACGCAAGGCGCTGATGGCGCAGATGGAGCCCAACAGCATTGCCATCCTGCCCGCCGCTGCGGTTGCCATTCGCAACCGTGACGTCGAGCATGTGTACCGCCAGGACAGCGACTTCCAGTACTTGAGCGGCTTCCCCGAGCCTGAAGCGGTGATTGCCCTGATCCCCGGTCGTGAGCACGGCGAATACGTACTGTTCTGCCGTGAACGCAATCCCGAGCGTGAGCTCTGGGATGGCCTGCGCGCCGGTCAGGAAGGTGCGATCCGCGATTTTGGCGCCGATGACGCCTTTCCCATCACGGACATCGACGACATCCTGCCCGGTCTGATCGAAGGCCGTGACCGGGTCTACTCGGCCATGGGCAGCAACCCGGAATTCGACCGTCACCTGATGGACTGGATCAACGTGATCCGCTCCAAGGCCCGCCTAGGCGCCCAGCCACCGAACGAATTCGTTGCCCTGGATCATCTGCTGCATGACATGCGCCTGTATAAGTCGGCGGCAGAAGTGAAAGTAATGCGTGAGGCGGCGGCAATTTCTGCCCGGGCTCACGTCAGAGCCATGCAGGCCTGCCGTGCAGGGTTACGCGAATACAGCCTGGAGGCCGAGCTCGATTACGAGTTCCGCAAGGGCGGGGCGAAGATGCCGGCCTATGGCTCTATCGTTGCCGCTGGCCGCAACGGCTGCATCCTGCACTACCAGGAGAATGACGCGCTGCTTAAAGACGGGGACCTGGTGCTGATTGACGCGGGCTGCGAGATCGATTGCTACGCCAGCGACATCACCCGGACCTTTCCGGTCAGCGGGCAGTTCTCGCCGGAGCAAAAGGCGATCTACGAACTGGTACTCAAGGCGCAGGAGGCGGCGTTTGCCGTGATTGCACCAGGCAAGCACTGGAACCACGCCCATGAGGCGACGGTGCAGGTGATCACTGAAGGCCTGGTCGCGTTGGGCCTGCTCAAAGGTGATGTACAGGCGCTGATCGAAAGTGAGGCCTACCGGGCTTTCTACATGCACCGCGCCGGACACTGGCTGGGCATGGATGTGCACGATGTTGGTGAATACAAGGTCGGAGGTCAGTGGCGTGAGCTCGAACCGGGTATGGCCCTGACGGTGGAGCCAGGCATCTACATCGGTGCCGATAACCAGAGCGTCGCGAAAAAATGGCGTGGTATTGGTGTACGTATCGAGGATGACGTAGTGGTAACAAAGCAGGGCTGTGAAATCCTGACCTCAGGTGTTCCCAAGACAGTGGCCGAAATCGAAGCCTTGATGGCTGCTGCGCGCAGTGCTGCGGCATGAATCGGGTCAACCTGGCAATCATTGGCGGTGGCCTGGTTGGCGCGAGCCTGGCGCTTGCCCTGCAAGCCGGTGCCAAGACGCGTGGCTGGAAGATTCTGCTGATTGAGCCGTTCGCGCCGGGCGACAGCTACCAACCGAGCTATGACGCCCGCTCCTCGGCTTTGTCTTTCGGCACCCGACAGATTTATGAGCGTTTGGGCCTGTGGCAGCAGATCAGCCGCCGCGCCGAACCGATCCGCCAGATCCAGGTGTCCGACCGTGGCCGCTTTGGTGCGACGCGTCTGGACGCGCTGGAAGAGGGCGTGCCAGCCCTGGGTTATGTGGTGGAGAACGCCTGGCTCGGCCAGTGCCTGTGGAAAGGCTTGGACGCCGAAGTGGTAAGTTGGCGCTGCCCGGCAGAAGTGACGGCTATGCAGGCGCTGGAGGACGGCTATCAGCTGACGCTCAATGACGATACGGTGGTCGAATGCGACCTGGCGGTGCTGGCCGATGGTGGTCGATCCGGCCTGCGCGAGCAACTGGGTATTCATGTCAGCTCGCGTCCGTACAACCAGAGTGCCCTGATTGCCAATATCACGCCGAGCGAAGCCCACTGTGGTCAGGCGTTTGAGCGCTTCACCGATGAGGGGCCGATGGCGCTGCTACCTTTGCCGGAAAACCGCTGTGCGCTGGTCTGGACCCGTGCCGGCATGGACGCCAAACGCTTGGCCGAAGTGGACGAGCGCAGCTTCCTCAGCGAATTGCAAAGTGTGTTCGGTTACCGCTTGGGCACCTTGCGCCAGGTCGGTGCGCGGCACCTGTATCCCTTGTCGTTGATCGAGGCTCAGGAGCAGGTGCGTCCGCATCTGGTGGTTCTGGGCAATGCCGCCCATAGCCTGCACCCAATTGCCGGTCAGGGTTTCAACCTGTCTCTGCGCGATGTGCAGGCGTTGGCCGAAGGTTTGCTGGCAGGTCCTGCTGTTCCTGGTGACTTTGCCACGCTGCAGGCCTATCGCGAGCGCCAGCGCCTAGATCAGGAGCTGACCGTGGGCTTCTCCGACCGCGTCACCCGCTTGTTTGGCAGCGCGCAACCGCTGATTGCCACCGGGCGCAACCTGGGGCTGTTAGGGCTCGACCTGTTGCCCCCGGCCAAACGTTGGTTTGCCCGGCAGGCCATGGGCCTGGGAACCCGCCCGGACTCACGGAGCTGAGCATGAGCGATCCGCGCAAACTGGCACGGCGTGCACGCATGCTGCGCTGGATGCTGAACCTCTATCCGCCGTACCTCGGCGCGGGCATCCGCGTGCAAAGCATCAGCCCCGACCTGCGCCAGGTGAAGGTGCGCATGGGCCTGCACTGGTTCAATCGCAATTATGTCCATACCCAGTTCGGCGGCAGCCTGTATTCGATGGTCGATCCGTTCTACATGCTGATGCTGATGGAGCTGCTGGGCCGCGAATACATCGTCTGGGACAAGGCCGCCAGCATCGACTTCATATCACCGGGCAAAGGCCCGGTTTTTGCCGACCTACACATAGATGACGCCTTGCTGAGTGATATTCGCGAGCACACCGCAGGCGGCAAGAAATACCTGCCACGACTTCAGGTCGATATCCGTGACGCTGCCGGCGAGCTGGTGGCGCAGGTCGACAAAACCCTTTACGTGCGGCTCAAGCCGCAAGCGAGACAGGCTTAAGGCATGGAAATGCGCGCAGATCTGTTGATTGTCGGTGCCGGTATGGTCGGCAGCGCCCTGGCCCTGGCTTTGCAGCACAGTGGCCTGGAAATTCTTCTGCTCGACGGTAGTCCGCTGTCGATCAAACCCTTTGATGAGCAGTCCGCCTTCGAGCCACGGGTCAGCGCCCTGTCGATGGCCAGCCAACGCATTCTCGAACGCCTGGGTGCCTGGCCGGGGATTGAACAGCGACGTATCAGCCCTTACTCGGACATGCGTGTCTGGGACGGTAGCGGCACCGGCCAGATCCATTTCTCGGCGGCCAGCGTGCATGCCGAGGTGTTGGGACACATTGTCGAGAACCGGGTGGTTCAGGATGGTCTGCTGGAGCGCCTGCATGACAGTGAAATTGGTCTGTTGGCCAATGCCCGTCTGGAGCAGATGCGCCGTTCCGGTGACGAGTGGCTGCTGACCCTTGCCGATGGCCGCACCTTGCGTGCGCCACTGGTCATTGCCGCTGATGGCGCGAATTCTGCTGTGCGGCGTCTGACAGGGTGTGAGACGCGTGAGTGGGATTACCTTCATCACGCCATTGTCACCAGCGTGCGGTGCGCTCAGCCGCATCAGGCGACCGCCTGGCAACGTTTTACTGACGATGGACCGCTGGCGTTCCTGCCATTGCTTCGCGATGGCCAGCAAGATTGGTGTTCGATCGTCTGGTCGACAACACCAGAACAGTCCGAACGCCTGATGAAGCTGGACGACGCGGATTTCTGTGCGCAACTCGAGCGCGCCTTTGAAGGCCGCTTAGGGGCTGTGCTTGAGGCCGATCCACGGCTTTGTGTGCCGCTGCGCCAGCGGCATGCCAAGCGCTATGTGGCCGAAGGCCTGGCGCTGATCGGTGACGCCGCGCACACCATTCATCCGTTGGCGGGGCAGGGCGTCAACCTCGGCTTTCTCGATGCAGCGGTACTGGCCGAAGAACTGCTGCATGCCTACGAGCGCGGTGAGCGCTTGGCTGATGTGCGTGTGTTGAGCCGTTTTGAGCGGCGGCGCATGCCGCACAACCTGGCGCTGATGGCGGCGATGGAAGGTTTCGAGCGCTTGTTCCAGGCCGACCCGCTGCCGTTGCGCTGGTTGCGCAACAGTGGCCTGAAATGGGTTGAGCAACTGCCTGAAGCCAAGGCGCTGTTCGTTCGTCAGGCCTTGGGGCTCAGTGGTGATTTGCCAGAACTGGCGAAGGCCTGAAGCCGGTTCTTCGGTTGCCGTAACATCTGGTAACTCCTCCCCGGTGAGTTCGGTTGAGAAGGCAAATGGGATTAACTACCATTTGCGCCTCTATTTGAACTCCGAGGACTGCACCATGTTGCCACGCAAGCACGTATTGGCCGCCCTGGCTCTGACCCTGTTGGGCGGCACTGCCCAGGCGGCGGACGAGGTGGTGGTGTATTCCTCGCGCATCGACGAGCTGATCAAGCCGGTGTTCGACGCCTACACCGCCAAGACCGGCGTGAAGGTGAAGTTCATCACCGACAAGGAAGCGCCGCTGATGCAGCGCATCAAGGCTGAAGGCCAGAATGCCACAGCCGACCTGCTGCTCACCGTCGACGCCGGCAACCTCTGGCAGGCCGAGCAGATGGGCATTCTGCAGCCGATCAAGTCCGATGTTATCGACGCCAACATTCCCAAGCAGTACCGTGCCTCGTCCCACGACTGGACCGGCCTGAGCCTGCGCGCCCGGACCATCGCCTACTCCACCGAACGGGTCAAGCCAGAAGAGCTGAGCACCTATGAAGCCCTGGCCGACAAGAACTGGGAAGGTCGCCTGTGCCTGCGTACGGCGAAGAAGGTCTACAACCAGTCGCTGACCGCGACCCTGATCGAAACCCACGGCGAGAAGAAAACCGAGGAAATCATCAAGGGCTGGGTCAACAACCTGTCCACTGACGTGTTCTCCGATGACACCGCCTTGCTGCAAGCCATCAACGCGGGTCAGTGCGACGTCGGTATCGTCAACACCTACTACTATGGTCGCCTGCACAAGGAAGACCCGAAGCTGGCGGTCAAGCTGTTCTGGCCAAACCAGGCCGATCGCGGTGTGCACGTCAACCTGTCGGGTATTGGCCTGACCAAGTATGCGCCACACCCTGAGGCCGCGAAGAAGCTGGTCGAGTGGATGACCGGTCCAGAGGCGCAGAAGATTTTCGCTGGTGTAAACCAGGAATTCCCGGCTAACCCAAGCGTGGCACCGTCGGAAGAAGTGGCGGCCTGGGGCAAGTTCAAGGCTGACAGTATCCCGGTTGAAATCGCCGGTAAGCGTCAGGCTGAGGCAATTCGTCTGATGGATCGGGCTGGCTGGAACTAAGCGCAAGGCTTTATCCTTGCGGGGCCCTGAAGGGCCCCAATCGCTGGCAATGTCAGCTCCCACTTTGACAGCATCCTGTGGGAGCTGGCCTTGCCAGCGATCGACCGCAACGCGGTCGCAATCTTCCCCACAGAGATTTTCTTTTGGCTCACCCCGCCCAACGCCGCTGGTATCCCCTGGTTTTCACCATCGCCGCTCTGGTCCTGCTGCCGCTGAGTGTGTTGCTGCTGTCCTGGCAGTCACTCGACACGCAGATATGGTCGCACCTGCTCGATACCCAGATGAGCCGCTTGTTGGGCAATACCTTGACCTTGATTGTCGGTGTCGGAGTGGGCGTCACTGTACTGGGCGTGAGCCTGGCCTGGCTCACCAGTCTGTGCGAGTTCCCCGGGCGGCGCTGGCTGGACTGGGCATTGATGCTGCCATTTGCCATTCCCGCCTACGTGCTGGCATTTGTCTTTGTTGGCTTGCTGGACTTTGCCGGCCCTGTGCAAACCCTGCTGCGTGAAGCATTCGGGCCGATGCGCTTGCCGCGCGTGCGCTCCACGGGTGGGGTGATCATCGTTCTGGTGCTGGTGTTCTATCCCTATGTCTACCTGCTTGCCCGTACCGCCTTCCTGGCCCAGGGAAAAGGCCTGATGGAGGCGGCGAGAGTGCTGGGCCTTTCACCCCTGCAAGCCTTCTGGCGGGTGGCGCTACCGATGGCGCGCCCGGCCATCGGTGCCGGTATAGCGTTGGCGCTGATGGAGACCCTGGCCGATTTTGGCGCGGTGTCGGTGTTCAATTTCGACACCTTTACCACGGCAATCTACAAGACCTGGTATGGCTTCTTCAGCCTGTCGAGTGCTACCCAGTTGGCCAGCTTGCTGTTGCTGGTGGTAATGCTGGTGTTGTACGGCGAGCGCCGGGCCCGTGGCGCGGTGCGTAGCAGCAATGAGCGTCCACGAGGCAAGGCGTTGTACCACCTGCGGGGCATCAAGGCACTGGCGGCCAGCAGTTGGTGCCTATTGGTGTTTGCCTGCGCGTTTGTCATCCCGGTGCTGCAATTGCTGGTGTGGTTCTGGAAGCGCGGACGCTTTGATCTGGATGAGCGCTATACCAGTCTGATCCTGCATACCCTCTACCTAGGGGCTATGGCAGCACTGATCACCGTTGGTGTAGCCCTGATACTGGCGTTTGCCCGCAGGCAAGCGCCGACACCAGGCATTCGCGCCGGGGTCGGCCTGGCAAACCTGGGCTATGCCTTGCCAGGTTCGGTATTGGCAGTGTCGATCATGCTGGCCTTCAGTTACCTCGACAATCAGGTCGTGGTGCCACTGTCCAACTGGCTGGGAGGCGCCGGGAGGCCACTGTTGTTGGGCAGTTTGTATGCGTTGCTGCTGGCTTACTTGGTGCGCTTCATCGCTGTGGCCTATGGGCCGCTGGAAAATAGCCTGGGGCGAATTCGCCCGTCGTTACCGGAGGCTTCCCGTAGCCTCGGGGTCAGTGGTCCGAGATTGTTTTTCAAGGTGTATCTTCCGTTACTGGTGCCGGGTGCCTTGAGTGCTGCCTTGCTGGTGTTCGTCGACGTCCTCAAAGAGATGCCAGCCACCTTGCTGATGCGCCCGTTCGGTTGGGACACCCTGGCCGTCAGGGTGTTTGAGATGACCAGCGAAGGCGAGTGGGCACGGGCTTCGTTGCCTGCCTTGACGCTGATTCTGGTCGGCCTGTTGCCGGTCATCGGCCTGATACGACGTTCAGCTCGACACGTCGGTCAAACGCGCTGAGGGTGCCAGCCTTCAAGCTTGCAGCTACAATGCGCGGCATTCGCTGCGGTTGGTCCTACAGACCAGGTAGCTACAACGCTACCTACAGCCGTTAGCTTCGCCACGCCCGGAAGGAGAAACCCATGGGACAGCGTACGCCTCTGTATGACCTGCACCTGGCGCTAGGCGCCAAGATGGTCGATTTTGGCGGTTGGGACATGCCCCTGCATTATGGCTCGCAGGTCGAGGAGCACCATCAGGTGCGCCGTGACTGCGGGGTGTTCGATGTTTCCCACATGACCGTTATCGATGTTCATGGCGACCAGGCCAGTGTCTGGCTGCAGCGTTTGCTGGCCAATGACGTCAATCGTCTGGCTGAGTCGGGCAAAGCCTTGTACAGCACCATGCTGGACGAGCAGGGCCGGGTCATTGACGACATGATCGTCTACCGCTGCGATGAGGGTTATCGTTTGGTGGTTAACGCTTCGACCCGTGACAAGGACCTGAAGTGGCTGAACGACCACAAAGGCGCGTTCCAGGTCGAACTCACTGAGCGTCCGGAGCTGGCCATCCTGGCCATCCAGGGGCCTGAGGCGCGCAGCAAGGTCGCCGAGTTGGTAAGCGCTCCGCGAGCAACCCTGATCCGCGAACTCAAACCCTTCGAAGGCCGAGCCGAAGGTGATTGGTTTGTCGCCCGTACCGGCTATACCGGCGAAGACGGCCTGGAAATCATTTTACCCGCCCTGCAGGCGCCTGCCTTCTTCAACGACCTGGTCGGTGCCGGTATCGCTCCGAGCGGCCTTGGCGCCCGCGATACCTTGCGCCTTGAAGCGGGCATGAACCTGTATGGCCAGGACATCGACGAGGACCACACGCCGCTGACGTCGAACCTGGGCTGGAGCGTTGCCTGGGAGCCGGCTGAGCGCGAGTTCATCGGTCGCAACGGATTGCTGGCGGAAATCGAGCGGGGTGTCGAGCAGAAACTGGTCGGCCTGGTGCTGGAGGAGCGTGGCGTCCTGCGCGCTCACCAGGTCGTGCGCGTCGCCGGGATTGGCGAAGGGGAGATCACCAGTGGTAGTTTCTCTCCTACGCTGAGCAAATCGATTGCGCTGGCGCGGGTGCCGATGGCAACCGCCGATCGTGCCGAGGTGGAGATTCGCGGCAAGTGGTACCCGGTGCGGGTGGTCAAGCCGACCTTCGTGCGCCATGGCAAGATTCTGATCTGAACCTATTCTGGCGGGCTTACCGCTGACCCTATCGAGGACAACAAGATGAGCAATATCCCCGCCGACCTGCGTTTTGCCGAAAGCCACGAGTGGGCCAAACTGGAAGCCGACGGCACGGTGACCGTCGGTATTAGCGACCACGCTCAGGAAGCCCTGGGTGACGTGGTGTTCGTTGAACTGGCGGAAGTCGGCAAGGTCTTCGCCGCAGGCGATGCAGCCGGCGTGGTCGAGTCGGTCAAGGCCGCTTCGGACATCTACGCACCGGTCAGCGGTGAAGTGATCGCGGTCAACGAAGCGCTGGCCGACAGCCCTGAGTCGCTGAACAGCGATCCGTATGGCAGCTGGATCTTCAAGCTCAAGCCAAGCGACAAGGCCGAGCTGGACAAACTGCTCGACGCCGCCGGTTACCAAGCCGCCATCGGCGAATAGTTTTCACACAAAGCGGCAATCTCTTCCTAGACTCAATATGCCTCGACTGGTCGGGGCTTGGTCTAGGAAGAGAGAGCCGCTATGTCCCAGTCGCCGTCCCTGAGCCAACTGCACGACCCCAATCCGTTCCTGCGTCGCCACCTGGGCCCTGATGCCCCGGAGCAGCAGGAGATGCTCCAGGCCCTTAGCCTGGGCACCCGCCGCGAGCTGATCGAGCAGACCGTGCCGCCGGGCATTCGTCTGAACCGGCCGCTGGACCTGCCCCCCGCCCTGGATGAACAGGCTGCCCTGAACAAGCTCAGGGGCTATGCCGAGCAGAATCAGGTATGGACCAGCTTGATCGGCATGGGCTATCACGGTACCGTCACGCCGAACGTCATCCTGCGCAACGTCCTGGAAAACCCGGGTTGGTACACCGCCTACACGCCTTATCAGCCGGAAATTGCCCAGGGCCGCCTGGAAGCCTTGCTCAACTTCCAGCAGATGATCATCGACCTCACCGGGTTGGACCTGGCCAACGCCTCATTGCTCGATGAAGCCACGGCGGCGGCCGAAGCCATGGCCCTGGCCAAGCGCATGGCGAAGTCGAAAAGCAATGTGTTCTTTGCCGATGAGCACAGCCATCCACAAACGCTTTCGGTGCTGCAGACCCGCGCCGAAGGCTTTGGCTTCGAGTTGGTTATCGATGCTGTGGATAACCTGGCCAACTACCAGGTGTTCGGCGCGTTGCTGCAATACCCCGACACCCATGGCGAGATTCGCGACTTGCGGCCCATGGTCGAGCAGTTGCATAAGCAGCATGCCCTGGCCTGTGTGGCCGCCGACCTGCTCAGTCTGCTGATGCTGACCCCGCCAGGTGAGCAGGGGGCTGATGTGGTCTTGGGGTCGTCCCAGCGATTTGGCGTGCCGATGGGTTACGGCGGCCCGCATGCTGCCTTCTTTGCCTGCCGCGATGAATTCAAACGGGCCATGCCCGGACGTATCATTGGCGTGTCTAAGGATGCTCGCGGCAACGTGGCGCTACGCATGGCTCTGCAAACCCGCGAACAACATATCCGCCGCGAGAAAGCCAACTCCAACATCTGTACTGCACAGGTACTGCTGGCCAACATCGCTGCGTTCTATGCGGTTTACCACGGCCCGCAAGGCTTGCAGCAGATTGCTCAGCGGGTGCATGCGCTGACCTTCATTCTGGCTGCAGGCCTTGAAAGCAAAGGCATCAAGCGCCTCAATCAGCACTTCTTCGACACCCTGACGCTGGAGGTGGGTGGCAGCCAGACTGCAATAATCGAGAGCGCTGAGGCCGCGCAAATCAACTTACGCATACTCGGCCGGGGCCAGTTGGGCGTCAGCCTCGACGAAACCTGTGACGAAAGCACGGTACTGCGCTTGTTCGATATTTTCCTTGGTGCCGATCATGGCCTGGATATCGCCAGCCTCGATGCTCAGGCCCTGCCCGAAGGCATTCCGGCAGGTTTGGTGCGGCGTTCGGCCTTCCTCACTCATCCGGTGTTCAACCTGCACCACAGTGAAACCGAGATGCTGCGCTACCTCAAACAGCTGGAGAACAAGGACCTGGCGCTCAACCAGTCGATGATTCCCTTGGGCTCCTGCACCATGAAGCTCAACGCTACGAGCGAGATGATCCCGATCACCTGGCCAGGGTTTGCCTTGTTGCATCCTTTTGCTCCTGCGGCGCAAGTGCAGGGTTACAAGGCAATGATCGATGAGCTGGAAGCCTGGCTGTGCGCGATCACCGGCTTTGATGCAGTCTGTATGCAGCCCAACTCCGGCGCCCAGGGTGAATACGCCGGGTTGATGGCGATTGCCAAGTATCACCGCAGCCGTCATCAGAGCCAGCGGGATATTTGTCTGATTCCTTCGTCGGCTCACGGCACCAACCCAGCGTCGGCGCAGATGGCCGGCATGCAGGTGGTGATCGTCGAGTGTGATGAAGCGGGTAACGTTGATCTGACCGACCTCAAGGCCAAGGCTCAGGCCGCCGGAGAACGTCTGTCATGCTTGATGGCGACCTACCCATCGACCCATGGGGTGTATGAAGAAGGCATTAGTGAGATCTGCGAGGTTATCCACAAACAGGGCGGTCAGGTATACATGGATGGTGCCAACCTCAATGCCCAGGTCGGCCTGACCCGGCCCGCTGATATTGGCGCCGATGTCTCGCACATGAACCTGCACAAGACTTTCTGCATCCCTCATGGTGGTGGTGGGCCGGGCATGGGGCCGATTGGCGTGCGGGCCCACTTGGCGCCCTTCGTGGCCAGCCACCCGGTGGTCCCGGTGCCCGGGCCGGACCCACAGAACACCGCAGTCAGCGCCGCGCCGTGGGGGAGTGCGAGCATTTTACCAATCAGCTGGATGTATATCGCCATGATGGGCCCGCAGCTGGCCGATGCCAGCGAAGTGGCGATCCTCTCGGCCAACTACCTTGCTGAGCAGCTTGGCGGAGCCTTTCCGGTGCTGTACCGCGGGCGTAATGAGCGCGTGGCCCATGAGTGCATTCTTGATCTACGGCCGTTGAAAGCACTGACCGGGATAACCGAAGAGGATGTCGCCAAGCGTCTGATGGATTACGGTTTCCATGCGCCGACCATGTCGTTTCCGGTACCGGGGACGTTGATGGTCGAGCCGACCGAAAGTGAGTCAAAGGCCGAGCTGGATCGCTTTGTCGAGGCGATGCTCAGTATTCGTGCGGAGATTCGTGAAGTGCAGGACGGTAACTGGCCGGCAGAAGACAACCCGCTCAAGCATGCGCCGCATACCTTGGCGGATGTATTGGGTATCTGGGAGCGTCCGTACAGCATCGCTCAGGGCATTGCGCCAAGTGAGCATGCGCGCCTGCACAAGTATTGGCCGGCGGTGAACCGAGTGGACAATGTGTTTGGGGACCGGAACCTGTTCTGTGCCTGTGTGCCGGTGGAGGATTATCGGTAGATGGGGCTGTGTTGTGCAGGACGACTGTGGGAGTCAGCCTTGCTGGCAAGACCAGCTCCCACAGGGTTCGACCGTTATTCGCTCGCTACCGCATTCTTGGCCAGAATCGCGTTAGCCAGGTCCATGTCGCTCACTTCAAGCTCTGGGTTATCAGCCCGCACTTTGTGCATCGCGGCTTCCAGGTATGGCCCACGGATTGCGCCTTGGCTGGCAACAAAGCTGCTGGCATCGTCCTGAGTGGCAACGACCAGCTTGTGATCCTTGGACGTCAGATACGTCGAAGCAGTGGTCGCGCCGGAGGAAATGACATTGCGCCAGAACGTATCGGCCATGGCCGAACCGATTGGCAGGGAGAGCAGGGCAAGGGTCGCGACTGCAAATTTGAGACGCATCGAGGGGTGACTCCAACTGATTAACTGGCAGCTTGGAGTGGTTTGCCTGCGTCTAGTTCCCTGGTGCGACCCTGAGCACTTCCGCCGTTGTGGTCAGTCCAGTCGCTACCTTTTGTGCACCGCTGTGCTGCAAGCTTTTCAGGCCTGCCTCGACGGCTTGCTGACGGAGTAATGCCAGGTCTGTATCGGCGCGGATCAGGCCAATCAGTCGTTCGTTCATACACAGTAATTCATGGATACCGGTGCGCCCGTGATAGCCGGTCTGCCGGCACCCGTTGCAGCCTGTAGCCTGGTAGCCCGCGTCGCCCTTGGCGGCTGGCGCCTTGCAGGCACTGCAGAGCGTTCGTACCAAGCGCTGGGCCATGACCCCGATCAGTCCAGCCTTGATCAAGTGTGGCGCAACGCCTAATTCAAGCAAGCGGTTGATGGCGCTGCAGGCATCGTTACTGTGCAGGGTAGAGAGCACAAGGTGGCCGGTCAGCGCCGCCTGGAAGGCCACCTGTGCGGTCTCCAGGTCGCGAATTTCACCGATCATGATGATGTCTGGGTCCTGGCGTAGCAGGGCGCGGGCGCCTTCGGCAAAGCCCAGGTCTATCGCCGTGTGCACCTGCAACTGATTGAAGCCGGGTTCGACCATTTCAATTGGGTCTTCGACCGTGCACAAGTTGACCTCAGGTGTGGCCAGGTACTTGAGTGTGGCGTACAGGGTACTGGTCTTGCCGGAGCCGGTGGGCCCGGTAACCAGGATCAGGCCGTGGCGCTGTCCAATCAGCCCCTGCCAACGCTTCAGGTCGTCGCCGTCCAGGCCAAGTTGGGCGAAATTCTGCTGCAGAAGGAGAGGGTCGAAGATACGCAGTACCAGCTTCTCACCAAAGGTGGTGGGCAGGGTCGACAAGCGCAGTTCGACTTCGTTGCCATCCTGCAGGCGGGTCTTGATCCGCCCGTCCTGAGGGCGACGCTTTTCCACCACATTCATGCCCCCGAGGGTTTTCAGGCGGCTGATGATGGCCAGGGTGACCTCTGCCGGGAACTGATAGACCGGGTGCAGCACCCCGTCGATGCGAAAGCGCATATGGCCCTGGTCTCGCCGGGGCTCCAGATGGATGTCACTGGCGCGTTGATCGATCGCGTATTGCAGCAGCCAATCGACGATGGTGACGATATGGGCTTCATCGTCACTACGCTGCTGGCCGTTTGCGCCGAGATCAAGCAGTTGTTCGAGGTTGCCACCTGAAGAGGATGTTGATGGCTGACGACTGGCTCCGGTGACCGAACGGGCCAGGTGAAAGAAGGTCTGGCTGAACTGGCGAATTTGCACAGGGCTGGCCAGCACATGCTTGATCGGTCGTCGCAACACCCGCGTCAGATCGCTTTCCCATGCTCTGACATAGGGTTCGGCACTGGCCACAGTGATGCTTTGGCTATCAGCGGCTATCGCCAGTATGCCGTGACGTTGAGCGAAGGCTGCGGACATCAGTTCGGTGGTGGCGGCAAGATCAAGCTGCAGTGGATCGATATGCAGATAGGGCAGTCCGGCGTGTTGAGCCAGCCACTGGCCTAGGGTTTCAAGGTTCAGGCGCTGGCCGGGTTGGCGTGGGTCAGGCAGGCTTTGGCGGGCGATATGTTCGAGGGGATGGACGTCGGCGCCCAGACCTTGAGCGCTTAGCGCCTGAGCGGCATCCTGGGTGATGAGTTGCGCGTTGAGTAAATCAGTCAGGAGATCGTCCAGGCTCAGCCTGCGATCCTGTGTACTGACAGACATGTGGCGTCCTTGCCTTGCTGCCTGAAGGGGTGGCAATCACAAGCGTAGTTGACTGTGGGCAAATGCAAGGCCGATATGCGTTTCCAGGCATTGCCAAGTTCAGTCTGTACGCCGGACAAGCTGCAGCCTGACTTCATCGACACAGATCAAGTTGCGCATTTTTTGTGCAATCAATTCGGCGCGGTGCCAGCTCAGGCCGGCAATCTCGATCTCGACGTTGAGTACATCGTCCAGTTGGTTCATCAGTACTTTATGGGGGGTGAGAAATTGCAGCGCGAACAGGTTCAGTAGGCGGCACAGGCTATCGGGTTCAGCTTCGACCTGCAGGTGGTAGTGCACGCAGCTATGGGCGCTGCCAGCGGCCCAGACGTCGTCACGCAGTGGAGTAACAGGGCTGTCGAAGCGTTCAAGTGCGCTCATGGAATTCTCCGGGTTCAGTGTGAGAAATTTTCACATGCGCAGGCGGGTATTTTTTCTCTATGATCAGCGAATGTGGCGAATCTTCGAATTGATCAATTCGCATCAGTACACAATAGGGGAATTATTATGCAAAGCGAACTGGACGCCTACGACCGCCGCATCCTGGCCTTGTTACAGGAAGATGCGTCGCTTTCCAGTGCGCAGATTGCCGAGCGCGTAGGGCTTTCCCAGTCACCGTGCTGGCGACGGATTCAGCGTCTGAAGGAAGAGGGGGTGATTCGCGGTCAGGTGACCTTGCTCGACCGCAAGAAGATTGGCCTGAACACGCAGATTTTCGCCGAGGTCAAACTCAATGCTCACGGGCGCTCCAACTTCACCGAGTTCACCGAAGCGATTCGCGGTTTCCCAGAGGTGCTGGAGTGTTATGTGCTGATGGGCGCAGTGGACTTTTTACTGCGCATTGTCACCCCGGACATCGAAGCGTACGAACGTTTCTTCTTCGAAAAGCTGTCGATGGTGCCGGGGATCCAGGAGGTCAACTCGATCGTGGCCTTGTCCGAAATCAAGTCCACGACGAGTTTGCCGGTGCTGCGCTAGGCTTTACTTGCGCAGCAGGTGCTTCCAGCCACGGCTCTGGAACACAGCCATGGCTTGGTCGGCACGAGCTTCAAGGACCTCAGTGCGAACCTCTGCTTCCACTTCGTCGCTGATCGGCAGGTTGGCCAGTTCGTGCAGCTTGTTCAGCTCACCGAACAGGCGGTCCAGATCCGGGCTCTCCAGCACCTGACGGGCATGGTGCAGCCAGGCCAGCAGGCGCTCGATACGTGGCAGCTGTTCGGCCAGGTCTTCCGGCTGGCGATGGTACAGCGGCAGTTGCAGGTCTTTGGCTTCATCGGCCAGCAGCACGTTCAGCCAGTTGGCCAGTTGTGCGGCACCTTGGCGATCGCCGCGCTTGTTGCGCTCAACCGTCCAGCCACGGGCCAGCAGCCAGCGTGAGGTTTCCAGGGAGAATTGCCCCCAACGGGTGTCCAGCAGCTCTTCGGCGAACTGCTCGGGCGCGGCGCGGCGGACATCTTCGTCGTCGTTGCCGGCCAGCACCAGCGGGCGCCAGTCTTCCAGCAGGGCGTCGAGGCTGGCCCGCAGCGCACGGGTGGTTGCACGCGGTGCAGCCTGGCCTAGGCTGCTGGCCATGGCGCGCAGTTCAGCCAGGGATTCGACCCAGTCCTGCAGCAGGCGCCAGTGGCCATTGAAGCGGTACTGTTCGGCCAGACGCTGGCTGGCGCCGAGCAACTGCCAGGCCAGCGCGGCGAAGGCGTCGTCCAGCGACATTTCAGCGCTCAGTTCGGCAGCTGGCAGGCTCAGCGCGTAGCTGCTCGGGTCGAGCAGGCGATAACCGCGCTCGGCCTTGCTGATGTCGCAGGGGAACAGTGGCAGACTCGCGGCCAGCTCGGCGGCCAACTCCAGTAACGCTTCTGGCTCGCCTTCGCGCAGCTCAAGCTCTAGCTCGCAGATCTCTTCCTTCTGCTTGCCAGCGACCACAGTGCCCAGGTCCAGGGCGGCTTCAATTACAACTTTTGCCTTGCCACGGCCCCAGGCGATTTCCGCGTATTCGCGAGTGAAATCGGTGGTGAACAACGCTTTGATGGCCTTCTTGTCCACCTCGGCGAGTTCGGCTGGCCAGCATTCGTCGTCGAGCTTCTTCAGGTCCAGTTTGGCCTTGGGCAGTTGCCACTCGTGCTCGTTGCGCTGGGACAAGCCCGCGACGCTTTGGCCGCGGGTCTTGAGGGTCTGGATGACCACTTCGCCGTCGCGGCGCAGGCGCAGTGCGACCTTGGCGGCGGCCAGGTCACGCTCCGGGGTGTCGAAGTACTGGTTCAGCAGTTCGCGCTGCTGCCAGCCAGACTTGTTGCGCTTCTTCAGCAATGGGTGTTCGCGCAGGGCGGCGAGGGTCTCGCGGCTGACCCGCAGTTTGATTTCGGTTTCTTTGTGCATTGCTGGGTAATCCAGGCTCGGATGACAGGGAGCGTCTTGGCCGTGCAGTGTACAGGACTCGGCCGCTGACGGTTTATTCCAGGTGCCCGATGGCCCTATGATGGGTTTCGCACTGAGGAGAACGCGCATGCCCTTGCCATCGCTCAAAGACCAGTTCGCCGCGCTGATTGCCGCGCCTTCGGTCAGTTGCACCCAAGCTGCGCTGGACCAATCCAACCGTGCGGTGATCGACCTGCTGGCGGGTTGGCTGGGCGACCTGGGTTTTGCCTGCGATATCCAGCAGGTAACGCCGGGCAAATTCAATCTGCTGGCCAGTTACGGCACGGGCCCCGGTGGGCTGGTGCTGGCCGGTCACAGTGACACGGTGCCCTATGATCCTGGCTTGTGGCAGACCGATCCACTCAAGTTGACCGAAGTCGACGGGCGCTGGGTTGGCCTGGGCAGTTGCGACATGAAAGGCTTCTTCGCCTTGATCATTGAGGCGGTGCAGCCGTTGCTGGCGCATGACTTCAAGCAGCCGCTCTTGATTCTTGCCACCTGTGATGAAGAAAGCTCGATGTCTGGCGCCCGGGCCTTGGCCGAGGCAGGGCGCCCGCTGGGCCGGGCAGCAGTGATCGGCGAGCCCACCGGGCTCAAACCGGTCCGCCTGCACAAAGGCGTGATGATGGACCGTATCGATATTCTTGGTCGCAGCGGCCATTCGTCGGACCCGAGTCTTGGCCACAGCGCGCTGGAAGCCATGCACCAGGTGATGGGCGAATTGATGAAGCTGCGTCAGCAATGGCAAAAAGAGTTCAACAACGCCCAGTTCAGCGTGCCGCAACCCACCCTGAACTTCGGCTGCATCCATGGCGGTGACAATCCCAACCGGATCTGTGGCCAGTGCGCCCTGGAGTTTGACCTGCGGCCGTTGCCGGGGATGGACCCAGAGGCGCTGCGTGCTGCCATCCGGCAGAAACTTGCACCACTGGCCGAGCAACACCAGGTGAAGATCGACTACGCTCCCCTGTTTCCTGAGGTACCGCCCTTTGAGCAGGCTGCGGACGCTGAACTGGTGCGGCTAGCCGAACGTCTAACCGGTCATCGCGCCGAAGCGGTAGCCTTTGGCACCGAAGCGCCTTATCTTCAGCGCCTGGGCTGCGAAACCCTGGTGCTCGGCCCGGGCGACATCGCGTGCGCCCATCAGCCGGGCGAATACCTTGAAATGTCACGCTTGCAGCCTACCGTGCGTCTATTGCGTGAGTTGATCGAACATTATTGCCTGAACCCGGTAATTGCCCGCTGAGTTCAGCCGTTTTCCCAAAGGAGATTGCGCGTGACGCCAAGCCTGTTCCGACGATAACCCTTCGAGCGCTGTGTGCTTTCCCGTTCTTGTCCCTTTTTCTACAGGCTCTGTGGTTATGCCCGATTACGTCAACTGGCTGCGTCATGCTTCGCCTTACATCAATGCTCACCGGGACTGCACCTTTGTGGTCATGCTGCCCGGTGACGGGGTCGAGCACCCCAACTTCGGCAATATCGTCCACGACCTGGTCCTGCTGCACAGCCTCGGCGTTCGCCTGGTGCTGGTGCATGGTTCACGTCCGCAGATCGAAACCCGTCTGGCCAATCGTGGCCTGACCCCGCACTACCACCGCGGCATGCGCATCACCGATGCGGCCACCCTGGAGTGTGTCATTGATGCCGTGGGCCACCTGCGTATCGCCATCGAGGCGCGGCTGTCGATGGACATGGCCGCTTCGCCGATGCAGGGTTCGCGCCTGCGCGTGGCGGCCGGCAACCTGGTCACTGCGCGGCCGATCGGTGTGCTTGAAGGTGTCGACTATCACCACACTGGTGAAGTGCGTCGGGTGGATCGCAAAGGCATCAACCGCCTGCTCGATGAGCGCTCGATAGTCTTGCTGTCGCCGCTGGGCTACTCGCCTACCGGTGAGATTTTCAACTTGGCCTGCGAAGACGTCGCGACCCGCGCCGCCATCGAACTGGGTGCTGACAAGTTGTTGCTGTTCGGTGCCGAGCGCGGCTTGCTCGATGAGCAGGGCCGGCTGGTGCGTGAGTTGCGTCCGCAACAGGTACCTGCGCATTTGCAACGCTTGGGCAATGACTATCAGGGCGAGCTGCTTGATGCCGCTGCTGAGGCTTGCCGTGGTGGCGTTGCACGCAGCCATATCGTCAGTTATGCCGAGGACGGCGCCTTGCTTACCGAACTGTTTACCCGTGATGGTGGCGGTACCCTGGTGGCCCAGGAGCAGTTCGAGAAGGTGCGTGAAGCGGCGATCGAAGACGTCGGTGGTTTGCTTGATCTGATCAGCCCGCTGGAAGAGCAGGGCATTCTGGTGCGTCGTTCGCGTGAAGTGCTGGAACGTGAGATCGAGCAGTTCAGTGTGGTCGAGCGCGAAGGGATGATCATCGCCTGTGCGGCGCTGTATCCAATTGCCGACTCCGAGGCCGGGGAGCTGGCGTGTCTGGCTGTAAATCCCGAGTATCGCCATGGTGGCCGCGGTGATGAGCTGCTTGAGCGCATCGAGACGCGGGCGCGGGAGATGGGGCTCAATACCCTCTTTGTGCTGACGACCCGAACTGCTCACTGGTTTCGGGAGCGAGGCTTCGTGCCGAGCGGTGTCGAGCGACTGCCTGCGGCGCGGGCTTCGTTGTATAACTATCAGCGCAATTCGAAGATTTTCGAGAAGGCTTTGTAGTTTTTGGGGCTGCTTTGTAGCCCATCGCCGGCAAAGCCAGCTCCCACAGGGTTCGGTGTACTCCATCCCTTGTGGGGGCTGGCTTTGCCAGCGATGAGGCACTTGAAAGGCATAAAAAAACGCCGTCGAGCCTAGGATCGACGGCGTTTTTTATTCCAGCACCCAACCGCGTTTACACGGTATGCAGGTACCAGTTGTACTCAAGGTCGGAGATGGAGTGTTCGAACTCCTCCAGCTCACTTTCCTTACAGGCCACGAAGATATCGATGTATTTCGGATCGATGTACTTGGCCAGGATCTCGCTGTCGTCCAGCTCGCGCAGGGCATCACGCAGGTTGTTCGGCAGGCTCTGCTCGTTCTGCTCGTAGGAGTTGCCTTCGGTCGGTGCGCCTGGCTCGACCTTGTTGGTCAAACCATGGTGAACACCGGCCAGCACGGCGGCCATCAGCAGGTACGGGTTGGCATCGGCACCGGCAACGCGGTGTTCGATGCGCACGGCGTCTGGGGAGCCGGTCGGTACGCGCAGGGCGACGGTCCGGTTGTCCAGGCCCCAGCTTGGCGAGTTCGGCACGTAGAACTGAGCACCGAAACGGCGATACGAGTTGACGTTCGGGCACAGGAACGCCATCGACGCCGGTAGGGTCTCGAGCACACCGCCGATCGCGTGACGCAGTGCGGCGTTCTGCTCGGGATCCTCGCTGGTGAAGATGTTCTTGCCATCTTTGTCCAGCACCGAGATATGGACATGCAGACCATTACCCGCCTGGCCCGGATAGGGCTTGGCCATGAAGGTGGTGTCCATCTCATGGTCGTAGGCGATGTTCTTGATCAGGCGCTTGAGCAGTACCGCGTAGTCGCAGGCCTTCATCGGGTCGGCAACGTGGTGCAGGTTGACTTCAAACTGCGCCGGGGCGCTTTCCTTGACGATGGCGTCGGCAGGGATGCCCTGCTCCTTGGCGCCTTCGAGGATGTCCTGCAGGCAGTCGACGTACTCGTCCAGGTCATCGATCAGGTAAACCTGGGTCGACATCGGACGTTTGCCGGAAATCGGCGAGCGTGGCGGTTGTGGACGGCCGTTCACGTTCTCCTGGTCGATCAGGTAGAACTCCAGCTCGAACGCGGCGCAGATGGTCAGGCCCATCTCGTCGAACTTGCTCACTACCTGGCGCAGGACTTCCCGCGGGTCGGCAAAGAACGGCTCGCCTTCAAGTTCGTGCATGGTCATCAGCAGCTGCGCGGTAGGGCGCTTCTGCCAAGGCTCGTTGGACAGGGTGTCGGGGATTGGATAGCAGATGCGGTCGGCATCGCCGATGTCCAGGCCCAGGCCGGTGCTTTCGACCGTGGAGCCGTTGATATCCAATGCGAAGAGGGAGGCCGGCAGGTTGATGCCTTTCTCGTAAACCTTGTGGAGGCTGGTGCGCTCGATGCGCTTGCCACGCACCACACCATTCATATCTGCAATCAGAAGGTCAACGTAGAGAACCTCAGGATGTTCCTTAAGGAACGCGTTCGCTTCGTTAAGCTGAACGGCACGCGGGGGTACCGACATGATGCAACACCTTTGTTGTTAAAAATATCAATCAATGGGGGCTTGCAGCTCCAGTCAATCGGAAAGCCCTACTGAAGTCAAGCCAAGCCCATGATGCCCTAAAACGGCCCTTGAGCGGCATTTTTGCTGCAATAGAGGGCGCGGACAATCGCTGCTTTCGTACGATATGAGCGATCTTGAGCGGGCCGTGTTCTATTTTTTACGGGGGTGTTGTGTAAAAAAATGAACAAGGCTAAGCTCGGTGGCAACCCATAACATCAATAATACCGGGGGTTACATGTCACGCTTGCCGACAACTGGCATCACCGTCTGCCGTTCGCAGATTGGTTTGCACGCATTCCTCGCGAGTGGCCAACGCCATGCGCCAGCGGCGTGCGCCCCGGCTGAAATAATTGACGGCTTGAGCGTCCTGCTCGCTGTCCACGCCTCTTCAAACGACCTCTGCCTTCACTATAGCGGGCTCATCAGCCTTGCGGGTAATACCCGTCGCGGTCTCCCTGCGTCTGGCTTTTGCTTTAGCTCCGAGGGGCATCCAGAATGTCTGGGACGGCCCACTCCGGGTGTCCTGACGACTGTCCAGACATTTACCTCCTGAGGTATTTATGAGTAACAACCTCGACCAGCTCACCGATTGGTTGAAAGAACACAAGATCACCGAAGTCGAGTGCTTGATCAGCGACCTCACCGGGATCACCCGTGGCAAGATTTCTCCAACCAACAAGTTCATTGCCGAAAAAGGCATGCGCTTGCCCGAGAGTGTCCTGCTGCAAACCGTTACCGGCGACTACGTCGATGACGACATCTATTACGAACTGCTGGACCCGGCCGACATCGACATGATCTGCCGCCCTGACGAGAACGCGGTGTTTCTCGTGCCTTGGGCCATCGAGCCGACCGCTCAGGTGATCCACGATACCTACGACAAGCAGGGCAACCCGGTTGAGCTGTCGCCGCGCAACGTGCTCAAGAAGGTGTTGAAACTCTATGCCGACAAGGGCTGGCAGCCGATCGTGGCGCCAGAAATGGAGTTCTACCTGACCAAGCGCTGCGAAGACCCGGACTTCCCGCTGCAGCCGCCAATCGGTCGTTCCGGCCGGCCGGAAACCGGCCGCCAGTCGTTCTCCATTGAAGCCGCCAACGAATTCGACCCGCTGTTCGAGGACGTCTACGACTGGTGCGAGCTGCAGAACCTGGACCTGGACACGCTGATCCACGAAGACGGCACCGCGCAGATGGAAATCAACTTCCGTCACGGCAACGCCCTGGCCCTGGCCGACCAGATCCTGGTGTTCAAGCGGACCATGCGTGAAGCGGCGCTCAAGCACAACGTCGCCGCCACCTTCATGGCCAAGCCGATGACCGGTGAGCCAGGCAGCGCCATGCACCTGCACCAGAGCATCATCGACGTGCACACCGGCAAGAACATCTTCTCTGATGCCGATGGACAAATGAGCGAGCTGTTCCTCAACCATGTCGGCGGTCTGCAGAAGTTCATCCCGGTGGTGCTGCCGCTGTTTGCCCCGAACGTCAACTCGTTCCGCCGCTTCCTGCCCGATACCTCGGCGCCGGTGAACGTCGAATGGGGCGAAGAGAACCGTACCGTCGGCCTGCGTGTACCGGATGCCGGACCGCAGAACCGCCGGGTCGAGAACCGTCTGCCAGGCGCCGACGCCAACCCGTACCTGGCGATCGCCGCCAGTCTGCTGTGTGGCTATATCGGCATGGTCGAAGGCATCAAGCCAAGCGCGCCGGTACAGGGCCGTGGTTACGAGCGGCGCAACCTGCGCCTGCCGCTGACCATCGAGGACGCTCTGGAGCGCATGGAGAACTGCCAGGCGCTGGAACCGTACCTGGGCAAGAAATTCATTGCCGGTTACGTCGCCACCAAGCGCGCCGAACATGAAAACTTCAAACGCGTAATCAGCTCCTGGGAACGTGAGTTCCTGCTGTTTGCGGTCTGATCAACCCGGAGCCGCAGGACCGCGGCCGTCAGAAAACGGAGAAGCACATGAGTGTCAACAACCCGCAAACCCGCGAGTGGCAAGACCTGAGCCGTGATCATCACCTGGCGCCTTTCAGTGACTATAAACAGCTGAAAGAGAAGGGGCCGCGCATCATCACCAAGGCTGAAGGCGTGCACTTGTGGGACAGCGAGGGCAACAAGATCCTCGATGGCATGGCTGGTCTGTGGTGTGTGGCGGTCGGTTACGGTCGGGAAGAGCTGGTTGAAGTTGCAGCCAAGCAGATGCGTGAGCTGCCGTACTACAACCTGTTCTTCCAGACCGCGCATCCACCTGCGCTGGAGTTGGCCAAGGCGGTTTCTGCCGTGGCTCCGGAAGGTATGACGCATGTGTTCTTTACCGGCTCCGGCTCTGAAGGTAATGACACCAACTTGCGTATGGTCCGCCACTACTGGGCGGTCAAGGGCAAGCCGCAAAAGCAGGTAATCATTGGCCGCATCAACGGTTATCACGGTTCTACCGTGGCCGGTGCCGCACTGGGTGGCATGAGCGGTATGCACGCGCAGAGCGGCACACTGCCAGGCATCGTGCATATCCCGCAGCCTTACTGGTTCGGTGAAGGCGGCGACATGACTCCGGACGAGTTCGGGGTGTGGGCGGCCGAACAACTGGAAAAGAAAATCCTCGAAGTCGGCGAAGATAACGTCGCTGCCTTTATCGCCGAGCCGATCCAGGGCGCAGGCGGCGTCATCATTCCGCCAGACACCTATTGGCCGAAGATCAAGGAGATCCTCGCCAAGTACGAGATTCTGTTTATCGCTGACGAAGTGATCTGTGGTTTCGGGCGTACCGGTGAATGGTTCGGCTCCGATTACTACGACCTCAAGCCTGACCTGATGACCATCGCCAAGGGCCTGACTTCCGGTTACATCCCAATGGGTGGTGTGATCGTACGTGACGAAGTGGCCAAGGTGGTCAGCGAGGGCGGTGACTTCAACCACGGCTTCACTTACTCCGGTCACCCGGTTGCGGCGGCCGTGGGCCTGGAAAACCTGCGAATTCTGCGCGACGAGAAAATCATCGAGCGGGTTCACGAAGAAACGGCACCGTATTTGCAGAAACGTCTGCGTGAGCTTAACGATCACCCGTTGGTGGGTGAAGTGCGTGGCCTGGGCATGCTCGGCGCCATTGAACTGGTCAAGGACAAGGCCACCCGGGCGCGTTACGAAGGCCAGGGCGCGGGCATGATCTGCCGCCAGTTCTGCTTCGACAACGGTTTGATCATGCGCGCGGTAGGCGACACCATGATCATTGCACCACCGTTGGTCATCAGCCGTGAAGAGATCGACGAGCTGGTGGAAAAGGCACGCAAATGCCTGGACTTGACGCTCGAAGCGCTGAAATAGCCAAGTG
>RCUI01000172.1_pt1 | contig 24378 bp, 23 predicted proteins | sample 2166121 | NCBI WGS metagenome assembly RCUI01 (sample SAMN09932700, study PRJNA488358) | compost metagenome | feature: garden; material: soil; isolation source: compost soil in succinic acid-enriched culture | place: Germany: Experimental Botanical Garden Goettingen | collected 2016-01-27
ACCTGCAGGTGCTCGGTTTCCCAGATATCCAGCTCACGGGTCAGCGGCGCCAGCAGGCGGTAGTAACCGTCCAGCGACAGCACATTGCGCGAGGCCATGAACTTGCGCAATTCCAGGGTCGCCAATGGCCGGCCGCTGGGCCCGGGCTCGCCGAGGGCCCGGAGCATCAGCTGATACCAGGGCGCATCGCGCCAGTTGGGCATGTGCACGGCCAGGCAGCCGCCCTCCTGCAACTGCCCGAGCAGGCGCGGCAACAGGCTTTGGTGGTCCTCGATAAAGTGCAGCACTGCGGCGGCGAACAGCAGGTTGGCCGGTTTTTGCGCCTGCCACTGGCTGACATCGACATGCAGCCAGTTGACGCTGATCGGCAGGGCCAGCGCCTCCTGGAGCATCTCTACCGAACTGTCGACGCCGAACAGCTCGGCCCGTGGCCAGCGCTCGGCCAGCAGACGCGTCGCGATGCCGGTACCGCAGCCCAGGTCGTAGATGCACTGGGGCGAATCGAGGTGCAGGCGGTCGAGCAGTTCCAGCACCGGGCGCTCGCGCAAGCGGGCAAATTGCAGGTAGCTTTTCGGGTCCCAGGCGCTATTGGCGCCGGGTGCGGTGGAGCGTTTACGCTGTTCGAGCATGACGGTGGTCCTCTAGCTCCGTGCGATCAATCCTGTCGTCCAATGACATTCAATATTCTGAGTACCAGGGCAAGCCCTCGACGGGTTTGCGGGTCTCGTAGCAGCAACAGCAGGCCATACAGGCTGGGAGTGGGTTCATTGCGGGTTTGCGCCGAGGCCATGCGCATGGCATTGCCCAGGTTCCAGCTCAGGGCCGTGGCCTCCTCGAACAGCCCTGAGAGTTTCTCGACCATGGCCGCATCGAGCAGGTCAACGAGGTCGGCGCTCAGCGACAGCAGATCGACCACGTTGTCCATCCGGCCGCTGTCGAGCAGCGGTTGCAGTTTGCGCAACAGGGCGTCCAGCCCCGGGTTGGCGTTCAAAACCGCGGGTAAATCGGTGGCATCCATGACAATCGGCTCCTCCCGTCGTCGGGTCAAAGCATTCCACGGGCCACGGCCCAATACAGGCCGCGGTTGAAACCATTGCGCAGCAGGCTGCCCAGCTTGGTCGGCGGCGTCGGCAAGACGTCGTGACGGTAGTCGTAGCACAGCGGCATGCCCGCCCCCAGGCCCATCTGCGCCGCAGCCTGGACCTTGCCGTCGTACACCGCGCAGGTGCTGCCCAGGCGGATTTCGCCGGCGATATTGTTGGCGATCACCGGTGCCTGGTTGTGGCAGGCACCGCCGGCCTTGCTGATCGGCAGGTCGACGGTGTCGCCGATCACGTAGACGCCTTCCAGGCCGTAAACCTGCAGGGTTTCGTGGTTGGTCGGCAGCCAGCCTTCGTTGTTCGGCGCGCGGGAGGCCCCGCTTTGCAGCACGGCGTCCACCGCACGGATCGGCGGTGTGGCCATGAGAATGTCGAACGGCTGCGCGTCGCCTTCTTCGGAGTAGGCGATGCGTTGCTCGGGGTCGACCTTGCTCAGGGTGAAGCCGCGCTGAAAGCGGATGTTCTTTTGCTCGAAGATGCTCGGCAGGATCTCGCCGGTGGGCCGCTGCAGGAACAAGCAGTTGCGCAACAGTTGAGCGGTGGTCGGGTAGGTGTAGATGATCTCGACCTTGTCGCGCACCCCGCGCTGGCGCAGGTAGTCATCGAGCATCAGGGTGGTTTCCACCGGGGCGATGCCGCACTGGTGCGGCACGTTGGGGGTTTGCGGAAAGGACACGGTGATGAAGATCCGCCCCTTGTCGATGCTCGCCAGGCGCCGTGCCAGTTGCCGCGCCGCTTCGTACTGGTAGAAGTGATCGCCCGCCTGTTGCAGGCCCTCGATGCGCTCGGGGGCAGGCACGCAGCCGGTGGCGATTACCAGGAAGTCATAGCCGTAGCACCGGCCCGAGCGGGTGTGCAGGGCCTGTCCGGTAAAGTCGAAGCGGGTGACTTCCTGCACCTGGAAGTCGATTTCCGGGCGCAGCAATGACCGCTGCGGGCGCTTCAGCTCTTCCTGGAAGAACTGATTGAAGGCCACGTACATGAACGCGGGTTTGTAGTAGTGATCGGGGGAATTGGACAGCAGGGTAATGCGCACCTGCTCGCGGAGCACTTCCGGGTAGAGTTTGCTCACCAGTTGATTGGCCAGCATCGTACCGCCGACGCCGCCGCCCACAATGACAATATGCCTGGCCATTGAGTCGCATCCTTGCTGTGGAGCCAATGCCCATGGTTCAAGCACTGGCGACAATAAGCAAATACTCCTTGGCTATAAGTATTAATCCGTTGGCCCAAGAAGTGTGAGCGCATCAGGGGCTGCTCTGCAGCCCATCGCCGGCAACGCCGGCTCCCACAATGGGTTGGCATACATAGATCCCGTGGGAGCTGGCCTTGCCAATCCAGACCGTGCTTTACAGCGGCAAGAATGCGACCATCGCCCCACCTCGCAAGGATCAGCGCAACCACCATGCACGTCTCCCGCACCACCCTGATCATCCGCCGCATCGGCGCCTGGCTGCTCGATACCCTGCTCGCCCTCGGCGCCTGGTTCGCGCTGGCCGTGGTGGGCTATGGCCGCGGCGAAGACGGCATGCTGCTGATGCAGTTACTGTACTTCCCGCTGTTCGAGTACCTGATGCGCGGGCAAACACCGGGCAAGGTGGTGTTCCGGCTCACCGTGATCAACCGCGCCGGCCAGCCGCCGAGCCTGCTGCAGGCGCTGGTGCGCGGCATCTCCCGGCCGTTCGAGGCCGCCTTTGGCCTGATCGTCATCTGGCTGTGCGCCGAGTCGCGCCATTGCCAGCGGCCCGGCGACTGGCTGGCGCGCACCTATGTGATCGACAGCCGCGACCTCAAGGTGCTGCGCCAGCAATTGAACGAGGCCTGAGCTACAGCTCCTCGTCGGCCTCTGCAGCGTCCATCGCGCGCTTGTTGCCAAAGCCGATGGCCAGGCCGATCGCGCCGGCCAGGTACAGCCCGGCCAGGCACAGGATCACCGAGGGCTCGACGCCGAAGATCATCTGCGAGATACCCGCTATCACCAACACCAGCAGGCCGCCGAATACATTGGTGTCGATGTTGTGGTGATTGAGCAGGAACGTGCCCAGCAACGCCAGGGCCACCAGGCTGAAGCAGATGGCGATGTAGGAGTAGGCCTTGAAATCCCAGATCAGAAAGACATTGATCTTCGAGGTGTAGTCGATGATGTAGCCGATCAGCGTGATGCAGCCGATCAAACCGAAGGCCAGGGCGGTGCCCTTCCAGTTGCTGGTGTTCGGGTCCAAAACATTCTTCCTTGATTGATCAAAAACGGCGGCAACTCTACCACCGATCAGCACTGATGCCGCACCCGCTGCAGCACATCAACAAACGCGCGACGAATTTCTGCCAGACTTGCAGCCTTCACCGATCAGGATGACTGCATGAATCACGAACTGCTCTGGGTACTCGGTCTGCTGTTCACCGCCGTGGCCCTGTTCATCGCCAACCGGCCACGCATGGACGTGGTCGCCCTGCTGGTGATCGTCGCCCTGCCGCTGCTGGGCATCATCAGTGTGCAGGAAGCCCTGGCCGGTTTCAGCGACCCCAACGTGGTGCTGATCGCCGCCCTGTTCGTGATCGGCGAAGGCCTGGTGCGCACCGGCATCGCCTACCGGATTGGCGAGTGGATGGCCGACCGCGCCGGCAACAGTGAAGCGCGGCTGATCGTGTTGCTGATGGTCTGCGTGGCCGGGCTGGGTTCGGTGATGAGTTCCACCGGGGTGGTGGCGATCTTCATTCCGGTGGTGCTGAGCATTGCCGCACGGATGAAGGTCTCGCCCAGCCGCCTGATGATGCCGCTGGCCTTCGCCGGGCTGATCAGCGGCATGCTCAGCCTGGTGGCAACGCCGCCCAACGTGGTGGTGCACAGCGAGCTGGTGCGTCATGGCGAAAGCGGTTTCAGCTTCTTCAGCTTTACCCCGTTCGGCCTGGTGGTGCTGTTGCTTGGCGTTGGCTACATGCTGCTGACCCGCCACTGGCTGGGCGGTGAAGTGCGCAAGGACGGCAGCGCGCAAACCCGCCGTACCCTGCTCGACCTGATCATCGACTACAAGCTCGCCGGCCGCGAACGGCGCCTGCGCGTGCGCCCGGGCTCGCCATTGATCGGCCATAGCCTCAGCGAGCTGAAACTGCGCACCGAACACGGCGCCAGCGTGGTCGGCATCGAGCGCCAGCACAAGTTCACCACCCGCGTACTCAGCCCCGATTCGAGCACGACGGTGCACGAAGGCGATGTGCTGCTGCTTGACCTGTTCGCGCCCAAGGACGACCTGCGCAGCCTGTGCCAGAACATGCAGCTGGAGCCATTGCACTTCAAGGCCGCCTACTTCATCGACCAGTCACAGGAAGTGGGCATGGCCGAAGTGGCGGTGCCGCCTGGCTCGCAGCTGATCGGCAAGACCCTGCTGGAGCTGACCTTCCGCAGCCGCTGGGGCCTCAACGTGGTCGGCCTGCGCCGCGACCAGAACGCCATCGAAGAGCAATTGGTGGAAGAAAAACTCAAGCTCGGCGACACCTTGCTGGTGATCGGCACCTGGAAAGCCATTCGCCAGTTGCAGACCCAGCCACGGGACTTCCTGGTATTGAGCCTGCCGGCAGAAATCGACAATGTCGCCCCAGCGGGCAATCGCGCGCCCTACGCGCTGATCAGCCTGGCGGTGATGGTCGGCTTGATGGTCAGCGGCGTGGTACCCAACGTGATTGCCGCGCTGATCGGCTGCCTGCTGATGGGCGCCGGGCGCTGCATCGACATGAACAGCGCCTACCGGGCCATCCACTGGCAAAGCCTGGTGCTGATTGTCGGCATGCTGCCCTTCGCCCTGGCCCTGCAGAAAACCGGCGGCATCGCCCTGGCCGTGCACGGCCTGGTGCAGATGCTTGGCAGTGCCGGGCCCTATGTGATTCTCGCCAGCCTGTTCGCGATCACCGCGATCATCGGCCTGTTCATTTCCAACACGGCCACCGCGGTGCTGATGGCGCCGGTGGCAGTGACCACCGCCGAGCAGCTGGGTGCCTCGCCCTACCCCTTTGCGATGATCGTCGCCCTGGCGGCTTCGGCGGCGTTCATGACCCCGGTGTCGTCGCCGGTCAACACCCTGGTACTCGGCCCCGGCCAGTATCGCTTCGGCGATTTCGTCAAGGTCGGGGTGCCGTTCACCCTGCTGGTAATGGTGGTCAGCGTGGTCATGGTGCCGTGGTTTTTTGCCCTGTGACGGCGCTGCGTTTTTGCTCCTGGAGCGTCTCGGCGGCCACGCGCCAGTCCCGCGCCCAGGCATCGAGCACCACCTTGAGGTTGTCGGCGCTCATCACCTGATTGTCGTTCTCCAGCGGCAGGCCGGTACCCTTGCGCACCACCTCGGCGACCACCGCGCGGCTGCCGCCATCGAGGAACGCCGCCTCGGTGGCGATCACGCTGTCGAGGTCGCGGATACCGACGGCACTGCTGACCCCGGCGGCCACCAAGGTCACCGGCAGGTATTCATAGAAGTGCAGCGCCTGGGTATGGGCGCCCACCGAGGTGATCGCCGGGCGCACGATCAAGGTGTGCGGGCCGGGCTGCTCGACCAGGTTGAGGACCTTGCCCAGTTCACGCTTGAGGGCCGTATCGTAATAGGTGGTCACCGCTTTGAGGGTGGTCTCGGGGATTCGCGTGCTGGCCTTGGGCATCGGGTAGAACTGGCTGGGGGCGATGTACACCTGGCTGTAGCGTTCCATGCGCAGCTTGGGGCTGACCCAGCGCAGCACGGTGTCGCCGGAGGCGGTCTTGTGTTCGCTCAACTGGTCATAATTGCGCAGAAAGCCCGAGTACTCCTTGGGGTTGACCTTGTTCTGGCTGCAACCGGCCAGCAGCAGCGAGGCACTCAAAAGCGGTACGATCAATTGCTTGCGCATGCTCAGCCTCCAAAGCCGTCGTTGGCCGGGCTTGGCGTGCTGGTGGAACGGTCCACGTGCAGCTCGCCCTGACTCATGATCCAGTGCACCAGTTCGCCCAGGGGGATCTTGTAGCTGTACTCCATCCACTGGTTGCTGGTGGGGCTGTAACGCTCGAAATAGTGGCTGAGGACCATGTGCCTGCCGTCGCTGGACAAACCCAGGCGCGAGTCCTGGTAGCTGAGCAGCGCATTGCGCCACAGCTCCTGGGTACGCAGGTCGAGGGTCAGCGACTGGCTGCTGTCGAAGCCGTTGGTCGGGTGTGTGGCCGGCATCTGGAAAACTCCCTTGAGTGAACTGGCCACAGCGTGCCCCAGGGCTTTTGCTGGCTGATGTCCGCTTTGTGTCGGCGCTGCAGGAATGTTGCGAGATTGAAATAAATGACCAGCAGCGCAGAATGGTTTTAGATACGCACTTTTCACGGCCCGTGGACCACAACGTGAGCAGACTGCTGATCGTCGATGACGACATGGAAATTTGTGCCCTGCTGAAGAAGTTCTTTGTCCGCCACGGCTATGAAGTCGACCTGGCCGGCAACGGCGAGGCCATGTGGGCGGCCATCGAACAGCAGCGCCCGGACATCATCATCCTCGACCTGATGCTGCCCGGCGAAGGCGGCCTGAGCCTGTGCCAGAAGCTGCGGGCCAACACCGGTATCCCGATCATCATGCTCACCGCCATGGACGAGCTCAGCGACCGCATCGTCGGCCTGGAGCTGGGCGCCGACGACTACCTGGGCAAGCCCTTCGATGCCCGCGAACTGCTCGCCCGCCTGCGTGCGGTACAGCGCCGGGCCGGTGAGCAGCTGCGGCCGAGCCAGGAAGAAACCCGCCCGCTGATTCACTTCGACCACTGGCAACTGGACGTCACCCGGCGCGAGCTGCGCACCCCCGAAGGGGTGATGGTGCCGCTGTCGGCCGGTGAGTTCGACCTGCTGCTGGTGTTCCTCGAACACCCGCAGCGCATCCTCACCCGCGAGCAACTGATTGACCTGGCCCGCGGCCAGGGCCACGAAGCCTTCGACCGCAGCATCGACGTGCAGGTCAGCCGCCTGCGGCGCAAGATCGAGCCCGACAGCAAGCGCCCGGAGCTGATCCGCACGGTGCGCAATGGCGGTTACCTGTTCAGCGCCAAGGTCAGCCGCTCGTGATCCGCCTCGACCTGCGCCGCGACAGCATCAGCCGGCGCATTGCCCTGACCATCATCGCGGCGATGCTGACCTCGGTAGCGCTCAATGTGCTGTTCGTGCAGATGGCCGGGGTCTGGGCGCGCCCGCCGTTGACCCAGACCGGCCTGCTCGAACAGATCGCCGTGACCACCCGTACCCTCGAAGCCGCGCCGCCCGAGCTGCGCCCGACGCTGGCACGGGCAGCCAGCAACCCGTTGCTGGAGGTGCAGTGGAGCCGCCAGCGCGCCGACCTGCAACTGCCCGGGCCAGGGGCACGGATTACCCTGGAGGAAGCCCCGCCGCTGCAGCGCCTGCTGGCCGACAGCCCGCGACAGCTGGAGGGCTTCCAGCCCAGCGACTGGCCGGCGGACAGCCCCGATGCCCATTACAAACTGGTCATGCAGATCAACGACGGCAGCTGGCTGGCTTTCACCCCGCCGTACCGCAGCTGGGGCCTGAGTTCGGCCATGCGCTTTACCATCATCGGCGTGCTGGCGCTGGTTGCCGCGCTGCTGGTGGCCTGGGTCGGCACCCGTCAGCTGGCTGGCCCGCTGCAGCGCTTCGCTCGTGCGGCGCGGCGCTTTGGCAGTGATTTTCGTGCGCCGCCCATTGGCCTTGAAGGCCCGCATGAATGGCGCCAGGCGATCACTGCCTTCAACACCATGCAGGCGCAGATCCAGCATTTTGTGGCCGAGCGCACGCAGATGCTCGCGGCCATTTCCCACGATTTGCGCGCCCCCTTGACGCGCATGCGCCTGCGCGGCGAGTTCATCGACGACCCGGAGCAACAACGCAAGCTGTTCCGTGACGTCGATGAAATGCAGAGCATGATCACCGCCGCACTGGGCTTCTTCCGTGACGAAACCCGGCTGGAGGAAACCACCCCGTTCGACCTTGCCGAACTGCTGCAAACCCTGGTCGACGACTATCGCGATCAGCAGATCAATGTAGCCTTCGAAGGACCGGCCAACCTGGTCTTCAACGGTCGGCCCCTGGGATTGAAACGCGCCGTGACCAACCTGCTGGAGAATGCCCTGAAGTATGCACGCGAGCCTGAGGTACAGTTGAGCAGCAGCGCCCACAACATCGTTATCGAAATCAGTGACCGCGGCCCGGGAATTCCCGAAGCGTCGCTGGACCAGGTGTTCATGCCGTTCTTTCGCCTGGAGTCCTCGCGCAACCGCGATACCGGTGGTGTTGGCCTGGGGCTGTCGTCGGCGCGCTCGGCGGTTCGCGAACAGGGGGGTGAGCTGCTGCTGAGCAACCGCCAGGGCGGCGGCCTGGTGGCGCGTATCGAGTTGCCACGGTGATCAAATGGCGCCCGCGACGGCTTGAGCCACGAGACCTGGGGCTGGCCCTCTACCTGCTCAGCCTGGTGCTACCCGCAGTGCACAGCGAGGAGCACAACTGGCTGCACGAGGTCTACAGCCAAACCACCAACTCCGGCTTTCTGGCCTCCATCCTGGGCTTGCCGGTCATGCTGTTCGGCTACTTCGCCTGGCTGGCGAACCCATTGTTCCTGGCGGCGTACCGGACCCGCAGCGCCAGACGCAGGCTGATCTATGCCCTGCTGGCCTTGCTGGCCGGGTTGTCGGTGCAGTGGCAATTGGTGAGTTTGTATGACGAGGACGGTCAGTTCACCGTTACCGGATACACCTATGGGTATTACGTCTGGTTGCTGTCCTTTGTATGGTTGGGTGTTTGCGGCGCCAGGCGAGCAGGCGCCAGCTGATGAGTCGACTGGGCGGGCCTCATCGCTGGCAAGCCAGCTCCCACAGTGATCTGTGTACGCCGGACTTGTAGGAGCTGGCCTTGCCAGGGATCGTAATCCAGACGTCAGCTGATGTGCTGGCTGTATCGGCCTCATCGCGGGTCAAGCCCGCTCCTACAGTGGAGCTGTGTACGCCGGACTTGTGGGAGCTGGACTTGCCAGCGATCGAGCGCGAAGCGGTCGTAAACCAGACACCACCTTATGTGCCGCCTGCACTGGCCTCATCGCGGGTCAAGCCCGCTCCCACAGTGGAGCTGTATCCGCTGGACCAGTGGCTGCCAAGACAAAGGCCGGTTGCCCGTCTCAGTGTTGCAGCGACTCCAGGGTCAAGCCAGCCAGGTAGGCCACCTTCGGGTCAGCATCATTGAGGCATTCGCGTAGCGCGGCCAGGGCCTGTGCCAGTTTGCGCTTGCCCAGCCGACGGTTGTCGAGCACGCAGGCGGCATGGCGGCGAATGGCGACATGCTCAGACGCCAGGCCGCGCACTGCTTCCTCGATGTCGCCGTTGCTGAGGGTGCAAAAACTGGAGCCCGGTTTGATCGTCTCCTCGGCGTCCGCTGCGCACTGCGGATAACGCTGCAACAGGGTTTCAAGCGGACGGTAATCCAGTACCCCTGGCTGCGCACCCTGATCGCGAAACGCCCTGAGACTGGCGCAGCAGCCAACCACCGAAAAGCCCGCCAGCTGGGTATCTGCCGCCTGCGCCAGCAACCAGTCAAAATCGCCCAGATAACCCAACGCGTTGGCACTCCACCTGCGCGTGCTCGGCTCTGTGCCGTTGACCACTTGCAGACGCAACGCTTCGATTGCCGCCGCCTCGGCCACCCCGGCAAGGCCCAGGATCATCGCCGCCCGCCAGCGCTCCGGGCCCTTCTGCAGCAGGTGCACCAACGCAGCCGTTGCACTGGCGCCACGGGCAATCAGCCAGCGGCTGGCCTCCTCGCCGTCAATAGGCTGAGGACGCGAGAGGCAGCTCAGGTAGTAGTTCACCTGCTGGTCGTCTGCCAGCGCGGCAACGCGCCGGCGCTCCTGCTCGGTGGCATCCTGCTCGGGGAAATGGTGCAGGAACTGACGTGGCGACAGGCTTCTGGCCGCCAGCTCCGGCCCGCCGTATTCATCATGGAAAAACACAATGAAGTCCTTGGCCACCCGTGGATCTTTAGCGTAAATGCGGTTCAGGGCCTTGGCGGCGCGCGCCACCGTCCTCAGAAAGCGCTGCTCGGTCGCCGCCCAGGCATTCGGCCCGGCACGATTGGCATAAGCTTGCAGCGGCGCCTCCAGGGCACTGAGGGCAGCGTTGGCGTAATCGTCCAGCAACCAGTCCCAACGCCAGTCCGCCGGGTTCCACTGCACGCCCCAGAAGCCTTCCTGCTTGCGCCGGGGATGATCCTCATCCAGCGCCGCCAGGCTGTTGGCCGCAAACGACGGCAGGTCGATGACCCGTTCCTCTTCACGGTAGCTGGCATGAAAGGCCGCGCCATACAGCGGCCCGACACCGTCGTCGAGCAGCGCCTCAAGGGTGGCCCGTGCCGAGTCGACCAGGCTGTTTTCCAGGGTTTTCCAGTCCATGCTTCAGCGCACCACCCGCGCCGCTCGTTGCGGGCGCAGAAAATAGCCCATGAAAAACGCGATCATCACCAGCATCGCGCCCAGGTCGGTGTTGCCGCCAGGCCCGACGAACTGGAACAGCCCGGTGCCCATGACAATGCCAGAGGTGATGCACAGGACAAACCACACGGCTTTCTTGAGAAACTTCACGATCGACATCCCTGCCCGAAAAAACAAAAGCCCGACCGAGGTCAGGCTTGAAGGCGGCCAACTTGGCCCAGATGCGGGCGCCTGTCAACTTCGCGGAAACGTCACGGTAAAGGTGGTGCCCGCCTGCGCGGATGAACTGACCACCACCTCGCCACCATGGGCACGGACGATCTCGCGCACGATGAACAGCCCCAGGCCGACGCTGCGCAGCTCGGCATTGTCATGGCTGCCGCGGATCATCGGCTCGAACAGGTTATCCAGCAGCTCCGGCGGAATCGGCGTGCCGTGGTTGTGCACCGACAGCACCACCCGGTCGTCCTCGAAGCTCGAACTGACACTGACCTCGCTGCCCGGCGCGCCGTAGGCCATGGCGTTGGCCACCAGGTTGCCGACCAACTGGTAGAGCCGATCACTGTCGGCGATGAACTCGCCGTCACCCAGCGCCTGATGAATCAGCCGATGGCCGGGAAACACCAGGCGTAGTTCTTCCAGGCACTGGCCGATCAGCGCGTGCAGGCGCACGGGCTGCACGCTCACGGCGATACCGCGCCCGACCTGCACCAGGGTGAAATCGAGCAAATCAGCCACCAACCGTTGCGCCCGGTCCGCCGAATGGGTGATATGGCCCAGCACCTGGGTCTGCTTGGCATCCAGCAGGCCACGCCCGAGCAGGTCTGCCGCCATCTTGATCGCCGCCAGGGGGTTGCGCAGGTCGTGGCTGACGATGCCGACCATTTGCTCGGCAAACAACGCGCGGTTCTCGGTCGCGGCATGAATGACGCGCAACTTGCCCTGGGCGATGTCCAGGGCACGCCGGGTTTTCAGGTGTTTGGCCAGGTGCTGTTCGGCAAGCATGCGCGCGTTGAGCAGCGCCCGCTCGTAGCGCGGGCGGCCTTCGGCCCTGAACAGCGCCAGTTCATGAAAGACGCCACTGTCGTGCTCGCAACTGATGGCGCTGAGCATCATCGGCAAGGTGTAGCCATCATGGTGCATCAGGTCGAATTTGACATCGACCACCGAGCCCTGGATTTGCAGCAACGGCAGCCAGTAGGCCTGGTGAAAGGTGCGCGCATCCAGGCTCATCAGGCTTTGAATGGGGCGGCCCAGCAGTTCGTCGCGGTGATAGCCGATCCAGCGGCAGAAGGTCAGGTTGACCCGCTCGATCTGACCGTTTTCGGCGGTCAGCAATAAACCGCAATCAGCATCGTCGAAGAGGATCTGCGACGCAGGGAGCGGCTCATTCTCTGCAGGCATGGCGGCACCGACCCGGGGCGGGATGTGGTAGGCAAGACGGGTAAATCGAAAAAATTATAGACCCTGCCCGCCCTTAACGACGGCTTAACCGGCCAGGTTTTATCCTGAGCGTCCTCCCTTCAGAACGTTTGGCCCACTCCGGTGGGCCTTTTTTGTTGCCGCAAATTACAACGCCCATCCGGAAACAAAATCCCGGAAACACAGTCTGAGCTAATACCTTCCCTACCGCTCTGCGGATCAAGGACCCTCAGTGCTGAAACAGCTGACGCAAATCGCCGTGATCGCCAGCGTACTGGCCGCCTCTGGCTGCTACTACCACGATTACGACCGCGACGATTACCGCCGTGGCGACCGTGACCATCGTTACTCCCGCGACTGGGATGACCGCGACGATCACGACCATCGCAAGTACAAGCGCTACCGCGATGACGACCGCTACCGCAACTACGACCACGACCGCCGTCGCGACCGTGACGACGATGATGATGACGATTGATTTACCCTGCTGCTCCCCTAACCCCCGTATTTCTTGAGGCTAACAACATGCGTATCTCATTACCTGCATTGACGCTGGGTATCCTGCTCTCCCAGGGCGCCATGGCTGCCGGGGATGGTACTGCCGCCATTGGCGGTGGCCTCGGCGGGGCGTTGGGTAACGTGGTCGGTCAGCAGATCGGCGGCAGCACCGGTGCAGCCATTGGCGCGGGTGTTGGCGGCGCAGCTGGCAGCGCCGTCGGTGCGCGCAAGGGCAACCGTACCGAGGCCGCGATTGGCGGCGGCCTGGGGTCGGCGGGTGGCTCGGTGATCGGCAACCAGCTCGGCGGTCGTACCGGCTCGACCATCGGCGCCGGCCTGGGTGGCGCGGCCGGTGGTGCCCTGGGCAACAACATCGCCGACGATAACCGTCACGATTCCGGTGGGCATAAACACAAGCACAAGCGTAAGCACAAACACCGCTGAATGAAAAAGCCGACCGCTGCGCGGTCGATCGCTGGCAAGGCCAGCTCCCACAGAGTCCCCATGACGCCAGCCTCTGTGGGAGCCGGCCTTGCCGGCGATAAGGCCGCCGCGGACGGCAAAGTCAATTCACCCCAACAACGCCCGAGGCCACCCCAGAATCTGCTTCTGCCGCGGCGGCGCATAAGTGCGCACCTTCGACGTACTCAACTTCAAGCGCACCAACGACTCCGCCAACGCCACCGCCGCCGTCACCCCGTCCACCACCGGCACCCCGGTGCGCGCCTGGATCCGTTCCTCCAGCCCGACCATGCCGCCACAGCCCAGGCAAATGACCTCGGCCTTGTCGAACTGCACGGCCTCCTCGGCTTCACGCACCACTGACTCGATGGCCCGCTCCGGGTCTTCTTCCAGCTCCAGCACCGCCAGGCCACTGGCACGCACCGAAGCGCAACGGCTGTCCAGCCCGGCCAGTTTCAGGCGGTCTTCGATCAGCGGCACGGTGCGATCCAGGGTGGTCACCACCGAATAGCGATGGCCCAGCAACATGGCGAGGCTGGCCGCCGCCTCGGTGATGTCCACCACCGGCACATTGAGCAACTCCTGCAAGCCTTCGCGCCCGTGCTCGCCGTACCCGGCCTGGATCACCGCATCGAACGGCTGGTCATAACTGAGCACCCGCTCCATCACCGCCACTGCCGCCAGGTAACTCTCGAAATTACCCTCCACCGATTCTGCGCCAAAGCGCGGGGTCAGGCCGACGATCTCGGTGCCTGGCGAAGCCACGCTGCGCGCCTGGCGGGCGATGGCGTCGGTGATCGACACCGTGGTGTTGACGTTTACGACCAAAATTCTCATTGCGGTATTCCTTGTGCAGAGCTCAGTGCTGGGCGCTGTCGACGGCAAAGTGCTCGCCGGAACAGTCCACGTAGTGTTTGTTGCGATCGGAGATCAGGTAGTACACGCCGCCGGCAATGGCGGCGCCGAAGAACCAGGAGAACGGCGTCAGGGCGCTGAAGGCCGGCACCAGCGACAGCACCACGGCGGCAATGGCCGAGGGCACCAGGGCGGCCACCGCCTTGTAGTTGACCCCGCGGGTGTAGTGGTAGGTGCCGCTGGCCGCTTCGCTGTAGAGGTCGGGCACATGCACCTGGGCTTTGCGGATCAACCAGTAGTCGACCATGATGATCCCGTACAGCGGCCCCAGCAGCGCGCCCAGGCCGGAGAGGAAGTAAACGATCACCAGCGGGCTGTTGTAGAGGTTCCAGGGCAGGATCAGCACCGCCAGGGTGGCGCTGATCAATCCTGCGCGGCGAAAGTTCAGGCGGCTCGGCGCCAGGCTCGACAACACGAACGCAGGCGCAACGAAATTGGCCATGATGTTCACCGCCACGGTGACGATCAGAAAGGCCAGGCAACCGAGCACCAGGAAGGTCTTGTCGGGGATCGCGGCAACGATCTGGGTCGGGCTGTCGATCACCCGGCCATCGATGCTGAACTGCGCCCCGGCCAGCACGAAGCTGATCACCGCAAACACCAGGATATTCACCGGCAGGCCCCAGAAGTTACCGATGCGGATGGTCTTGCGGCACGGCGCCGAACGGGCGAAGTCGCAGAAGTTGAGGATCAGCGTGCCGTAGATCGCCAGCCACAGCGCGCCACCGGCAAACACCTGGGTCCACATCGCCCACCCGGTCAGCGGCTCGCCGACCGACCAGGCCAGCTGGCCGTCGACCCGCAGGTACATCCACACCGCCAGGATCAGCACGGTGGAAAGAATCACCGGCCCGGCGAAAGATTCGTACTTGCGCACCATCTCCATGCCGAAGGTGAGGATCACCAGCTGCACCAGCCAGATGGCGATAAAACTCGCCCAGCCGAGGCTGGACAGGCCGAGGATCGCGTCATGGTCGAAGCGTGCCAGGTCGGGCGACACCGCCACCAGCAGCACCCGCAACACCACCGAGGCCAGGTAGGTCTGGATGCCGAACCAGGCGATGGCGATCACCGCGCGGATGATGGCCGGCAACTGCGCACCGTAGATGCCGAAACTCATGCGGCTGATCACCGGGAACGGCACCCCGGTTTTCTGCCCCATGTAACCCGAGAGGTTCATGAAGAAGTACACCAGCACGGCACCGATGCTCAGCGCCGCAAGCATCTGCCAGCCGGACAGGCCGAGGGCGAACAGGCCCATGGCGAAGGAATAGTTGGCGATGTTGTGCACATCGTTGGTCCACAAGGCAAAAATGCTGTAACCGCCCCAACGCCGGCCTTCAGCCTTGGTCGGCGCAAGGTCGGCGTTGTGCAGTCGGGGGCTCAGGGCCCCCTGCTCGACCGGCGCGGCCTGCGGTGGCAGGTAGGAGGTTTGCAGCGGGTTGGAAGTATCCAATTGCATGTTCCCCGGGCTCCTTCTGCAGCGCCTGAATGAAGGTGCTGCAGCGAATTATTGTTGGATTTGAAGAGTGGGACCGCAGTGTTGGCGCTGCCCTGCGCCGATGCATACAAATATTGCATACAATTTTTGTATTACGATTTTCGACGAACAATATGTGTGCCAAAGGGCAGTCAGCGGCGAACCTGCCTGCTGCGTTGCAGGCAGTTATCCATTTGATTTTTATCCGGTAATTTTTTTTGCTGGGTTGCTGAAAGGCTGATTAAGCTGACCAAACGGTCAAACGCCAGAGGGAGAAAATTGAGAAATCAGGTAACGAGGCAGGAAACATGTATCCACTTGAACGCTACTCAAGTACACACAACCAGCAATATATGTACCCACTCAACACTGTAGGAGCGGGCTTGACCCGCGATGAAGCCAGTACATTCAGCACATCAGGTTTTGCCTGAACCAATCGCCGGCAAGGCCGGCTCCCACAGGATTGGGTGCAAGCAGCTCCCACAGGTTCATCTGCCACACAGTGGTGCACAGCAGCCCACATTTACGGCATGCTTATAAGGTCAAGGCATATCGGAGCTGGTAATGACGGAAAAACACCCCGCATCGACGGTAGAGCGCGTCTACCAAGGGGTTCACGAGGCCATCAGAAAACGCACCCTGCGCCCCGGCATGAAGCTGGGCGAGTCGTCGTTGGCCGAGCTGTTCAAGGTCAGCCGCACCTCGGTGCGCGCAGCGCTCAAGCAACTGGAAGCCGACGGCCTGGTGTCCACCGAACTGAACAAGGGCGCCTGGGTATCACTGCCCAGCGACGATGACATCCGCTCGGTGTTCGAAACCCGTCGGCTGATCGAAATCGGCATCGTCACCGAGCTGTGCCGACGCGCCGACCCCGACATCCTCGCACCGCTGCACCAGCATGTTGCCGAAGAAGAAGCCGCCGCCGACGCTGGCGACCATGGGCGCTACGTCAACCTGCTCGGCGAGTTCCACCTGCGCCTGGCCGAAGTGCTCGACAACCCGGTGCTGCTCGACTGGTTCCGCAAGCTGATCGAACGTGGCTCGCTGTACGCCTCGACCCTGGATGACGAGCGCCATGAGGCCTGCCGCGGCAACGAGCACCTGCGCCTGCTGGGCTTCATCGAAGCCGGTGACCAGGCCGCGGCCATCGAGCTGGTGTGCACTCACCTGCGCGGCATCGAAGAGGCGATTCTCAAGGCCACGCAAACGCTCAAGGCCGACTATCACCCGCTCAAGCACCTGCTGGGCTGAATCAGCGCCAGGCCAGGGTTCGCATTCAGAAATCCACTGCAACCGATTCCAATATTTAATTTGTGGATAGGTACAGTCTTTCTATAGGGTGTGAATCAGTAGTAGGCAAAGGGCTGTGAAATGATCGATCGTGTATTCGTCAACGCTGTTGCTGCCGATGGCAGCCTGCTCAACCTCGCGGTTGCCGACGGGCGCATTGTCAGCCTGGGCCGCGAACGTCCGGCCAGCGCAGGCGCCGAGGTCATCGACCTGGCAGGACACCTGGTGCTGCCCGGTTTGGTTGACGGTCACATCCATCTGGACAAGAGCTTTGTCGGCGACCGCTGGCACCCGCATCAAGCGGTCAGCAGCCTGCGTGAACGCCTGGCCATCGAAAAGCGTGAACTGGCCGCTGCCCCGCCGATGCTCGAGCGTGCCGAGGCACTGATCCGCCAGGCGGTGTCGTTCGGCACCGTGGCCATGCGCAGCCATGTCGACGTCGACGCCACCACCGGCCTGCGCAACCTGCAAGCGGTGCTGGAGGCGCGCGAGAAATGGCGCGGCATCGTCGATATCGAGCTGGTGGCGTTCCCGCAAGCCGGTGTGATGTCCTGCCCAGGCACCGCCGATGTGCTCGATGCGGCGATCCGTGAAGGCGCCGACGTGATTGGCGGTATCGACCCCACCACCCTCGACGGCGACGCCGACGGTCAGCTCGATGTGGTCTTCGGCATTGCCGAGCGCCATGCTGTAAAGATTGATATCCACCTGCACGAGCCCGGCCTGCAAGGCATCGAACAGTTGCAACGGATCGCCGCCCGTACCCGCGCCGCCGGCCTCAATGGCCGGGTCGCGGTCAGCCATGCCTATGCCCTGGGCCAGGTCGACGACGAGGTAGTGGCGCGCACCGCCGCCACTCTTGCCGACGCCGGGGTGGCAATCATGACCAACGCCCCGGGCGATCATGGCTTCCCGCCGATTTTGCGCCTGCGCGCCGCCGGGGTGAACGTGTTCGCCGGCAACGACAATATCCGCGATGCCTGGTGGCCCTACGGCAACGCCGACATGCTCCAGCGCGCCATGCTGATCGGCTACCGCTCGGGCTTCTACAGTGATGAAGAATTGAATGTGGCACTGACCATGGCCACCACGGCCGGCGCAGCAGTGCTGGGCAAAAGCGACTACGGTCTGAAGGTCGGCAACGAGGCGACCTTTATCGTGCTCAAGGCCGACAACGGTGCCGCCGCAGTCGCCGCCGCGCCGGCCGAGCGGCGCCTGGTACGCCGCGGCCAGCTGATTGCACCCGCGCCGGCGCTGCACTTCGAGGTGCGCAGCGGCTGACCCAACACATTTCTGCCGGCTTGCGCCGCAGAGAAAGACAATCGCCCAGGGCAACACCCGGGCGATGCAACACAAAACCCCAGAACAACAACGACAGAAGGTGTTCCATGTCGAAGTCCAATTACTACGCTCCCCACGGCGGCCATCCGGCGCAGACCGAACTGCTGACCGACCGTGCCATGTTCACCGAGGCCTACGCGGTCATCCCCAAAGGCGTGATGCGTGACATCGTCACCAGTCACCTGCCGTTCTGGGACAAGATGCGCATGTGGGTCATCGCCCGCCCGCTGACCGGCTTCTCGGAAACCTTTTCGCAGTACATCGTCGAACTGGCGCCAGAAGGCGGCAGCGAGCGTCCTGAGCTGGACAAGAACGCCGAAGCAGTATTGTTCGTCGTCGAAGGCGAAGTCGACATCACCCTGCAAGGCAAGCCGTACACCCTGAAAGAAGGCGGCTACGCCTTCATTCCGCCGGCGGCCGACTGGAGCCTGCGCAACACCAGCGGCAAGAACGTCACCTTCCACTGGATCCGCAAGCACTACCAGGTGGTTGAAGGCCTGGCCCTGCCGGAAGCGTTCGTCACCAACGAAAAAGACATCGCGCCGATCCCGATGCCGGGCACCGATGGCGCCTGGGTCACCACCCGCTTCGTCGACATGGCCGACATGCGCCACGACATGCACGTCAACATCGTGACCTTCCAGCCGGGCGGCGTCATTCCGTTCGCTGAAACCCACGTCATGGAACACGGCCTGTACGTGCTGGAAGGTAAAGCCGTTTATCGCCTGAACCAGGACTGGGTCGAGGTGGAAGCCGGCGACTTCATGTGGCTGCGCGCCTTCTGCCCGCAAGCTTGCTACTCCGGCGGCCCGGGCCCGTTCCGCTACCTGCTGTACAAAGATGTAAACCGTCACATGAACCTGGTGCTCAACCCACAGCGCTAAGTTTCACGGTTGCATGAAAAATCCCGCAGGCCACACGGCCTGCGGGATTTTTTGTTTATGGCTTCGGTGAATCAGCTGGCCGGTTTCCAGGCGCCCTGCTCTGCTGCCTCGCGGAATTTCGCCCGGTTGGCCGGAGTATCGGCGGGCTCCGACTCGCCAAAAATCGCCTTGAGCCAATGGCCGTCGGTGGGGTTGGGGAAGATGATGTACTGGCCGCCGAACTTGCTGCGGCTGGCGTCCACCAGCTGGGCACGCTGGCCGACGTTGTCGACATAGAAGCTGCGCTCGAAATCGTTGAGGTTGTCACCGAGCATCAGCAGCACGTTGTACTGCTCGGCGATCTTGTGCTGGGCCGGCTCCTTGTTCGAGCTTTCGCGCAGGATGGTCACGTGGGCTTCGTCGGCGTACGGCACCTTGAGCGCGCGCAGGTTGTTGAGCGCGTACTCGTAGGTCTTGTCGCCCTGGTCGCGGCTCGAGACGTAGAAGATCTCCACGCCACGGGACTTGGCGTAGTCAAGAAACTCCAGCGCCCCCGGGGTCAGGGTCGGGCCATTGGCGGCGACCCAGCGGTCCCACACCGCATCATCGAAAAACTCCTTGTCCTGGCCGATCAGAAAGCCCCAGTAGGTGTTGCTGCTGAGGATGGTGTCGTCGATATCGCTGATGATCGCAGGTTTCTTGTCGCCGGGTTTCTGGTTGGCCAGGGCCTGGTCCAGACGCGCCTTGGCGACGTTGAAACCCTGGTAGTACAGCGCGCGGAATTCCGCCGCGGTCTGGCGCCAGGCCACCGCATCGACCAGCAGGTTGGAGCGTACGGCGGCTTCGGGGTTGGCGGTCTGTGCATGGACCAGGGGCGTGGCCAGCAACAGCAAGGCCAGGGAGATCGCGTTCTTGAGCTGAGGCATTCGGGGCGTTCCTTGTGATCTCCCGCTCTTGGGCGGCGGGAGTGGGCTACTCATACCGCACGCCGGCAAGTGCCACAATCGCCGCGACGCGCGGGCGCAACAATGTGGCGCACCCGCGCATCTTGGCGTGCTTCAGGTCCCCGATTTGAGCCGGCTGAAGGCGCGGGTCAGCTCGCGGTTGAAGGCTTTGCTGTTGTCGTTCTTGCTGTACAGGCGCGCCCGCACCTCGGCGGGCGGATAGGTGCCGGGAGCGTTGCGTATCGCCGGATCGACCAGGGCATCGGCCGCAGTGATGGCATTGGCGTACTGGATATTGTCGGTGATCGGCGCGATCACCTCCGGGCGCATCAGGTAGTCCATCAAGGCCAGGGCAGCTTCCGGGTGCGGCGCGTCCTTGGGGATCACCAGGGCATCGAGCCAGATCAGCGTGCCCTCGCGGGGGATGCTGAAGGTCAGGTCGATGGCCTTGTTGGCCTGGCGCGCCTGGTTTTGGGCGATGGCGACGTTGCCGTTCCACGACATCGCCAGGCAGGTCTCTCCATTGGCCAGGTCGTTGATGTTGCGGTCGTTGTCGAAGTAGCGGATGTACGGCCGCACCTTCTGCAACAGGGCCTCGGCCTGGCGCAGGTCCTCGACGCGCTGCTGGTTGATGTCCAGGCCCAGGTAGCGCATGGCGGCGGCGAACACCTCGTTGGGGTCGTTGAGCAGGCTCACCCCGCAGCTGGCAAACTTCGATACCACCTGCGGATCAAACAGCATCGCCCAGCTGTCGGTCGGCGCCTCGGGCAGGCGCGCCGCCAAAGCCTGCTGCTGGTAACCGAAGCCGGTGGTGCCCCAGGCATAGGTGCCGGCATAGCGATTGCCCGGGTCGTACACCGCCATGTGCTGGCGGAACTCCTCGCCGATGCCGGCCAGGTGCGGCAGGCGGGCTTTGTCCAGCGGCTGCAGGGCGCCGCTGCTGATCGCCCGCGACAGGTGCTGGCCGGCGGTCAGCACCAGGTCGTAGCCGCTGCGCCCGGTCAGCAGTTTGGTCTCCACGGTTTCCAGCGAGTCGAAGTGGTCGGCCACCACGCGGATACCGGTGCTTTTTTCGAAGTTGCTCAGGGTATCCGGGGCCAGGTACTCGCCCCAGATGTACAGGTTGACCGTCGGCTGCTCATTGCTGGCAGCCAGCGCCTGCGTCATACCGCACGCCAGCGCTACGGCCAGGCCACAGGCGCGCAGGCTCATGAGATTTTTGCTCCGGCGTATTGCGGCATGGTGATGCAGGCAACGTTGCCACCGCCGAGCAGAATCTCCCGCGAGTTGTCGATGCCGATGATGCGATGGCCAGGGAACAGCTCGGCCAGGGTCGCCTGGGCCACCTGGTCGTTACGGTCGCCAAACAGCGGCACGACGATCGCCGAGTTGCCGGCGTAGTAGTTGATGTACGACGCGCAGATCCTGGTCCCGGCCTGGCGCAGGTGGGTGCCGTCGACCTGGTCGAGGCCGGCGGCTTCTTCGGCGGTCCATTCCAGTACATCCGGCTGCGGCAGCTTGTGCACCTTGAGCTCGCGGCCGCGGCTGTCGCGGGTGCTGCGCAGGATGTCGTAGGCCTCCTGGTAGATTTCCCACTGCGGGTCGTCGCGGTTGTCGGTCCATTGCAGCACCACTTCGCCGGGGCGCACGAAGCAGGCCAGGTCGTCGACGTGGCCGTCGGTTTCGTCGAACTTGCAGCCGCGCGGCAGCCAGATCACCTGCTCGGCGCCGAGGTAATCCTCCAGGCGGCGGGTCACTTCAGCCTTGCCCAGGTGGGCGTTGCGGTTGCGGTTGAGCAGGCACTGTTCGGTGGTCAGCAGGCTGCCCTGGCCGTCGCTCTGGATTCCGCCGAGTTCGGCGATCAGCGGCGCACGGTAGCGGTCGAGGTTCTCGATTTCGAGGATCTTCTGGGCGATCTGGTCGTCCTTGTCCCAGGGGTAGTACAGACCGCCATCCAGCCCGCCGTAGGCGTTGAACTCGAAGTCGACGCCGCGCACTTCGCCGCGGGCATCGTTGACCACGAACACCGCGCCGCTGTCGCGGAACCAGGTGTCGTTGCAGGTCATTTCCACCACCCGTACCTGCGGCGGCAGCAGGCGCCGGGCGTTGGCGTACTGGGCGGCGGAGGCGCAGACGGTGACCGGCTCGCTGGAGGCGATGGCGCTGACGATCTCGACCCAGACTTTCTGCGCAGGCTTTGCGCCGTTGCGCCAGACGTCCGGGCGCTCCGGCCAGCCCAGCCAGCAACCGGCCTTGTGCTCGAATTCGCCGGGCAGGCGGAAACCATCGGCCTTGGGAGTGGTGGTAAGTGAACGCGCCATGAGCAACCTCTGCGGTGGGTGGGGATAGCTGCACGCTACGCCGCCCGGGCCGAGGCTTCCAACGATGAAATCTAAGCGATTGATGAATTCAATTCACGGTTCGGCGATCTGAGTGGTGAACCATTCTATGAAATCGGCCACCGCGCCGCGCTCCAGGCGCAGGCGTTCGCACACCAGCGCGTATTGCCCCAGCGCGGTGACGCTGGCGTTGAACGGCCGCACCAGGCGGCCACTGACCAGGTCGGCCTGGCAGGTCAGGTTGTCGCCCATGGCCACGCCCTGCCCCAAGGCCGCCGCCTCAAGGGCCAAAGCTGCATGAGGGAAGTACAGCTGGCGCCCGGGCTGGGCATCCTCGGCGTGGGTGGCGAGCCAGGCGGTCCAGGTCTTGCCGTCCTGGTCGTCGTGCAGCAGGCAGTGGCGCACCAGGTCGCGCGGGCGCTTGAGGCCGCCGAGGTTGAACAGCCCGGGGCTGCACACCGGAAAGAACTGCAACAGCGGCAAGGGCCGGACGAAGTGGGTGCTGGCATCCACCGAACTGGTGCCGTAGGTGATCGCCAGGTCGATATCGGCGGCCGGCGCCCCGGCATCGATCGGCTGCTCGTGCAGGTGCAGGGTGATATGCGGGTAGCGGCTGCTGAAATCGGCCAGGCGCGCCACCAGCCACTTTTGCGCAAGCTCGGCGGTCACGGCCAGGCGCAGCACCGCCTGGGAGGCCGGGTCGCGCAGCTCGTCGCAGGCCTTGCCGATCAGCTCGAAGGCCTGCTGCAAATGCTGGAGCAGGCGCCCCGCCTCGCTGGTCAGGCGCACCTGGCGGCCTTCGCGGACGAACAGCGCAACGCCCAGTTGCTCTTCGAGCTGGCGAATCTGATGGCTGACGGCACTGTCGGTGACGCACAGTTCGGCGGCGGCGCGGCCAAAATGACCGTGGCGGGCGGCGCACTCGAAGGTGCGCAAGGCGGTCAGCGAAGGCAGTCTGGGCATGGGTGGTCCGCCGATTGAGGATCGGCCAGCAGCATAACCGAAGCCTGTCCTGAAGGCAGCGAACGGCTGGCAAAGTGGCACCTGCTCGGCTAGCATGCCGCTGAAAACCGGCGCTGGCCGGTTGGCCACCCGGCCATGAGCGGAGAGCGATACCCTTGCTGCTGAGCATCCCGACCCTGTTGCTGGTGGCCATTTTCATCTTTGCCCTGATGGGCCTGCTGACCCTGCATGCCTGGAGCCGCGGCGTACGCGAGCGGACCCTCGGCTACCTGGGCAGCATGCTCCTGCTCGCCGCCTGCGGCGTGACCCTGATCAGCCTGCGCGGCCTGACCCCCGACTTTATCGCCCTGGTGCTGGGCAACATTGTCCTGCTGCTCGGCGCGGCGCTGAACTGGACCGCCATGCGTGTGTTTACCGGCCGCCCGCCGCACCTGCCGGGGATCCTGGCCGGCGCACTGTTCTGGTCGCTGTGGGGGCTGATGCCGGGTTTCTACGACGACCTGGGCCTGCGGGTGACGGTGTATTCGATGCTGGCGGCGACGTATGGCGGCCTGTCGATCTTTGAACTGTGGCGCAGCCGCCAGCAGCTTGAAGTCTCCTACCTGCCAGCGCTGCTGCTGATGCTGGTGCACACCGGTTTCTACTGCGTGCGTACCGTTGCCGACCACGGCGTGTCGCTGGACCAGGCGATCACCAGCAACGGCCGCGGCACCGGTTTCTTCTCGTTCATGCTCTTTGAGTCGATGCTCTACGCCATCGGCATCGCCTACGTGACCCTGGCCATGGTCCGCGAGCGCACCGAGCTGAAATTCAAGGCCGCCGCCTATGCCGACCCGTTGACCGGCGTCGGCAACCGCCGCGCCTTCATGTCCCGTGGCGAAAAGCTGTTGGCCGACTGCGCCCGCCGTGGCGAGCCGGTGGCTTTGCTGCTGTGCGACCTCGATCACTTCAAGCGCCTCAACGATACCCACGGCCACCAGACCGGCGACCAGGCGCTGATCGCCTTCGCCCAGGTCACCCGCAACAGCGTGCGTCAGGAGGATGTCTTCGCCCGTATCGGCGGTGAAGAGTTCGCCTGCCTGCTGGCCAATACCGACGCGCAGACGGCGCAGCAGGTAGCGCAACGCATCTGTGAAAGCTTCTACGCGCTACCGATGCTGGAACCGGGATTCCTCAGCGTCAGCATCGGCATCGTCGGCGCCAGCGGCCCTGGCGAACACGACCTTTCGCGCTTGCTGTCCAAGGCCGACAACGCCCTGTATGCCGCCAAGCACCAGGGCCGTAATCGCGTGCACCTGTACCAGCC
>RCUI01000173.1_pt1 | contig 24284 bp, 23 predicted proteins | sample 2166121 | NCBI WGS metagenome assembly RCUI01 (sample SAMN09932700, study PRJNA488358) | compost metagenome | feature: garden; material: soil; isolation source: compost soil in succinic acid-enriched culture | place: Germany: Experimental Botanical Garden Goettingen | collected 2016-01-27
TGAACATCTCTGGCGCCAAAGCCACGACCGAGGCGATGTTGATGATTGTGCCGCGACCTGCCCCGGAAAACCGGTCAGCTGCCGCAGCAGCCAGGCGGGTCACAGCCACGATGTTCAACGCAACGAGCGACTCGATCTGCGCCGGCGTAGCCTCAGCCAAGGTGCCATGCAGGGCGATCCCGGCGTTGTTGACCAGCACGCCGATCTGCTCATCGTCGCGCAGGCGCTGCTCGACCCTGGCCAGATCGTTTGCCTGGGCGAGGTCTGCGGCCAATACCTCGACATTGATACCGTGACGCGCCTGGAGGTCGCTCGCCAGGGCTTCGAGACGCTGACGGTCCCGTGCAACCAGCAACAGATCGTGCCCGCGGGCGGCCAGACGCTCGGCGTACACCGCGCCGATGCCGGAAGAAGCCCCTGTGACAAGGGCGGTGGGTACTGCCGAAATAACTGACATTGCGGTGATCTCCGAAGATCTACCTGAGACAGGAACAGGTAGTGCTCAAGCAAAATATTATCACCGTAATATTTATTCAAACTGAACCGACCAATGGCCCTCCCCCATGAAAAAGCCGGTCAAAGACCGGCCCTGTTTACTGGCTGCGAAAATCAGTTGATTGTGAGCTTGTCGCGATTGCGGTCCAGCAAAGCCTTGCCTATTCCTTTGATTTCCAGCAGTTCGTCTACCGAGGTGAAGGCGCCATGTTCTTGGCGATAGGTGATTATCGCTTCGGCCTTGGCCTTGCCGATCCCTATGAGACCGGCTTGTAACGTAGCCGCGTCTGCCTGGTTCAAGTCCAGCTTGGCGGCTGGTTGCATCAAGACCTTGATCGGCGTGACGTTTGGATCGGCCGCAGGGGCAGCGCTCAAGGTAAAGGAAGCACAGGCAAACAGGGGGAGCAGAAGGAAGGAGAGAACGGTGTTGCGCATGGTTGAGACTCCTTGGAGATAGATTACAAAGGCAGCTTTTCCTTGGCTGCTCCTGAAACCTAGCCCGAACGCGGAGGGAGTCAAACACCCTCGACTTGAGGATTCATTACCAAATCAGACAGTAACCTGGGACAACACCGACAATGCAGTGATTAGAGCGGGTCGGGCGGACTGCAAGTGCGATGCGAAGAGAGGATGGGAGTGCAAGCAGATATTAAAAAGAGGCAGATCGGATAACGATCTGCCTCTTGATTCATCGATCAAGGATCGAGGCGACGCTGCTGGTGGATCCAGTCAACAATTTCGCCATCTGGCGCGTAGCCGCTCACCGTTTCTCGCAACAATTGCCGTACGCGGTTGTAGTCATCCCCGGAAACTGCTTCTAGAAACTGGTTGAGCCGCTCTTTGAGGACATCCCAGGACAGGTAGTCTTCCTGCGCACTCATGATCATCGGATGCCGCGTGGCAACCACATTGTCACCAATCAACAACTCTTCATAGAGTTTCTCGCCCGGTCGCAGGCCAGAGAATTCGATGGCGATATCACCGTGGGGATTGCGTTCCGAGCGGACACTCAGGCCCGAGAGATGGATCATTTTTTCTGCCAGTTCGACGATCCTGACCGGCTCGCCCATGTCCAGAACGAAGACATCGCCCCCTTGCCCCATCGAACCGGCCTGGATGACCAGTTGCGCGGCTTCGGGAATGGTCATGAAGTAACGGGTGATTTTCGGATGGGTGACCGTCAGTGGGCCTCCAGCCTTGATTTGCTTGTGAAACAACGGGATTACCGAGCCGGAAGACCCCAGCACATTGCCAAAGCGAACCATGGTGAACCGGGTCTTGTTGACTTGCGAGACATTGCTCGCGTCGCCAAACAGCACGGGGGCCACCTCTCGGCTCAACGCCTGCAGCGTCATTTCGGCAAGACGCTTGGTACTGCCCATCACATTGGTCGGACGCACTGCCTTGTCCGTCGAGATAAGGACAAAATTTGAAACGCCTGCCTGCAAAGCAGCCTGGGCAGTATTAAGTGTACCGATTACGTTGTTCAACACGCCTTCGGCAATATTGTGCTCGACCATGGGCACATGCTTGTAGGCTGCGGCGTGGTACACCGTCTCGACCCGCCAGGTCTTCATGATGTCGAGTAGCTGGGGCTGATTACGCACAGAGCCAAGGATCGGCAAGAGTCGCGTCGAAAGCGACTCCCGGGAAACCCGCTGCTCCAGCTCGGAGAGGATACTGTAGAGGTTGAACTCACTGTGTTCGAACAGGATCAGTGTTTTCGGACCGAGGCCGAGAATCTGCCGGCACAATTCCGATCCGATTGAACCACCCGCACCGGTCACCAGCACCGATTGGCCAACAATGCACCGTTCAAGCAGATCCGCCTGGGCCGGTACCGCATCTCGCCCTAGCAGGTCGGCGATGTCGACTTCCTGGATGTCGTCGACCTTCACTCGCCCGCTGGCCAGGTCCATGAACCCCGGCACACTGCGAACATGCAACGGAAACGCTTCGAGGTAGCCGAGAATTTCCCGCCGCCGTCCGCGTGGAGCTGAAGGAATTGCCAGCAGCACTTCCTGGGCACCGGTTACATCGATCATGCGTTGAATGTGCCGGGGCTTATAGACCTGAAGGCCAGAGATCACTCGATCAGCAATACTGCTGTCGTCGTCGATGAACGCCACCGGGCGCATGACCTTGCCCATGCGCAGGGCAGCCACCAGCTGGTTGCCAGCAGCGCCCGCGCCATAGATGGCGACCTTGGGCAGACCATCATCACGACTGGTAAACGGAACATGCTGAGCCGCCGTGAACCAGTCGCCGAGAAAGTACTGACGCATACCAAGGCGCAAGCCGCCCACCATGATCAGACTCAACCACCAGTAGTTGAAGATGATCGAACGGGGCACGACATTCTGATGGTTGCTGTACCAGTACACCACCACACCCAGTATCAGGGCCGACAGGCTCACCGCTTTGATGATCGCAATCAGGGCGTCGTTGCCGAAGTAGCGCATCACCGCCCGATACATGCCAAAGCGAATAAACAGGGGAATGGAAATAACCGGCGCAATGAAAAACAGCCAAGGATGTTCGAGGACCGGATTCGCCATTTCGTCGATGCCCAAACGCACCACGAAGGCCAACCACAATGCACCCCAGACCAACAGCGTATCTGTCGTTACCTGAATCAGCCGCTTCTGCCGGCGAGGCAGGCTCAATAGCCAATTACGAAAACTGTCAATCATCCTTAGTGAACCTCACCACATTCCCCTGAATACGCGTATTACTTGAACTGAACCTTCCATTGGCCGTGACTGGACGGATGAATGGCTTATTTTTTTACTGCCAGTGCCATGACCGCTTGCAGCGCCGAGCAGGTCTGCTCCAGTTCCGCGTCCGTCAAGGTCGGATGCACCAGGAACATAACACTGGTCTCTCCCAGCTCTTGCGCTACGGACAGGCGTACGGCCGGACGCCAACCAGTATTGTCAAAGGCTTTCTCCAGATACACCTCAGAGCAGGATCCGGCGAAACATGGCACGCCACGCGCGACAATCTCGGCAATGATTCGATCACGGGTCCAGCCTTCAGCCAAGGCCTGAGGCTCGACGAACACATAACACTTGTAAGCGGCGTGGGTGATCTCCGCAGGGACGGCGGGTACGCGCAACCCGTCCAGGGTTTCGGCGCAACGCCAGATCTTCTGCGCGTTGTTCAGGCGGGCAGCCTGCCATTGCGGCATCCGCTCCAGCTGGATGCGGCCAATTGCACCCTGCACCTCCAGCATCCGCCAGTTGGTACCGAAACTCTCATGCAACCAGCGAAAGCCCGGAGCATGCTCACGCTCGTAAACCGCATCCCAGCTCTTGCCATGGTCCTTGAATGCCCACATGGTTTTCCACAGATCACGATCATTGGTGGTGACCATGCCACCCTCGCCGCCCGTGGTCATGATCTTGTCCTGGCAGAACGACCAGGCGCCGACATGACCGATCGAACCTACCGGGCGGCCTTTGTAGTGCGCGCCATGCGCCTGGGCGCAGTCTTCGATGACCTTCAGATCGTGCTTGGCTGCCAGCGCCATGATCGGGTCCATATCACACGGCCAGCCGGCCAGATGGACACAGATGATGCCGCGGGTACGGGGGGTCAGCACCGCTGCAATGGTTTCGGCGGTGATGTTCTGGGTGTCGCGGTCGACATCGGCAAACACCGGCACCGCACCGGCGTTGACAATACTCGATACCGAAGCGAGAAAAGTTCGTGGGGTAACAATGACTTCGTCACCCGTGCCAATATTCAGCGCGTGCAATGCCAAGTCGAGGGCTACGGTGCCGTTCGCCAAGGCGATCGCATATTCGGTTCCGGCCCAAGCGGCGAATGACTTTTCAAACTCGCGGCATTCCTGCCCTGTCCAATAGTTGACCTTATTGGAAAGCACCACATTACGAACTGCCTCGGCCTCTGCTTCGGTAAAGGAAGGCCAAGGAGAAAAAGGGGTATTCAACACAGCGTTTACCTGCTATCCGGAATTGAAAAGGGGCTGTCGGCAATTCAACGGGCCACTTGGCAAGATGTGCCCTGAACGTCCATGTACTCAAAGTGTCTCAGGTGCGAACTAGAACTCGTGCAGGTACCCCTGCTACGGTCATGTTATCAGAGATATTACAGACTACAGCGGCGCCGGCACCAACTACCACACTGGAACCAATCTCCAGCACCTGGCGAACGCAAGCACCAATGCCTATCCAGCTCAAATCCCCAACTTTGACCATGCCCGCCAACCTGGAGCCAGGGCAGACATGTACGCAATCGCCGAGAACGCAGTCGTGATCAATACTGCTGCCGGTGTTGACGATGCAACCCTCTCCAAGGGTCGCGTAGGCGTTTACCACGGCATTGGCGAACACCACGGTTGCCGCCCCCAGGGTCGCATAACGGCTGACTACCGAGGCCGGATGCTGGAGAACCGGCAATGACGCCCCCGCAGCCTTCAATTCAGCCAGTTTCCGCTGGCGAATTGTATTATTGCCGATCGCCACCAGCACCCCCTGAAAGTCATGTATCCGGGCAAGCAGGTCGGCACTGCTGCCGACCACCGGCCAAGCACCATTGCTGGTTACCCCCGGCCAGGCATCATCGAAGAATTCGATAACGTCCCAACCGCAGCATTCGGCGGTGTCAGCAACTACCTTGCCATGGCCACTCGCGCCAAGGATCGCCAACACTTTCATTTCTTTGATCCGGTAAACTTGGACATGGTGACTTCCCCTTCACCACTGATACCGTCCCTGACCAGTACCTTCTTGATTGTCAGAAAAATGATCTTGATATCGAGCCATAATGACTGGTTATCAACGTACCAGACATCCAGATTGAATTTGTCTTCCCATGACAATGCATTGCGCCCATTGATCTGCGCCCAACCGGTGACCCCGGGACGGGCGTCATGGCGGCGCAACTGTTCGGCGTCATACAGCGGCAGATATTCCATCAGCAGTGGACGGGGACCGACCAGGCTCATGTCACCTTTAATCACATTCCAAAGCTCGGGCAACTCATCCAGACTGCTGGAGCGAAGGAAACTGCCAAAGGACGTCATCCGCTGTGCATCAGGCAACGGGTTTCCCTGGGCATCATGGGCATCGCGCATGGTACGGAACTTGACCATTTCGAAGGGCTTGCCGTCCAGCCCCGGCCTGACCTGGCGAAAAAGCACCGGGGAACCGAGTCGCTTGCGAATCAGGTAGGCAACCACCGCGATCACCGGCGAAAGGACAATGAGCCCTGCGCTTGCGGCGAGGATATCGAAACAACGTTTTAACATGAGAAATCCCTAACCATGGGTATACCGCTTGCCAACTCCAACCTCATGCCGGTTACTTCGACAACCGCTGGAAGTGCGCACCGAATCGCTCGACGCCGACCCGCAAAGAGAGCTTTTGCTGGTAATAGTCGTAACCCTTTTTGCCCATTTCCAGGCGCGCCTCAGGTGTGAGCTGCATCAGTGTCATCGCCGCCTCGGCAAGAGACTCCGGATTTTCCCATTCGCCGACCACACCACAGCCAGCGGCAGCGACCAGATCCGCTGCATCACCATCCACCGCCATCAGCACAGGCTTTCCGGCAGCCATATAGGCCTGGGTCTTGGATGGGATGGTAATGGTGAACAATGGGTCTTTCTTCAGGTGCACCATCAACGCATCGGCATGGGCAAGATAGGCCCCCACCTCGGCCATCGGTACACCGGGTAGGAAAGTCACGTTATCCAGTTGCCTGGCCGCCGCCATTTCCTGCAGGCGCGTGACCTCTACCCCACCACCGAGAAAGACGAACATCAGTCCGGGTGCTCGAGACTTGAGCAATTCAGCTGCACCGATGACTGCTTGCAGCGCTTGCGCCTTACCCATATTTCCAGCGAACAAAATCCTGAACCGCGAGTCATCAGGGAAGTTGTCAGGCCGCTCGGCATCCGGCGCCCGTACCACGTCTTCGGCGCACCAGTTATAAATCACGTCGATCTTCTGCGCGGGGACGCCGCGCTCGATCAACAGGCGCTTGAAACCCGGCGACAAGACGACAATCTGATCGACCCGTTTGTAAACCCAGTCACACACACGGGCAACGATCCTGAGCGCTTTCTCATTGGAAAACATCCCCGTCGCCCTGAGCGTGTCCGGCCACATATCCTGAATGTCATAGACCACCGGCACACGCCGCAGCAGGCGAATGAAGGCCGCGGCGATACCAACGGTCAGTGGCGGATGGTAGGCGTATATGACATCGGGTTTCTTTGCCCCAAACAGCCCGTAGAGCAGGCTGCTGGCAGCAAAACTGATGTAATTGAGCACGCGACCAATACCACTTTGCCCGTGACTCGGGTATAGCGGTACGCGCGTTACCGTGACGCCATCAATGACTTCACGCTGAATGAGCTTTATCCGGTATCCCGGATAAAGCTTGCCGCCGGGATAGTTGGGAAACCCAGTGACGACTTCAACTTCAAATCCCTGCGCGACTAACTCCCGAGCAAAAACCAGTCCCTTGAATGTCGGTTCAGGATCAAACCACTGAGTCAGCAATAGAACACGAGTGGCCATCCCGATTAGTACCTTCTCCAGACGGTGCGCATGACGTAATCACGGTAACTGTGAATGATCCGCACGACCTTCTCGGAGACATTCGGCATGCTGTAGTCTTCAACCAGACGGAAGTTGCGCGCCGCGCCACGAGCCTGGCTTTCGATCAACCGCAAGCCTTGCAACACACGCTCTACTTCCAGGCCGGTCATCATCACTGCAGCCTCTTCCATCCCTTCCGGCCGCTCATGGGCTTCACGCAGGTTCAGCGCCGGGAAGTTGAGGATCGACGACTCTTCGTTGATCGTGCCGCTGTCCGACAATGCCGCCTTGGACGACAACTGCAATTTGTTGTAGTCGGTAAAGCCCAAGGGCTTGAGCAGACGGACGTTGGCATGGAAGGTGACACCCAGGGCATCGACACGCTTTTGCGTGCGCGGATGGGTGGACACGATTACCGGCAAATCGAACTGCTCGGCAACCGTGTTGAGAACGTCAACCAGTTTGAGGAAGTTTTTGTCGGCTTCGATGTTTTCCTCACGGTGAGCGCTCACCACGAAGAACTGACCTTCCTGCAGGCCAAGGCGCTCAAGGACATCCGAGGCATCGATGCGCGGCCGATAGTGCGAAAGCACTTCGAACATCGGGCTACCAGTCTTGATCACCATGTCAGGAGAAAGCCCCTCGCGAAGCAGGTAATCCCGGGCGATGGTGCTATAGGTCAGGTTGATGTCGGCAGTATGGTCGACAATTCGCCGGTTGATCTCTTCAGGCACACGCATGTCAAAGCAGCGATTGCCCGCTTCCATGTGGAAAGTCGGAATCTTGCGGCGCTTGGCCGGAATGACGGCCATGCAGCTGTTAGTGTCCCCCAGCACCAGCAGTGCCTCGGGCTCGACCTCAGCCAGCACGCGATCGACGGCAATGATCACATTGCCAATGGTTTCCGCGCCGGAGGCACCAGCTGCGTTGAGGAAGTGGTCGGGTTTGCGAATACCCAGATCCTGGAAGAAGATCTCATTGAGCTCATAATCGTAGTTCTGGCCGGTGTGCACCAGCACATGCTCACAATGCTCGTCCAGTGCAGCCATGACGCGCGACAGACGAATGATTTCCGGACGGGTACCGACGACGGTGACGACTTTCATTTTTTTCATCAAGTTCTCTCCCTGAATCATCTCGCTCACGGGCACAACGGCAGCGCGTAAGTATCCGGATGTTCACGGTCAAAAATTTCATTTGCCCAAAGCATCACGATCATTTCGTCATCACCAATGTTGGTGATGTCGTGAGTCCAGCCAGGCACCGTCTCGACAATGGTCGGCGTCTCGCCTGTGGTCTCGAGTTCATAGAACTCGCCGGACACGATGTGACGGAAGCGGAAGTTGGCCTTGCCTTTGATCACCAGAAATTTTTCGGTTTTCGAATGGTGATAATGGCCACCACGGGTAATTCCCGGGTGTGCGGTGAAATAGGAGAACTGCCCGGCATCCGGGGTTTTCAGCATTTCCACGAACACACCGCGAGGGTCGCCGTACTTGGGTACCTCGTAGGTGAACGATGCCGGCGGCAGGTAGCTCAGGTAGGTGGAGTAAAGCGCCCGCACCAGACCGGTTCCGACCGGCTCGGTGATCAACGTCGCGCGGCTGGCACGAAATGCGCGGATCTGCTCGGCAACAGCCCCCACAGTGGTGGCATACACCGGCTCGACATCGACCTTGCCTGGTGCTGATACCTGACCATCCATGATCGCCAGGAAGTGGCGAACGACATCGTCAACATACACCAGGGTGAGCGCTGCCGACTCATCGTGAATCTGGATAGGCAGATCATGGGCGATGTTATGGCAGAACGTGGCAACGGCAGAGTTGTAGTTGGGCCGTGCCCATTTACCAAACACATTGGGCAAACGGAAGACATAGACCGGGCAGCCATGCTGTCCGGCCAGTTCATCCAGCGCCTGCTCTGCTGCCAACTTGCTCTGGCCGTAGGGGTTGTCCCGATCGGCCTGTATCGAAGAGGTGTAGACCAACGGAATTTTGCGGCCGGAGGCGACCACTGCATCACACAGTTGCCGAGTCAGGTCACTGTTGCCGGTCGCAAATTCAGCAGGGTCTTGGGGACGGTTTACACCGGCAAGATGAAAGATGCAGTCAACTTCGGCAACTCTGGCTTGCAACAACGCCGGGGCATCACCACGGGCAAAACCCAATACCTCGATATCGCTGCGCTCGCGCAGGTGAGCCACCAGGTTACTGCCAATGAAACCGTTAATGCCGGTAATCAGAACCTTCATCTACTACTCCTCTGGCGTGGCATGCTCGCCACGCTGGATCGCCTGCATGAATTCCAGCTTCAGCAACAGTTGCTGCATGCCGGCGACGTCCAGGCGCTGAGTATTGTGCGAGTTGTAGTCTTCGGTGTGGGAGATCTTTTCTTCGCCTTGTTCGACAAACTTGCTGTAGTTCAGATCGCGCAAATCTGGCGGTACACGGAAATAGTCGCCCATGTCTTCGGCACAGGCCATCTCTTCGCGGCTGAGCAAGGCTTCGTAAAGCTTCTCGCCATGACGGGTACCGATGACCTGAATAGGATGCTCAGGCTTGCCCACCATCTGGGTCAGGGCTTTGGCCAGCGTCTCTACCGTGGCGGCCGGCGCCTTCTGCACGAACAGATCGCCGCTGTTGCCATGCTTGAAGGCATACAGCACCAAGTCGACTGCGTCAGCGAGCGTCATCATGAAGCGGGTCATGTTCGGATCAGTGATCGACAGCGGAACACCCTGGCGAATCTGTTCGATGAACAACGGGATCACCGAACCACGCGATGCCATCACGTTACCGTAGCGTGTACCGCAGATTACGGTCTTGCGCTCATCGACGTTACGGGACTTGGCAACCATGACTTTTTCCATCATGGCCTTGGAGATCCCCATGGCATTAATGGGGTAGACCGCCTTGTCGGTGCTCAGGCATACCACCCGACGCACTTCGTTCTGGATAGCCGCCTCGAGTAGGTTTTCGGTGCCGATGACGTTGGTCTTGACCGCTTCCATCGGATGGAATTCGCAGGATGGCACTTGCTTGAGCGCCGCCGCATGGAAAATATAATCAACACCGCGGGTGGCGTTCAGGACACTTTGATAATCACGCACGTCGCCGATATAGAACTTCAGCTTGCTATTGGCATAGCGCTTGCGCATGTCATCCTGCTTTTTCTCATCACGGCTGAATATGCGAATTTCTGCAATATCCGTATCGAGAAAACGCTTGAGCACCGCATTACCAAAAGAGCCGGTGCCGCCAGAAATAAGAAGTTTTTTTCCACTGAACATAATGAGTCCTGAATTCGATGCAAGCGTCTGTCAGTTTGATTGCAAGGCTGAATAGATGACGTCATCCTTTTGCTGAGCGCTCGGATAACTGATCAATACGGCACGGTAAGGTCCTTTGAAAACAAAGAAACTGCCGGCTGAAACACCTACCACACCGCACTTGGCAATGACCTTGTGCATGTCATCGAGCGAACCACCCCCGCCGAGGATGGTAATCGGGATCTTAACGGCCTGCCGAAGCTTGATAGCCAGGTCAACATCGTAACCCTTCATGCGACCGTCGTTGTCGATTGAGTTGATGACAATCTCGCCTGCGCCGAGCTCCGCCATCTCGGCGGCAACCTCGAGTACAGAGCGTTTGGTATTGCGTGTACCGTTATGAGTCCACACATCCTGAGTACTGCCAAGTAGCCGACGCTTATGGTCAAGAACCACAACCACGCTCTGACGCCCAATTTCTTCAGCGATCTGGGTAATTAATAGCGGGTTTTCCAAGGCTGCCGCACTGATTGCGACCTTTTCCACGCCCAGACTGATAATTTTCCTGGCCTGTTCCGGGGTGCGCACGCCACCGCCATAGCATAGTGGCATACGGCATTCCGCTGCCAGGTTCGCAATGCGCTGGTAGTTGGGCTCCATGCCTTTCACCGATGCATCGATATCCAGCACAACCAGTTCATCGGCTTCTTTTTCATTGAAAATCCTGACCGCATTGATCGGATCTCCAACATATTTAGGGTCCTTAAAACGAACTGTCTTTACCAGCCCGCCATCCTGAATCAAAAGGCAAGGAATAATTCTGGGCCTGAGCATGTCAAATTTCCGCGAAGTTCTTCAGGAGGTTGGAACCCCAGTGATGGCTTTTTTCGGGGTGAAACTGAACACCGAAAACATTGCCTTGCGCCACCGCACAGACAAAATCATGGCCATAGGAGGCGCTAGCCGCAGCCCCTTCGGCACCTTCGCAATCAAAGTAGAAAGAGTGCAGGAAATAGAACCTGGCATCGTCTTCCATACCCTTGAACAACGGAGAGCCCGACGCCGGACGCACATCATTCCAGCCCATGTGCGGCAACGGAAGGTCCTTCAGACCGGGGGCACTGGCAAATGCCTTGACCCGCCCGTTGACCCAGCCCAGCCCAGGCAACGAGCCTTCATCGCTGGCTGCCGCGAGAATCTGCATGCCCACGCAGATCCCCAACACCGGCACCTTCTCTTCACCCACCATACGCTCAAGGGTAGGACGCATGCCTGAAGCGTCCAGGCGCTCCATCGCATGATCGAATGCGCCGACCCCTGGAAGGATCAGGCGCTGTGCGCCCCGCAAGTCATCCGCCTGCCGGGCAACGCTCACGGGAATGTTCAAGCGCTTGTAAACATTGACAAACGCCTGAATGTTACCTAATCCATAATCGATGATCGTGATCATCTGAACAGCCTTCTTTCCAAGCCCAAAGCGCTCATTACACGCGATCCGACGCCAATGAGGAAGCGCTTGTTGCGATAATCGTGATAGGTCTTGTTGTCGCCTTCAAAAATTTCCTGCAACTGCTCAACGGTCAGGTCCAGCTTGTTGGCGACATACTCGAATTCGCCCTTGAGGAACTGCTCGTCCAGCTCTGGCTTGGAGATGCGCTCCAGCGCAGCGTCACGGGTCATCTGGCCGGTCATGATCAGGCTGGAGAAATGGGCACGACGTTTCTCATAACCAAACTTACGAGGCATCCAGTAGTCTTCGTAGAAACGGGTGAAACGCGACTCATGGTGCTTGTGCTTGAAGCGTTTCCAGCCGAACTTCTGCTCGAGGGTATCCTCAGCGTCCTTCTTGATATAGGGCACCAGGTTCAACGGCTTGACCACTTCCATGCCCAAGATACGCTGGTAAAGAATCTTGTAAATGAGGATATCGGTCAGTGGGAAGCTCTTGAGCTGACGAGTACCGAAGCGCCGGTGGATATCCTTGAACAAGGTCTTGTCGATACCCGGATAGCCGCCCCACTCTTCGGGTTCACGGCAGCATTCGGTCGAGTAGTTGGCGCCAGTCAGCACATACTTGATCCGGTGCTCCCGGGCAAACTTGTACAAGCCGGAGAAGAATGCAGCATCCTGAGGCAGATCCTGGTCGGCGATTTGCGAGCGCAAGAAGGCCGTCTGCAGATCCTTCATTTCTTCCCAATTGACCACTTCGGTATAGAGATGAAGACCAAGACCATCCACCAACTTCTCGATGTTGCCCACTGCCTGGTCCGTGTTCCAGCCTGCATCGACGTGGAACAACAGGGGCCGCAAGCCCATTTTCTCCTTGGCGATATAAGCCGCGTAGGAACTGTCTAAACCACCACTTAATCCAATAATGCAGTCAAAGTCCTTGCCTCGACCATGTGCCTTGATCTTTTCGGCCAAGGCCATTAATTCGGCTTCGCCGCGAGGGCCAACGTCCCAGCTCGGCTTAATAGCGCTATCAAAATTCTGGCAATACTCACACTGCCCTGTGGAATCGAATGAGATCCTAGGATCGCTGGTATCCATAATGCAACGGGTACAGATTTTGTACTCAGCGTTATTTTTGCTCATCGAGCAGTGCCTCCGAACATAATATAGAATCAACTAGCGAGATACGACTAAATCACTATAGATATCAAGTAATTTCTTAGCATTGGTTTCAGGGGTAAAATTCTGCAAAGCAAGCTGCCTTGCATTATCACCCATCCGCTTACGCTCTTCAGGATTGTCATTAAAATAGGCTATGGCTTCTGCCAATGCATTTGCATCACGAGCCTTAATCGCCAACCCTGTGTGGTTTGGAACGAAGGTATCAGCGCTAGGATTTTCGACAGCGACAATACTGGGCACACTGGAAAATCCGGCTTCGAAAACAGGACGGCCAGGTGCATCAAAATGAGAAGGGAAAAGCAAAACATCAATTCGATCATAGACATACTTGATGTCTAAAGTCGGACCAAAAAGATGAAAGCACTCGTCCATTTGATCGCGCTCGAGCAAAGACTGCAATTCAGAACCAAAATTTTGTGCAAAGCCAAACTTTGCGAGCAACCAGGCTTTAGCCCCTTTATCCTCAAGCGTTCCTCCGCCGACCATGACGAAATCTATTTGATAACCTTCATCGCGTAAAATTTTGGCAGCCTGAGCAATCTCCAATACACCTTTGGACAGGTGCAAGTTTCCAACAAATCCGACCTTTAGAGTGTTGTTTCTGAGGCCGTCGAACTTCTTAACAAATTCAGCGGTAGGAGCATTGGAAGCAGAGGGTGAAAAAGAGTTGTTAACGATGTGCACAGGAAGCGTAGCGGGCAACGTAACTCGGACGTTCCCATCAATCGCGACGATAGCATCAACCCAGCGGGAAAAGACAAAATTTAATAGTCGAACACGCCGCGAGTCAGCCTGAACACGTGCCAACGCACGAACATGCACCACTAGCGGTGCACGAAACAGCAATTTGGCAATCAACGCCGGCAGGATGTAGACATATTCATTAACATGAATAACATCCACAGAACGCCACTTTTTCTTGGCACGCAACAACGCAACCAACATGAATGGGAAATAGAAAAATTCGCGAAGCAAAATCAACCAACGGCCACCGCGGTAGTAGCCATATCGAGTATTATCAAACTTACTCATACCGCGCGTTTCAATCAAATCAACAGCCACACGCTTATAAAAGTTTGTTGCAGTACCAGAAGACGCGACAAAGTACGATGACACCGTATCAGCGGGAAATCGAGATACCACTTCATACAAACTGCGGGAGGCACCCCCCATGGGGCCATCACCATCAATATAGAGAACTTTTATAGGCATAAAATCAGCAAACCTCAGCCGTAATATTTTTTTGTTTCAAACCAATCTTAAATGCATAGTACATAGCCACGGCGATCGGAATCATCCCATATGTGTATGTTTTGGCTGCAAACAGCAGAAAAATTGAACTTATCAAAAAACAAAACGCGCGCAGCCAATCCGTCTCCTTGTAAAACGAAGGACAGCGCAACAGCAACGACAGTACCGGTGTAATCAACATCAACAAGTAAACCGAAAACCCAAAGATACCCAGATCTACCCATACGGCGAAAACGTTATGGGCATATTCGCCAGGCTGATGACTGGAAAATGCCCCCAACAACGGATGGTTGTTGATTTGATCAAATGCTTCGATCGCAAATTGTTTTCGAGCGTCGAGGGATAGATCTTCGTTGCCGAAAAAGATTGAGAACATTCGAGTATCTTTCAGAACAGAAACATCCACAGACAACAAGAACGCCAGCAAAGAAAAAAGCCCCAGCATCATAGCCACCGTGTAAGCCTGCCAATTACGCGTCAACTCAATAACAGAAACCACCAAAAAAAACGCAAAAAATTCCGAACGCGCACCAATCAGATAGAGCGCAGGCACCACCAGCACATAGTAAAAGTATCGTTTTAGCGTACTCAAGGCAGGCAGTAAGAAGATCGAAACAATCAAATAGCAAAAAGCGACCTGTTGATAGTCAAACTCGAATAAGTAGCCCCCATAGTTTACGGGCGGCAGCACGAACCCCCCACCCGAGGAGTTAAGGATGACATAGGCTGAAAAAAACAACATGAACCAATATAACCGACCCTGGAATTTAGCCCTAGTCAAATACAGAGCAAACATGAAAAAAAACAGAAACACAAACCGAAAAAAGCTAATCTGGATATAGCGTGCAATCTCAGGTTCAACACCAAACAACTCGGACATTACTGCCAAGCCAAAAAATAAACCCATGAAGATCAAAAAAAATCCGAAGCTTAGGCTATGAGTAAAATCCGACAGCCTCAGTGCCTTGCAACAAACAAATAAAACCAATGGGAACGTAACAATTACAGCAGCACTGAAATAACCTTTCAGAAACGGCTGAAACAGAACCGCCTGTACGGCAGCCTGATAAAAAAAGAACAACGGAACCACAGTAAAAACAACAGCTTCCGCCCAGAATGCAACTCTGCTCGAGACCGAAATACTCATACTCCACCGCCCATGACTACTAAACTGTAAAATTCGCGGAGCACGCAAAGTAAAACCACGGCAAGAACAGAGCAGCCCGCGACCAAAGGCACGGATGGCATTAGACTTTTAACGAAGACTTTTGGCGAAACCTGCAAAACTTTCAACACAACGACGAGGTAAATAAAGTAAGAAACAAAACCACTCAGCGCGTACGCCTCAACCATAAAATCTACAGAAAGAAAATAAAATATAACTACCGCAAAAACCCTAATCAAAAATGACGACACCTGCAAGTACAGGGCTGCATCCTGGCGGCCTTTCACATGCAGGCTCATGGAAACAGGTGAGACCAAAAACTGTAGAATGAACCAAGGCGTCATCCAACTAATCAACTCACCTGCTCTTGCCCATTCCTCACCAAATATTATTGGAAAAGCGGTGGGCGCCAGCACTCCGCCAAGAATCAGTGGCCCAATACCAATTTTCGCCAAACGCGTCAGCATTTCTAGAGAAAACCCTGCTAACTCCCCTTTCCTTTCAGCTTCGGGCGCTCGGGAGAGATAAACTTGGGAGACTGCATTCCCGACGAGTCCAATAGGCGCTTGCAACACCCTCATCGCGAGCATGAGAAAGCCCGCTTCGGCACCACCAAGCAAAAATGCAATCAGCAACACCGGAAGTTGAGAGGCCCCCTCATTAGCCAGCGACTCAAGAGCACTATACTTGGGAAATCGTCCATAGCGTCGAAAAAGCGCTCTAATTTCGCGAACCGACAAAAGATCGGTAAACGCATTTCTTCTAAAAAAGGATAGCATGAAGGCAAAACTACCTAGACCGCTACTTGCTATGTAACCAATCAGCAAACCAACTGCCTTTGCCCCTCCCAAACCAATTCCAATCTGAACTAATACCGAAACTAGAGCTTGAGCGAACCTGACGAAAGATATCGTCATGAATTGCCGACTTTTTATATACCAAACCTGAAATGAATTGAAAGCACCAATGGCAAACAAGCCAACACCGACCAAGGCGGCAAACAATCCATTATCCAAACCATAATCAATATCGAAGACGTCCCCCGCCAGCCATACCCCAAGCGATACCAACAGGGAGAGCAACGCCGCGCAAAATATCGCTAACAGCAACAACTTACGTGACTCTTCCTCTGAATCTGGAATAGAGATAGCTATATCAAAACGAAGGCAGATCGCACCGGCAAAAATACCGACAATCGCAACGTACACCGCCAGAGTATTAAAATCTTCCGGTGAGTAAATGCGCGTGAGTAGCGGTAGCGCCAGCAACAGGATTGCCTGTCCCAGAACAGCACCGCTCATCAAGATCCCCGTCGCTTTTGACAGCTGATCCAGCTTCAGAGGAAACTTCATCAATGAATGCTTCCAACCACGGAGACAACGCTCTCGATTTGCTCATTCGTCATGTAGGGGTGCATGGGTAAACTGATAACCTGCTGCGAAAGCGCATCACCGACCGGCAGTAAAACGTCAGGCTGTGCGACAGCCGGTTGCTTGTTTAATGGAATCGGATAGTGGATTGCACTAGGAATACCCTCTACCTTCAAGCGCTCCTGAAGTCTTTCCCGCTCTTCGACGCAGATGGTGTATTGCGCATAAGCACTAAGATTGTAGGATTCCACATGAGGAGTGGTATTAATACCCATGGAATTGAACAGCGAATTATATTTGCCCGCCACCCGCTGACGAGCATCCAGCTCGTCCTGAAAAATAGCCAACTTCGGGAGCAGAATAGCTGCTTGTATTGTATCAAGACGGCTGTTTACACCAACACGGATATGGTGATAACGACGATCTTGCCCATGGCGAGCGATTTGACGCATAACAGTGGCCAATGCGTCATCATTCGTGAAAATGGCCCCACCATCACCATAGCAACCTAGTGGTTTGCTTGGAAAAAAGCTGGTACAGGCGATCGTCGTCAAATTGCAGGAGCGCACGCCTTTGTAAGTTGCACCAAAACTCTGCGCGGCATCTTCGATCACGGGGATACCATACCGTGAAGCGATTTGGTTGATCGCATCATAGTCAGCGCATTGTCCGTACAACGAGACGGGAATGATAGCTTTTGTTCGCGGCGTGATCGCCGCTTCTAGCTGTGCTGGGTCAAGATTATAGGTACGAGGGTCGACATCCACATACACAGGTTTGGCACCCAACAGCGCAACTGTTTCAGCCGTTGCAATATAGGTAAAACCAGGCGTGATCACCTCGTCGCCGACACCTATGCCCAATGCCATTTGTGCAATTTGCAATGCATCAGTACCGTTGGCACAGGTGATGCAATGTTTGGCTCCAACAAAAGAAGCAAGTGCTTGCTCCAGCCTATCGACTTCTGGCCCCAGAATATATTGGCCATGCTCCAGCACACCATGGATAGCGGCATCTATCTCTTTTCTGATGCGAATTTGCTGAGCTTTCAAATCAATAAATTCAATCATTTCCACGACCCAATACTGAAAGTGTGTTACCTGCGAGTACATAGCGTTCACCAGTGTGTTCACACACCGCTTCGGCACTGCCCTGAAGAGGCAACTCTAGCTGCTCACCGTACTTACTCATCCAGCCTATTTGTCGTGCCGGAACACCGACAATCAATGCATAGGCAGGCACATCCTTGTTCACGACGGCCCCGGCGCCAACGAATGCAAACTCGCCAATTGTCACACCACAGACAACGGTGCTATTCGCTCCAAGCGTTGCGCCCTTTTTTACCAATGTATTCCGATACTCGCTTTTACGCTCAATCAGCGAACGCGGATTGTACACATTTGTAAAGACCATACTTGGACCACAAAACACACCCTCTTCCAGGGTGACATTGTCATAAACCGATACATTATTTTGAATTTTGCAGTGATCACCAATGACTACCAAATTCCCGACAAAAACATTCTGCCCCAAGGAGACGCCTTTACCAATTTTTGCTCCACCGCAAACATGAACAAAATGCCAGATTCTTGATCCCTCTCCGATGTCGGCGCCTGGATCAACGATTGCACTTGGGTGTTGGGTATATAGCATGTTGCCTCCTCAGTAATTATCGTTGGGAAAACAGCATTCAAGCGAACTCCAATGAACAGTTCGCCCCCAAAGACATTGCAAGATAGAGCGAAGGGAAAGACCTCGCACACCCTGACGATATTGATCTTGCTGTAGGCCTTGGATCAATCGTAGTATTTGAGCAAGGTTACTATTTAGTACTTGTGTAGTCACTGCGATCAGCTCAAACACGGGCTTCGACAGCCGGGGCAACATCCTATGCTGTCCCGGCAATACAAGCTTACTTGCGCAGGCTGGCTAACATTGGGTGACCTTCACCCGATGAGGCGGGCACCACAGACGCCGAGCGAATGACCTCTACAGTTTCCACACAGTGCCGCGCGTCCTCAATACCATATCCTCTACCCGCCAAAATTTCCTGATAGCTGGTGGTATGCAAATCAGTAAAGCCTTCGGAGAACTCCATTTCCTCACCGTCCACTGTGATAGAACGATAAGTGGGCTTCTTCCCCTTTACTGCTGCAGGTAGGTCGTTGGCGTCAATAGACAAAAACCAGCGAACACGGGCGTTCTCATATTCCAGATAGCCGGCTGCCTTATAGTTGTCCGTGTAATGCACAACATTGCGCTGCAATTTTCCAAAAATGAAATGCAACATGTCATAAAAGTGTACACCGATGTTGGTAGCCACACCAAAGGACTTGCGTGGATCGCCTTTCCAGCTTTCCATATACCACTTGCCGCGAGACGTGATATATGTCAGTTCAACCTCATATTTCTGCTCGCGCTGTTGCTGGGCAACCTTGTCTTTTAGATCGAGAATAGCCTGATGGTGGCGCAACTGAAGAATATTGTAAACGCGCTGGCCTGTTTCTTTTTCAACGAGGGCCAATTCATCCAGCACTGCACTGCTAGGTACTAAAGGCTTCTCACAAATCACATCGCAACCCAGGCGCAAACCGGCAGCAATATGTGCATGGTGCAAGTAGTTTGGGGAACAGACCGCTACATAATCCAGCGCTGCCGAAGTATCGCGCTTCAGACGGTAAGCATGCTCCTGAAAGCGCTCAAACTCTGTGAAAAACTCACTTTCTGGCGAGATACTGTCAATGATCCCTACCGAGTCATTGATATCATAAGCGGACACCAGCACGTTGCCGGTGTCCTTGATCGCACGCATGTGACGTGGGGCAATGTAACCGGCGGCGCCGATCAGAGCGAAATTCTTCATCGAGTAAATGTCCTTCTTGGCGGATGTCCCAGGCGGTGCATGATGCAACCGCCCAGGTGTCTGCAATTGAAATCAGGCCTTGATGATATGCCCGGCGTTGGTACGGTACTTACCTCGGCTATCAACAATCAGCCGCGCAGAGGACTTGATAAGATCGTAATCAAACTTGTCATGATCGGTTGCCAGTATCACGGCATCGAACGTAGACAGGTTCTCGCTAGTCAGGGCTTCGCTACTCAGGATAAAGTGATGCTCGCGCATCGCCGGAAAGACTGGGACATGCGGATCACTGTATGCAACCACACAACCTTTAGCCTCAAGCAACTCCATGATTTCTACTGAAGGCGATTCACGCATGTCATCAACGTTCTTTTTATAGGCGATGCCCAAAACCAATACCTTGCTGCCCTTTAGTGGCTTCCCGTGTTCGTTCAAGCCATCAACTAGTTTATTCACAACATATTCAGGCATCGCTTGGTTGACCTCACCGGACAACTCGATGAAGCGAGTGTGCAGGCCATATTCGCGCGCTTTCCAAGTAAGATAGAAAGGATCAATCGGAATACAGTGCCCCCCCAGACCTGGGCCAGGGTAGTACGCAGTGAAACCAAAAGGTTTGGTTGCGGCGGCATCGACCACCTCGAAAATATCAATACCCATACGGTCAGCGACAATTTTCATCTCGTTGACTAGGCCAATATTGACCGCACGATGGATATTTTCCAGCAGCTTGGTCATTTCAGCAGCTTTGGTGGAGCTGACAGACACTACCTTGTCAATAGCCTGCTCATAAAGCGCGATACCTACTTCCAGACACGCGGCAGTATCCCCACCGATGATCTTTGGGATCGTGCGCGTTTCAAAGTTCGGGTTGCCCGGGTCTTCACGCTCTGGTGAATACACCAGGAAAATATCTTCACCAACGATCAGACCGCCCTCTTGAACTCGCGGCCGCAGCTCTTCTTCAGTGGTACCCGGATAAGTAGTACTCTCTAACGAAACAATCTGCCCAGCGCGCAAGTAAGGCTTCAGCGCATCGGTCGTATTGATTACAAAACTCATGTCCGGTTCGCGATACTTATTCAGCGGAGTTGGAACACAGAGAATCAACGCATCACATTCTGCAGCACGGACAAAATCGGACGTTGCTTCAAAGCCGCTTTCACGAGCGGCCGCAATCTTATCCGCAGGAATATGCTCAATGTAACTTTCACCGCTATTCAACTTTGCAACTTTACTATCATCAATATCAATGCCCAGCACATTGAAACCAATGGCATTGTATCGAAGCATTAACGGCAAGCCGACATAACCAAGCCCCACGATTCCGATCAGAGCCTTCCTGTTTTTGAACTTTTCTATGCTGGCTTGCTTCTGCAGCGACATCCCTAATTCTCCAACTGTATAATCGTAAAAAACGAGTCAAAATACTTAACGTCGTTTGCAATGAGGAAATCCTGTGCTGCAAGGCAGCAATATCATCATGACCATGCCCGATCAGGGCCTAGTCTCAGCAAACCACACGACATGCTGTGCATCATATCGCTCCTTGCCATGAACAGCCACTGCCTTTGCCTACCTGACCTCATGATGAGCGCCTCACTACACCCTGGAAGACAACGCGACAGCTGCTTTGCCAGGTTGATCAAGAGTATCGATCAGCGGCTGAGCTTCGACCACAAGGTGGTGGCGAGGAGCCACTAAAAAACGAAGTAACACAAAGATGACGCCAATCAAAAGCCCTCCCAGTATCCCCGAGGCAATAATCAGTAGACGCTTCGGCTTGATCGGTCCACTGGGCTCAACTGCCTGCCGATCGATTGAGGCCAACTGAAGTCGTGCTAGGTCGACGTCAAGATTTTTCAGACGAACCATTTCCTTGTGCATAGCACCGGTATCTTTCAGGAAATTGTCTTCGTCTGTGCGGGCTTTCAACACCTCCACTTCCCGATTCGCTCGCAGGAGCTGGAGACTCCTGTTTATTTGGGCAATGCGAGGTTCCGAAAAATCGTCTGACACACGCCGCAACAGTGCGGCCTTTTCCGCTAATAGCGCATCAGTCCCCAAAAAGTAGAGAGGCGCCTGCTGATTAGTGACTTCGGTATGGACCACATTCACCGCTTTCCCACCCTCGGCATCCCCTAACAATGAAGGCGTTGTGGGGCGCTTAATACCCAGGGAAGTGGCAATCTGAATAGCTTCGGACAATTCAGCGATTCGGTTTGTACGACGCGTCTTCAGCTCAACACGTAGCGCTTTCAACTCATCTTCCAGTTGCGCGCGCTTAATGCTATCCGCCTCCAGAAGCAGAGCAATTTTAGAGGTTTTTTCGATCGCGTAAAGTGCACGTGCCGCAGTGATCTTATTATCCAGCTCCCTGATACGGTTGTTGATGATTACATCCATATCAGCAGAAATTTTCTCGCGCTCTTGAGCAATAGCGTAGTCAATCAAGCCATTTACGATGGTGACCCCATCGACTCCCTTTTCATAAGTCAACTCCAGCCCAATCGCCGCCGTTAACGAGTTGTTTTTTTTGGGGTCGGGCAGAGTAAGGCGCAACGCCTCGCGATTGAACTGCTGAAAACTTTGCTCAAATGTAAGATCTGGCTTATCAAAGGCTGCCGCAAGCGCTGGATTTTTTTGAAAGAAACCCAAACGTACTTCATACGAGTTCAAGGCATCCGCAGTTTTCATCAACGCTTCCAACGGCGAAAGGTTGTACAACTGCGTACGATTCAATGCATCCAGTTCGTTGATAGCCGCTGGCCGCAGCTCAGCACTCGCGTAGTAAACAGGGGTGGATAGAAAAGCATAGAAAGCTGCACATACCCCAACAAGTACAGCACTGACTCCGAGAGTTGTCTTCTTCGCCCAAACCTCTTTGAGTAAGGCGAAGAAATCACCTTCACTGGAGGATGCGGGGAGTAAATGGTTATGGATAGTCAAAATAAGCCTGCCTTCTGAAAGAAATGCGGGCTCTCTGGAAAGGAGGCTCGGAATCGACTATTCAATATGGAGCATCAGCTCCATTCTTCAGCCCTGCCTGGCCATCGAGCGCCAGGCATTTTGCCATCAATTTGACTTCACACCAAGCGCCAACTGATAGGAACGCTTGAAACCAAATTCACGCCTCCGCTTCTCGCGGCCTGCGACCCAGCATGAAGCTAACCAAGACGATCAACACCCCGACAATCAAACCGATCATACCACCCGCCACCACACTCAAAATCCGCTTGGGCTTGACCGGGGCATCAGGCTGACTGATAGGACCATCGAATCGAAACACCGAAACAGCTTTGGGATCTACTTCGAGATACTTGTAGAAGTCGTACCTCGCCTGCAGCTTTCTCAAACTCTCAATGAAAGGATCGTCCGATTTCCGCTCTTTGAGGTTGTTGATTTCAGCTTCCAGCGCCTTGGTACCCCGCATGTACGTAAGCTCACCATTCATACCGGCAGACACTTCGTTTGATAGCGCCCCACTTATCAGGGGTGGCTTATGCAGATCAACAGCCTGGGCAACAGTAAGCGCCTCACTCAACTGAATAATCAGATCCTCTCGTACCTTCCTCCCCGTTTCGCGAAGGGTGTTAATCTGCTGCCCCAGGTTTCTAGCCCGAACTTCTGCCTCCCGCTCGACGTTGCTGATCATTTCATCTTTTGCCGCAGCACCGGCCTGGTCTATGTAGAGCTTCGCCCACTGGCTCGCCAAGGCAGGATCACTATTCTGAGCGATTACAACATATCGATCGGAAACATTCTTATCGACAAGCGCCACTTGTAATGCACGAGTGAAATCACGGTACAGCTCATTAGCCGACGCCTTGCGACGCTCAGCATCCAACGAAGGCAAATACTGTTCTTCAAAAAAACGACGACGAAGCGTCTCAGAGCGAAGGTTTCTCAAAAACACATCATAAACAGCCGCCACACTGTAAGCAGCCAGCTCGGATTCGCTCGTACGCCCATAGTTTAGTTCGGCGATACCATTTTGCGTAGGCGGTATGACAATGCCTTTTGCCTCGTAAACCGGAGTAGTCACAAAAACATACACCAATCCTAGCACCAAGCCCAAAAGCATAACGCCGGATATCAAAATCTTGCGTAACCACAGCCAGCGCAGCAAATCAAAAAGGTCAATATCATCCTCTCTTGCAACTCGGTCAGATCTACTCTGCATTTAATCATCGGCCTTTTCAGTTTAGCAGTCGTTATTGTTATTTGATTGAAGACGGCATCCTATGCCTATGCGATTACAGAGCAACTACGAACCTGCTCTCATCAAATTAAGAATCCTCCTACGGACTCCCGTTATTGACAGCCAACGCCAGAGCCTCGACACCAGCATCCGACCCGCTACCGCCTAAGCACTCGACTGCCGAGCACCACCAAGGGCCCAACCGATAACCCAAGCACCAAGGCCACAAGCACAAACACCGACAAAGGCATCGAAGGCAACGTCAACCCAAGAAAAGCCAAGGTCGCCGGCTGCTGATTCTCCAAAACAAATATCAATACTGCCGCCACAAGCAGCAAAAAAAATACGACCAGAATCAACCGCTTGAAGTTCCGCACGGTGGCTCCTTTTATCAGAATTAATGTTCGTCCTGCCCTTCTTCCTCATTCACCCGATCCCGCAACTCCTTGCCTGGCTTGAAGTGTG
>RCUI01000174.1_pt1 | contig 24261 bp, 26 predicted proteins | sample 2166121 | NCBI WGS metagenome assembly RCUI01 (sample SAMN09932700, study PRJNA488358) | compost metagenome | feature: garden; material: soil; isolation source: compost soil in succinic acid-enriched culture | place: Germany: Experimental Botanical Garden Goettingen | collected 2016-01-27
CACCCGGCGGTTGCCAGGGCCGGAAGCCGCAGTATCCATCCAACGAGGATTTCGTCATGGCATTAACCGTAAACTCCAACATTGCGTCGATCACCACTCAGGGCAACCTGAACAAGGCTGGCAACGCTCTGGCAACCTCGATGCAGCGCCTGTCCTCCGGCCTGCGTATCAACAGCGCCAAAGACGACGCTGCCGGCCTGCAGATCTCCAACCGCCTGACCAGCCAGATCAACGGCCTGGGCCAAGCGGTCAAGAACGCCAACGACGGTATCTCCATTGCCCAGACCGCTGAAGGCGCAATGCAGGCGTCGACCGACATCCTGCAGAAAATGCGTACCCTGGCCCTGTCCTCGGCTACTGGCTCCCTGAGCGCCGAAGACCGCAAGTCGAACAACGACGAATACCAGGCGCTGACTGCCGAACTGACCCGTATCTCCCAGACCACCACCTTCGGTGGCCAGAAGCTGCTGGACGGTTCCTACGGCACCAAGGCCATTCAGGTTGGCGCGAACGCTAACGAAACCATCAACCTGACCCTGGACAACGTTGCTGCAAACAACATTGGTTCGCAGCAGGTCAAGAGCGTTGCGATCACCCCTACCGATAAAGGTGTAGCTGGTGGTGACATCGTCGTGACCGGTAACGGCCAGTCGGAAACTGTGACCATCAAAGAAGGTTCTTCGGCGAAGACCACCGCAGCTCTGCTGAACGGCGCCGTAGGTGGCCTTTCGGCAACTGCCAGCACTGAGGTCAAGTTCGAAGTAGATAGCACTGCAATTACTGGATCTACCACTAAGTCTGCAAACTTCACTTTGGAAGTAGGTGGTCAGAAAGTTGAGTTTGTTGGTGTCACCGATACCGCGGGCCTCGCTGATCAGTTGAAGTCTAACGCTGCCAAACTGGGTATCAGCGTCAACTACGACGAATCCAACGGCGGATCGCTGTCGGTTAAGTCCGATACCGGCGAAAACCTGAAATTCAGCGCTACCGATGCTGGTGCTCAAGCAGGCATTAAGGTTTCGGCTAAAGACGGCGACGGCGAATACCCAACTGCCGGCGGCACTGCATTGGCTACAACCGACCTGATCGTTACTGGTCAAGTGTCGCTGGATTCGGCTAAGGGTTACTCGCTGACTGGCGATGGCGTGAAGGGTCTGTTCGGTGATGCTACCGCCACTGCAGCCACCTCCAAGAAAACCACCATCGCTGACACCAACGTCACCGACGCCGCCCTGGCTCAGAACGCCCTGGCTGTCATCGACAAGGCCATCGGCTCGATCGACGACGTGCGTTCGAACCTGGGTGCTACCCAGAACCGTCTGACCACCACCGTCGACAACCTGCAGAACATCCAGAAGAACTCCACCGCTGCACGCTCCACCGTGCAGGACGTGGACTTCGCGGCTGAAACTGCCGAGCTGACCAAGCAACAGACCCTGCAGTCGGCTTCGACCTCGATCCTGTCGCAAGCCAACCAGCTGCCATCCGCTGTACTGAAGCTGCTTCAGTAATATCGGCGCCTGGTAAATAACGGAAGGGCGCGTTTACGTGCCCTTCCGTTTTTTCGTGATAAGGAGTCCGGACATGGACATGAGCGTCAAGTTGAACCTGACTTATCAGCCGGTCGTGCCCCAGAACGCTACGCCGAACAACGAGCCGGCTGCGCGTGCCAAGGCCCTGGAGGCGGTAGCGCCTGTGGCGGAGCCCAAGCGCGACGAGCTGGAAAAAGCGGTGAAGGATATTCGCGAATTCGTCCAGGCCAGCCAGCGCAAGCTGGATTTCGCCCTCGATGATTCCACCGGCCGGGTTGTGGTCAAGGTCATCGCCACCGAGTCGGGTGACGTGATTCGCCAGATTCCGTCGGAAACCGCGCTGAAACTGGCGCAAAGCCTCAGCGAAGCCGGCAGCCTGTTGTTTACCGACAAGGCCTGAGCTGGCATGAATTTTGTTGCTGCCTGAACTTTGCGACGCCGTTCGTCAAGAAAGTGGCAGCCACTGAACAAGGAGCACAATGATGGCGGGTACAACAGTCAGCGGTATCGGTTCGGACATCGATACCCAGGCCATTGTGAAGTCCCTGGTTGACGCCGAGCGCGCGCCCAAGCAGGCACAGATCAATACCCAGACACTGAAGGCGACCACCACATTGTCTTCCATCGGCAAGATCCAGGCAGCCCTGGATGCCTTCCGAGGCGCGTTGGCGAGCATGGGTACGGATAACAGCTTCGCCGGCCTGAGCCTTACCTCTTCCGACGAAAAAGTAGCGACGTTCACCTCGGCAGCAGGTGCGTCGACGGGCAGCTTCACCTTGCTGGTCACTCAAATGGCCAGTGCTTCCAAGTTGTCCACCAAGGTATACGCCGGTGGTACCAGTTCGGTAGTCAATGCCGGGACGACCCCGACCACCCTGACCATTTCGCAGGCTGGTAAGCACTACGACCTGAGTGTGCCGCCGGGCGCGACCCTGCAGCAGGTGCGCGACAGCATCAACACTCAGTTCGGTACCTCGGGCCTGAGCGCCAACATCCTCACCGACGCCAATGGCTCGCGCCTGGTACTGACCTCGACCACCATGGGCGAGGGCTCTGACCTGACGATGTCGGGCAACTCGGGCATCGACACCGGTTACACCGTGGTCGATGAGCCGAAGAATGCCAAGTACAGCATCGACGGCATCGACATGGAGTCCAAGACCAATAACATCTCTGACGCTGTGAGTGGGCTGAATATCAAGTTGACCGGCGTATCCGGGAAAAACGCCACCACGGGTGAACTCAATCCGACGGTGCTGTCATTGAGTACCAGCCCCGCAGCGCTCAAGTCTGGCGTCAAAGGTTTTATCGATACCTACAACGCTCTGATAAAGGTCATCAACACTGAGACCAAGGTCACTATGGGGGCCGATGGTCAGCCTATTGCTGGCGCACTGACCGGTGATGCCACGATGCGTACCTTGATGTCCTCGATCCGGAGCGAACTCAATGTGCTCTCGGGCAATGGCACCATGAAGTCCCTGGCGGCATTCGGCGTCACGTCTTCGCAGGACGGCGGCTTGTTGAGCCTGGACGACAAGAAGTGGGACAAGGCCGTAGCGACCAATGCCGCAGATATCTCCAGTATCTTCAACGGCAAGGATGGTTTGCTGGCGCGCATGACCAAGGTCACTGACGATTACGCCAAGGCCACAACCGGCACGCTGGCCGAACGCAGCAAATCGCTGACCGAAAATCTGAACGACCTGAAGAAACAGCAAGACTCGTTGGACGAGCGCATGACCGCCTTGCAGAAGAGTCTGCAGGACAAGTACAACGCCATGGACTCGCTGGTCGCCCAGTTGCGCGCCCAGAGCAACAGCGTGATGACCACCCTCAACGCCCTGAACGCGCGCAGCAAGAACGAGTGATTCGGCGTAGCGACAAGCAAGCCCGGGTTGGCCTTTGTGCCACCCGGGCTTTGTGCTTGAACAGGGCGGGTAAAGTTTTGCCAGCGCCCGCCGATACGCTGGTTAATCCACCTAATGCAGTTTTGCCTGTTACGAGGTAGCAACATGAACCCCATGAGAGCCCTTCGTCAGTACCAGAAGGTCAATTCCCATGCTCAGATCTCCGAGGCCACGCCCCATCGCCTGGTGCAGATGCTGATGGAAGGCGGCCTGGACCGCATGGCCCAGGCCAAAGGCGCCATGGCCCGTGGTGACATCGCCGAGAAGGGTCTGATGCTGGGCAAGGCCATCGATATCATCATCGGCCTGCGCGATGGCCTCGATGCCAGCAAGAGCGATGACCCAGCCTACGTCGAGCGTCTGGACAGCCTGTACGTCTACATGACCAATCGCCTCATGCAGGCCAACGTCGACAACGATGCCGAAATCATCGATGAAGTGGCGCGCCTGCTGATCACCGTGAAAAGTGGCTGGGACGAGATCGCTGCCGCTGCCCCTGTTGAATAGGCCGGTCGGCCGAGGATGATGCCATGAGTCACGCACTGCAACGAATGGACGATACCCGCAACGCGCTGCTGAGCGCGCTGAGCGAGCGCAACTGGGAAGCCATCGGCAAACTGGACGAGACCTGCCGCTCGTGCATCGATGAGATGCTCAACGAGGAGGCGATGGACGAGGCGGTGGTGCGTGAAAAGCTGGAAGGGTTGCTGCAGGTCTACCGTGAATTGCTGGACGTGACCATCGGCGAGCGCCAGGCAATCGCCAATGAAATGACCCAGATCAATCAGTCCAAAAATGCTTCAAAAGTGTATCAACTATTCAGCTAATATTGCGCCGAGCTGAATTAGGGGCGCCATAAATTTGACTGTGCCCGCTTTTTTGACTTAACTAGTAGCTGTTTTCCAATATTCAGACGTCCGAAACTGACCGTTCAGTCGGAATGATGTCGAGCATGCCCAGAATAGGGCGCCGAAATGACTAGGGAAGTTGCTATTGCATGTGGCGTGAAACCAAAATTCTGCTGATCGATGACGATAGCGCCCGCCGCCGCGATCTAGCGGTGGTATTGAATTTTCTTGGGGAAGAAAATTTGTCCTGCTCCAGCCTTGATTGGCAGCAGGTGGTCGAGTCGTTGTCGTCCAGTCGTGAAGTACTCTGTGTCCTGATCGGGACCGTAAACGCTCCGGCAAGTCTGATGGGCTTGCTAAAGACAGTAGCAACCTGGGATGAGTTCCTTCCGGTTTTGCTAATTGGTGAAATTTCTTCTGTCGAGCTTCCAGACGACCTGCGTCGTCGCGTGCTGTCCAACCTCGAAATGCCGCCCAGCTACAGCAAATTGCTGGACTCGCTGCACCGTGCCCAGGTCTATCGCGAGATGTACGACCAGGCCCGCGAGCGCGGTCGCCAGCGCGAGCCGAACCTGTTCCGCAGCCTGGTCGGCACCAGCCGCGCCATTCAGCACGTGCGCCAGATGATGCAGCAAGTGGCCGACACCGATGCCAGCGTGCTGATCCTTGGCGAGTCGGGCACCGGCAAGGAAGTGGTCGCGCGCAACCTGCATTACCATTCCAAGCGCCGCGAAGCGCCGTTCGTGCCAGTCAATTGCGGCGCGATCCCGGCCGAGCTGCTGGAAAGCGAACTGTTCGGGCACGAGAAGGGCGCTTTTACCGGGGCCATCACCAGTCGTGCCGGGCGATTCGAGCTGGCCAACGGCGGTACCTTGTTCCTCGACGAAATCGGCGACATGCCGCTGCCGATGCAGGTCAAGCTGCTGCGCGTATTGCAGGAGCGTACCTTCGAGCGCGTAGGCAGCAACAAGACCCAGGGCATCGACGTGCGCATCATCGCCGCGACCCACAAAAACCTCGAGAGCATGATCGAGGCGGGGACCTTCCGCGAAGACTTGTACTACCGCCTCAACGTATTCCCGATCGAGATGGCCCCGCTGCGTGAGCGCGTCGAGGACATCCCGCTGCTGATGAACGAGCTGATCTCGCGCATGGAGCACGAGAAGCGCGGCTCGATCCGCTTCAACTCGGCAGCGATCATGTCGCTGTGCCGACACGGCTGGCCGGGCAACGTCCGCGAGCTTGCCAACCTGGTCGAGCGCATGGCGATCATGCACCCGTACGGGGTGATCGGTGTGTCGGAGCTGCCGAAGAAATTCCGCTATGTGGATGATGAAGACGAGCAGTTGGTCGACAGCCTGCGTTCGGACCTGGAAGAGCGCGTGGCCATCAATGGCGGCTCGCCGAGCTTCGCCACCCACGCCATGCTGCCGCCCGAAGGCCTGGACCTCAAGGACTACCTGGGGGGGCTGGAGCAGGGCCTGATCCAGCAGGCGCTGGACGATGCCAATGGTATCGTTGCCCGCGCGGCCGAACGCCTGCGCATTCGCCGCACCACCCTGGTGGAGAAGATGCGCAAATACGGCATGAGTCGTCGAGACGGCGAGGAGCAGGCGGAGGATTGACGCTTGCTTGAACACAACGGGGCGCGAGGGCGCCCCGTTGTGCGTTATATCCCTACCTTTTACAGGGCTGTAATGCCCGTCCTGCCTGCCTTTGGTCGGTTGCACCCTGGTGGGTTGTACCGGTTGCTCAAGTACCCGGCACGCCTATTGCTTTATCGCTGCCAACACACCGTTTTATGACGGTCAGTCACGCGAGAGAGCACGATGCCCCAGGCCGCCCCCATCTCCTGTGTCCCTGAACTGAAGGGGCAAAACGCCGCCGAACAGGAAAGCCGCCTTGGCCTCGAACAGGCCTTCGCCTTGTTCGATCAGGTCTCCAGCCAGTTGAGCGAGTCGTACAACCTGCTCGAAGCACGGGTCACCGAACTCAAGGGCGAGCTGGCGGTGGTCAGCGCCCAGCGCATGGCCGAGCTGGCCGAGAAGGAGCGCCTGGCCAACCGTTTGCAGAACCTGCTCGACCTGTTGCCCGGTGGTGTGATTGTCATCGATGCCCAGGGGCGTGTGCGCGAGGCCAATCCTGCCGCCTGCGACCTGCTTGGCGAGCCGCTGGAAGGTGAGTTGTGGCGCGAGGTTATCGCCCGCAGCTTTGCCCCGCGGGACGATGATGGTCACGAGGTGTCGCTGCGTGACGGGCGTCGCCTGTCGATCGCTACCCGTTCGCTGGATGCCGAGCCCGGGCAGTTGGTGCTGCTCAACGACCTGACCGAAACCCGTCAGTTGCAGGGGCAGTTGGCCCGTCATGAACGGCTGTCTTCGTTGGGGAAAATGGTCGCTTCACTGGCCCATCAGATTCGTACGCCGTTGTCGGCGGCCCTGCTGTATGCCAGCCACCTGGCGGAGCAGACCCTGCCGGTGGAAACCCAGCAGCGTTTTGCCGGCAATCTCAAGGAGCGCCTGCACGAGCTGGAGCATCAGGTGCGCGACATGCTGGTGTTCGCCCGGGGCGAGCTGCCGCTGACTGACCGGATCACGCCCAAGGCGTTGTTCCAGGCCTTGCAGCAGGCTGCCCAGGCGCACGTCCAGGGGCATGAGGTGCGCTGGCAGTGCGACAGCCACCTGGGTGAGTTGCTGTGCAATCGCGACACCCTGGTGGGCGCCTTGCTCAACCTGATCGAAAACGCCCTGCAGGCCAGCACCGAGCCGGCGCGCCTGAAGGTCCACCTGTACCGCCGTGGGCCAGTGCTGCGCCTGTGCATCAGTGATGCCGGGGCGGGGATCGACAGCGCTTTGCTGGTGCGTCTGGGCGAACCGTTCCTGACCACCAAGGCCACCGGTACCGGGCTTGGTCTGGCGGTGGTCAAGGCCGTGGCGCGGGCCCACCAGGGCGTTCTGCAACTTCGCTCGCGGCCTGGCCGCGGCACCTGTGCGCTGGTCACGTTGCCGTTGATCGATGCGCGGAACATGGAGAGCACGCAATGAAGGCAATCAAGGTGCTGCTGGTCGAAGACGATCGGGCACTGCGTCAGGCCCTGGGCGATACCCTGGAGCTGGGCGGCTTCGAGTACCGCGCTGTCGGTTCGGCTGAAGAGGCGCTGGAAGCGGTGGCCGCCGAGGCGTTCAGCCTGGTGGTCAGCGACGTCAACATGCCGGGCATGGACGGCCACCAGTTACTGGCGCTGTTGCGTGCGCGCCAGCCGCAACTGCCGGTGTTGCTGATGACCGCCCATGCGGCGGTCGAGCGTGCGGTCGACGCCATGCGCCAGGGCGCCGTGGATTATCTGGTCAAGCCGTTCGAGCCACGGGCGCTGTTGGAGCTGGTGACGCGTCATGCCCTTGGCGTGGTGGCAGGGCAGGCCGATGAAGGTCCGGTGGCCTGTGAGCCGGCCAGTGCGCAATTGCTGGAGCTGGCCGCGCGGGTGGCGCGCAGCGATTCCACGGTATTGATCTCCGGCGAGTCGGGCACCGGCAAGGAAGTGCTGGCGCGCTACATCCACCAGCAGTCCCGGCGTGCCAGCGAGCCGTTTGTGGCGATCAACTGTGCCGCGATCCCTGACAACATGCTCGAGGCGACCCTGTTCGGTCACGAGAAGGGCTCGTTCACCGGCGCCATTGCTGCCCAGGCGGGCAAGTTCGAGCAGGCCGACGGCGGCACCCTGTTGCTCGATGAAATTTCCGAAATGCCCCTGGGGCTGCAGGCCAAGCTGCTGCGCGTGTTGCAGGAGCGGGAAGTGGAGCGGGTGGGCGGGCGCAAGCCGATTGCGCTGGATATTCGCGTGGTAGCCACTACCAACCGTGACCTTGCGGGTGAAGTGGCAGCGGGGCGTTTCCGTGAAGATCTGTTCTATCGCCTGTCGGTGTTCCCGCTGGCATGGCGCCCGTTGCGCGAGCGCAGCGCCGATATTCTGCCGCTGGCCGAGCGCCTGCTGGCCAGGCACGTCAATAAAATGAAGCATGCCCCGGTGCGCCTTTCGCCCGAGGCCAAGACCTGCCTGCAGGGTTATGCCTGGCCCGGCAATGTGCGCGAGCTGGACAACGCTCTGCAGCGCGCCTTGATCCTGCAGCAGGGCGGGGTGATCGAGGCGGCGGATTTTTGTCTGGCCGGGGTCATGCCGATGTTCGCCACCGCCCCGGCTCCGGCCCTGCCGGTAGCGCCGCTTGAGCAGGCGGCCAGTGGCCTGGGCGATGACATGCGCCGCCATGAATTCCAGATGATCATCGATACCTTGCGCGCCGAACGCGGCCGGCGCAAGGAAGCGGCCGAGCGCCTGGGTATCAGCCCGCGCACCCTGCGCTACAAGCTGGCGCAGATGCGTGATGCCGGGATGGATGTCGAGGCCAGCCTCTACGCCACATAAGGGTCGGGTGCATTCGGGCTTTTGTCCGCTGTACGGACAGAGCTGGCACTCTTGTTGCTAAGTCCTGCCTATCCGCTGCGTGAGTGTCAAAAAAATGCGGGTCGTCGGAGAGAGAAGTCCATGAGCCAAGGTGTTGAATTTAATCGATTGATGTTGGACATGCGGGCCATGCAGATGGACGCCATGTCGATGCCCAAGGCGGCTGCTGCGCCTGAGCTCGGCTCAAGCAATTTTGCCGACATGCTGGGGCAGGCCATCAATAAGGTCAGCGACACCCAGCAGGCTTCCACGCAACTGGCCAATGCCTTCGAGATCGGCAAGAGCGGCGTGGACCTGACCGACGTGATGATCGCTTCGCAAAAAGCCAGCGTTTCCTTTCAGGCCTTGACCCAGGTGCGCAACAAACTGGTCCAGGCCTATCAAGACATCATGCAGATGCCGGTATAAGGGCGAGATTGAGTCATGGCCGAAGCAGTCGTCGATAACGTGCCCGCCAAAGGCAGCGCAGCCGCGTCCAAGCCGCCGCTGTTCGGCATGTCGTTCCTTGAGAACATCTCGCAGATGCCGATGCTGCGCCAGGTGGGCCTGCTGGTGGGCCTGGCGGCGAGCGTGGCGATCGGCTTTGCCGTGGTGCTCTGGTCGCAGCAGCCCGACTACCGGCCGTTGTACGGCAGCCTGGCCGGCATGGACACCAAGCAGGTCATGGAAACCCTGGCCGCCGCTGATATTCCTTACACCGTCGAACCCAATTCCGGCGCCTTGCTGGTCAAGTCCGAAGACATTTCCCGCGCGCGCCTGAAACTTGCCGCTGCCGGCGTGGCACCGGGCGATGGCAATGTCGGCTTTGAAATCCTCGATAAAGAACAAGGGCTGGGCACCAGCCAGTTCATGGAAGCCACTCGTTACCGCCGCGGCCTTGAGGGTGAGCTGGCGCGCACAGTGTCGAGCCTGAACAACGTCAAGGCTGCACGGGTACACCTGGCGATTCCGAAAAGCTCGGTGTTCGTGCGCGATGAGCGCAAGCCGAGCGCCTCGGTACTGGTCGAGCTGTATCCGGGCCGCGCCCTGGAGGCGGGCCAGGTGATGGCCATCGTCAACCTGGTGGCGACCAGCGTGCCGGAGCTCGGCAAGTCTGACGTGACCGTGGTCGACCAGAAGGGCAACCTGCTCTCCGACCAGGTACACAACTCCGAGCTGACCATGGCTGGCAAGCAGTTCGACTACAGTCGCCGCATGGAAGGCATGCTCACTCAGCGTGTACACAACATTCTGCAGCCGGTGCTGGGCAACGACCGCTACAAGGCCGAAGTGTCGGCTGATGTCGACTTCAGCGCCGTCGAGTCCACTTCCGAGCAGTTCAACCCTGATCAGCCGGCGCTGCGCAGCGAGCAGTCGGTCAATGAACAACGCTCCAGCAGCATGGGCCCGCAAGGCGTGCCCGGTGCCCTGAGCAACCAGCCGCCAGGCCCTGCCACCGCGCCGCAGACCACCGGCGGTGCCGCTGCTGCAACCGCTGCCGTGCAGCCCGGCCAGCCGCTGCTCGATGCCAACGGCCAACAGATCATGGACCCGGCCACCGGTCAGCCGATGCTCGCTCCGTACCCGGCCGACAAGCGCCAGCAGTCGACCAAGAACTTCGAACTTGACCGCTCCATCAGCCACGTCCGCCAGCAGCAGGGGCGCCTGAACCGCCTGTCGGTGGCAGTGGTGGTCGACGACCAGCTCAAGGTCGATCCGGCTACCGGCAACAGCACCCGTGCCCCCTGGGCTGCCGAAGACCTGGCGCGCTTCACCCGCCTGGTGCAGGACGCGGTGGGCTTCGACGCCAGCCGTGGCGACAGTGTCAGCGTAATCAACGTGCCGTTCGCCGCCGACCGTGGCGAGGTAATCGCCGAGATTCCGTTCTATTCCCAGCCCTGGTTCTGGGACATCATCAAGCAAGTGATGGGTGTGTTGTTCATCCTGGTACTGGTGTTCGGCGTGCTGCGCCCGGTACTCAACAACATCACCGGCAACGGCAAGCAACCTGCCGCGGCCGATGGCGACATGGAACTGGGCGGTATGCTCGGTCTGGATGGCGAACTGGCCAACGACCGCGTCAGCCTGGGTGGTCCGCAAAGCATTCTGCTGCCGAGCCCGAGCGAGGGCTACGACGCGCAGCTCAACGCAATCAAGAGCCTGGTGGCCGAAGATCCGGGTCGTGTGGCCCAGGTCGTGAAAGAGTGGATCAACGCCGATGAGTGATAACCGAGCCCTTACCGCGAAACTGACCCGGGTCGACAAGGCTGCAATCCTGCTCTTGTCCCTGGGTGAAACCGACGCTGCCCAGGTATTGCGCCACATGGGGCCCAAGGAAGTGCAGCGGGTCGGCGTGGCCATGGCGCAGATGGGCAACGTCCATCGCGAGCAGGTCGAGCAGGTGATGAGCGAGTTCGTCGAGATCGTCGGCGACCAGACCAGCCTGGGCGTCGGCTCCGACGGCTACATCCGCAAGATGCTCACCCAGGCCCTGGGCGAGGACAAGGCCAACGGCCTGATCGACCGCATCCTGCTCGGTGGCAACACCAGCGGCCTGGACAGCCTCAAGTGGATGGAGCCGCGTGCCGTGGCCGATGTCATCCGCTTCGAGCACCCGCAGATCCAGGCCATCGTGGTGGCCTACCTGGACCCGGACCAGGCCGGCGAGGTACTGGGCAACTTCGACCACAAGGTGCGCCTGGACATCATCCTGCGCGTGTCGTCGTTGAATACCGTGCAACCGGCGGCGCTCAAGGAACTCAACCAGATCCTCGAGAAGCAGTTCTCCGGCAACTCCAATGCCGCGCGCACCAACCTGGGCGGCATCAAGCGTGCTGCCGACATCATGAACTTCCTCGACAGCTCGGTGGAAGGCCAGCTGATGGACGCGATCCGCGACATCGACGGCGACCTCTCCGAGCAGATCGAAGACTTGATGTTCGTGTTCAACAACCTGGCCGACGTCGACGACCGCGGCATCCAGGCGCTGTTGCGCGAAGTGTCTTCGGATGTGCTGGTGGTGTCGCTCAAGGGCGCCGACGAGAAGGTCAAGGACAAGATCTTCAAGAACATGTCCAAGCGGGCCTCGGAACTGTTGCGCGACGACCTGGAGGCCAAGGGGCCGGTGCGGGTCAGCGACGTCGAGGCGGCGCAGAAGGAAATCCTCACCATCGCCCGCCGTATGGCCGAAGCCGGAGAGATCGTGCTCGGTGGCAAGGGCGGCGAAGAGATGATCTAAGCGATTTTTCGCGGGGCAAGCCCGCTCCCACCCTGCAATGTGGGAGCGGGCTTGCCCCGCGATCAGAATGAGTGCGTGCAATCATGTCAACCAACGAGCATCTGAGTGAGCTGATTCGCGCCAACGACGTCGAAGGTTTCGATCGCTGGGCGCTGCCCAGTTTCGACCCGGAACCTGAGCCTGAGCCCGAGCCAGAACCTGAAGTCGTTCAGGAAGAGGTCGAGGAAGTGCCGCTGGAAGAAGTCCAGCCGCTGACCCTCGAAGAGCTCGAAAGCATCCGCCAGGAGGCCTACAACGAAGGCTTCGCCACCGGCGAGCGCGAAGGGTTCCACAGCACCCAGCTCAAGGTCCGCCAGGAGGCTGAAACAGCCCTGGCTGCCAAGGTGTCGAGCCTTGAATGCTTGATGAACAACCTGCTTGAGCCGATCGCCGAACAGGACAACCAGATCGAGAAATCCCTGGTACACCTGGTCGCGCACATGGCCCGTGAAGTCATTGGTCGCGAGCTGCGCAGCGATTCCAGCCAGATCACCCAGGTACTGCGTGAAGCCTTGAAGTTGCTGCCCATGGGTGCGGACAACATACGCATCCATATCAACCCGCAGGACTTCGCCTTGGTCAAGGCGCTGCGCGAGCGTCATGAAGAGCGCTGGAAACTGCTCGAAGACGACACGCTGCTGCCCGGCGGTTGTCGTATCGAAACCGACCAGAGTCGCATCGACGCGAGCATGGAAACCCGAATCGAAAAAGCCCTGGCGCAACTGTTCGACCAGTTGCACGACCAGGGCCTGCATCCTGCAGCGCCCGACCTGCAGGTAGACCTGGGCAGCGCTGATGCGCCTTGACCGCACCAGCTTCGGCAAGCGCCTGGGTACCTACGCCGACACCATCAAGTTGCCTGTACAGCCAGTGGTCGAAGGCCGTCTGCTGCGCATGGTCGGCCTGACCCTGGAAGCCGAAGGCCTGCGTGCAGCTGTCGGCAGCCGATGCGTGGTGATTAACGACGACAGCTACCACCCGGTGCAGGTTGAAGCCGAAGTGATGGGTTTTTCCGGCGGCAAGGTGTTCCTGATGCCAGTCGGCAGCGTCGCCGGCATCGCGCCGGGCGCACGCGTTGTGCCGCTGGCCGACAACGGCCGCCTGCCCATGGGCATGAGCATGCTCGGACGGGTGCTCGATGGTGCCGGACGCGCGCTCGATGGCAAGGGCGGGATGAAGGCCGAAGACTGGGTGCCGATGGATGGCCCGACCATCAACCCGCTCAACCGTGACCCGATCAGTCAACCGCTGGACGTCGGTATCCGCAGTATCAACGGCCTGTTGACGGTGGGCCGCGGCCAGCGCCTGGGCCTGTTCGCCGGTACCGGCGTGGGCAAGAGTGTGCTGCTGGGCATGATGACCCGCTTCACTGAGGCCGACATCATCGTGGTCGGCCTGATCGGTGAGCGGGGCCGTGAGGTGAAGGAATTCATCGAGCACATCCTGGGCGCCGAGGGCCTGAAACGTTCGGTGGTGGTGGCCTCGCCAGCCGACGATGCGCCGTTGATGCGCTTGCGGGCGGCGATGTACTGCACCCGTATTGCCGAGTACTTTCGCGACAAAGGCAAGAACGTCCTGCTGCTCATGGATTCGCTGACCCGTTTCGCTCAGGCTCAGCGGGAAATCGCCCTGGCCATCGGTGAGCCGCCTGCCACCAAGGGTTATCCGCCTTCGGTATTTGCCAAGTTGCCCAAGCTGGTGGAGCGTGCCGGTAACGGCGAGGCCGGTGGCGGCTCGATCACTGCGTTCTATACCGTGTTGTCCGAGGGTGACGACCAGCAGGACCCGATTGCCGATTCGGCCCGGGGGGTGCTCGACGGCCACATCGTGCTGTCCCGGCGCCTGGCCGAAGAAGGGCACTACCCGGCCATCGATATCGAAGCCTCGATCAGCCGGGTCATGCCCCAGGTGGTCAGCCCGGCGCAGATGGGCCAGGCTCAGCAGTTCAAGCAGCTGTGGTCGAGGCTGTCCCAGAGCCGTGATCTGATCAGCGTCGGTGCCTACGTGGCCGGTGGCGATGCCGAGACGGACCTGGCCATCGCCTTGCAGCCGAAGTTAGTGCATTACCTGCGCCAGGGGCTGTACGACAATGTCAGCCTGGAGCAAAGCCGCGAGCATCTGGAAAGCGTCTTTGCCCAGCCCAATCCCGGCGCGGGGGGCTGATAGGCCATGGCCCAGCCTGGTCGTGCCGCGCGCCTGGCGCCGGTGGTGGAGATGGCCGAGAACGCCGAGCGCCAGGCCGCCCAGCGCCTGGGCCAGTTCCAGCAGCAGGTGAGCCTGGCCCAGGCCAAGCTTGCCGAACTCGACCGCTTTCGCGAAGACTATCAACTGCAATGGATCAACCGCGGTGGCCAGGGGGTCTCGGGCAGTTGGCTGGTGAACTACCAGCGCTTTCTCGGCCAGTTGGAAAGCGCCATGACCCAGCAGCGCCAGAGTCTGGCCTGGCACCAGAACAACCTCACCAATGCCCGTGGCACCTGGCAACAGGCCTATGCCCGGGTCGAAGGCCTGCGCAAGCTGGTGCAGCGCTACATCGACGAAGCCCGCCTGGTCGAGGACAAGCGCGAGCAGAAGCTGCTCGACGAACTGTCCCAGCGCCTGCCCCGCCACGATCGCTACTGATCCGGGCCTGGGGGGCAAGAGTTGCCCCGCCGGAGCGGGGCTGCTACACCTTCTAGTTGTCTGTCATCGTCGTCTTCGAAGGAATCGCCTACATGGCCGTTGAAACCGTGGTCTCCCAGGATGGGAAAAAACTGACGATCAAAGTCAAAGGCCGCTTTGACTTTGGCAAGCACCAGGAATTTCGCGAGGCCTATGAGCGCAAGCCGGTACGGCCGGATTCAGTGGTGGTCGACCTGAAAGAGGCGACCTACCTCGACAGTTCGGCGCTGGGCATGCTGCTGATGCTGCGCGATCACGTGGGAGGCGATGAGTCGGAGGTCCAGGTGGTCAATACCAGTTCCGATGTGCGCAAGATTCTCGCCATCTCCAATTTCGACAAGCTGTTCGACATCAGTTGATCCAGGCCATGCCTGACTCGACCCTGACCGTGCTCATTGCCGAGGATGGGGCGGCCGATCGCCTGCTGCTGGCGCGCATCGTCAGCAAGCAGGGACATGCGGTGCTCACCGCCGAAAATGGCGAGCAAGCCGTGGCGCTGTTTGCCGAGCAGCGTCCGCAGGTGGTGCTGCTCGATGCGTTGATGCCGGTGATGGATGGTTTTGAAGCGGCGCGGCGGATCAAGGCCCTGGCAGGCGAAACGCTGGTGCCGATCATCTTCCTGACGTCGCTGAGTGAAGATGAAGCGTTGGTGCGCTGCCTGGAGGCCGGTGGCGACGATTTTCTGGCCAAGCCCTACAGCCCTGTGATCCTGGGCGCCAAAATTAAGGCAATGGACCGCCTGCGCCGCTTGCAGGCGACGGTGCTGGAGCAGCGCGACCAGATCACCCGTCACCATCATCATCTGCTCAACGAACAGCGCGTGGCCAAGGCGGTGTTCGACAAAGTGGCCCATGCCGGCTGCTTGAGCGCGCCCAATATCCGCTATTTGCAGTCACCCTACGCCTTGTTCAACGGTGACCTGTTGCTGGCGGCCTTCACTCCGTCCGGGGATATGCATGTGCTGCTGGGGGACTTCACCGGTCACGGCTTGCCGGCAGCGGTCGGTGCCATGCCGCTGGCAGAAGTGTTCTACGGCATGACGGCCAAGGGCTATGGCCTGGCTGAAACCCTGCGCGAGATGAATGCCAAGCTCAAGCGCATCCTGCCCGTGGATATGTTCTGTTGCGCAGTACTGCTCAACTTGAGTTTTCAGCGGCGTGTGGTCGAGGTGTGGAATGGCGGCATGCCGGATGGCTATCTGCTGCCGGCCGCCGGTGGTGAGCCCTTGGCGCTGGTGTCCCGGCACTTGCCGTTGGGCGTGTTGGCGCCGGAGCGCTTCGATGATTCGACCCAGGTGCTGCCGCTGGGCCTGGGCGAGCGGTTGTTCTTGCTGTCGGATGGGGTAGTCGACACCAGTGACGATCAGGGCCAGCTATTCGGGGTAGAGCGCCTGCGCCGGGTGCTCGTCGACAATCGCCAGCCTGCCTTGCTGTTCGAGGAAGTGCTGCATGCGCTGGACTCCTTTCGCGGGCGCTCCCGTGACGACGTCAGCCTGCTGGAAATCAGCATGGTGGAGCCCGAGGCGTTGTCGCCGCCACCTTTGATCTATTCTGACAGCGGCCAGAGCGCACCGCTGGATTGGTCGCTGCAGTTCGAGTTTCGCGCCCAGACGCTCAAGCGCTTCAACCCGCTGCCCTACCTGTTGCAGTTACTGCAGGAAGTACACGGTATGCGGGCCCAGAGCGGGGCGTTGCACAGTGTGTTGAGCGAGTTGTATTCCAACGCCCTGGAGCATGGGGTGCTGGGCCTCGATTCAGGGCTCAAGCGAGATGCCGCCGGCTTTGCCGAGTACTACCGCCAGCGCAGTGAGCGCTTGCAGGCTCTGAGTGCGGGCTATATTCGAGTAGGCCTGCGGGTTGAACCTCGGGGCCCGGGCGGGCGTCTGATCATTGAAGTGGACGATAGCGGCAAGGGTTTCAACGTAACCAGCGTGCTGGCACGACCGCTTATCGAGCAGGGCTTGAGCGGGCGAGGGCTGAACCTGATTCGCCGGCTGAGCCGGCATGCCGAATGGACTGACCAGGGGCGCCGCGCATGCGTGGAGTTCACCTGGGACGCTCTGGCATAATCCAACTTGATCAAGGAGTGAGCAAGTGACTGATAACCACATCGATCGCAAGGTACTCAGCGACCTGCAGGAGGTCATGGACGATGGCTACCTGCATTTGCTGGAAACCTTTCTCGACGACTCCGAGAAACGCCTTAGCCAATTGCATGAGGCCAAGAATGCAACCGAGCTTGGGCATGCCGCACACAGCTTCAAGGGCAGTAGCAGCAACATGGGGGCGCTGGCCCTGGCCGAGTTGTGCAGGCAACTGGAAGAGCGTGTCAACCAACAGCCCTTGTATGGGATCGAAGACCTGATCAACCAGATCGACCGCGAGTACACGCTGGTTCGCCAGTTGTACAGCGATGAACACCAGCGTGTTTTGATCGGTTGATTGCCTGCAGGCAAAGCTGGCGCGACTTTTGCTGTACCTTCGCCATTGAACGTTTAAGATGCCCTGCAGCGGAGACGCTTACATGCCTGTTGCTTCCAACCCTTTGCTCCAGCCCGGTGTCGCGGCCAAGCCGACGCGGGCTGCGGCCAGCCAGCCGGACGCGTTGTTGCAGAACGCCAAAGACAAGTCGCAAGGCTTCTCCAAGGTCTATGCGCAGCAGTCCCGCAGCCCGGAGCAGGCCACTGCCGCCAGCGGCAAGGACAAGCAGGCAGTTGCCGACAGCGGCAAGAATTTGCCTGAAGACAAGGACGATGCTGTCGAAGACGCGGCGTCTGGCGTCGATCCGACCGCGCTCGACCCCAAGCTCGTCGCCGGCCAGGTAACCGATGCCCAGCCCGGGTCGCAGTTGATCCAGGCTCAGGCCGAGGCGGTGGCGCCGGTCGTGCAGGCGGCACAGTTGCAGGCCCAGGTGGGTGTGGCGCCCGAGGCAGGTGAAGCGCTGCCTTTCGACCCTGACGCCGATCCGCTGGCGGACATGCCAGCCTTGCGCATGGCCCTTGAGCAGAGCGCCCAGGCCCAGGGCACCACCTCGGCCCATGCCGCAGGCAAGGCGACGCAGGCCGATGCTTCCGCGCAGCCGGTCGCCAATGCCCTGGCGGCGCTGGTGGACGAGGCGGGCGCCGATGCCGAGCAGGGCGAGCCCGGCGACAAGGCCTTTTCTGCGCTGCTCGATGACGGCCTCAAAGACCTCAAGAGCTCTGCCAGCGATACCCGTGTGGATAACTTCGCCGAACGCTTGAGCGCCCTGAGCCAGGCCGCCACGGCAAAGCCCGGCAACCCTACCGTAGCGCCTGCGCCATTGCACCAACCCTTGGCGATGAACCAGGGCGGCTGGACCGAAGGGCTGGTCAACCGCGTCATGTACCTCTCCAGCCAAAGCCTCAAATCTGCCGATATCCAGCTTGAGCCCGCCGAGTTGGGGCGCCTGGATATCCGCGTACACCTGGCGCCCGAGCAGCAGGCGCAGATCACCTTTACCAGTGGTCATGTGGGGGTGCGTGAGGCCCTGGAAAACCAGGTGCATCGGCTCAAAGAGATGTTCGCCCAGCAAGGCTTGGGGCAACCGGACGTCAATGTCGCCGATCAGTCCCGTGGAGAGCAGCAGCAGGGCAATCCTGACTCGCCGCGCCTGAGTGGCGTGGCGGCGCGGCGTAATGAGGCGGGTGAAGTCGCCGCGGCGACCGCGCCGGTCGAGCAGCAAGTGGTCATCGGCTCGAGCGCCGTCGACTACTACGCCTGAAACCTACAGTCAGTTGGCATAACACTTGCTCAACCCACGCCATGTGACTGAATTCTCCGATGAATGACGGAATATTGGCATGGCGAAGAGCGACGCAGAGAAAGACCCCGCCGCAAAAGGCAAACTCAAGCTGATCCTGCTGCTGGTGCTGGCATTGCTGCTGGCCGTCGGGCTGTCGGTGGGGGCCACCTGGTTCTTCCTGAACAAGAGCCAGAGCGAGCCGCAAGCCGATCCCGCGCTAGCCGGCAATCTCAAGCCAGCAGCGATCTACGAGCCATTGACGCCAGCCTTCGTGGTCAACTTCAACCAGAACGGTCGCCAGCGCTACATGCAGGTGAGCATCACTCTGCAGGGCCGCGATCAGGCGGCCCTGGATGCGCTCAAGGTGCATATGCCGGTCATCCGCAACAACCTGGTGATGCTGTTCTCAGGCCAGGGATTCGACACCCTGGCCAGCCCCGTGGGCCAGGAAATGCTACGCCAGAAGGCGACCGTCAGCGTTCAGGAAGTGGCGCAGAAAGAAGTCGGCAAGCCGGTCGTGGACCAGTTGCTGTTCACCAATTTCGTATTGCAGTAGGAGCCCCCGATGGCCGTGCAGGACCTGCTGTCCCAGGATGAAATCGATGCCTTGTTGCATGGCGTCGACGATGGCTTGGTGCAAACCGAGACCAACGCTGAACCGGGTAGCGTCAAAAGTTATGACCTGACCAGCCAGGATCGCATCGTCCGCGGACGGATGCCGACCCTGGAGATGATCAACGAGCGTTTTGCCCGTTACACCCGCATCAGCATGTTCAACCTGCTGCGTCGCTCCGCCGACGTGGCGGTGGGTGGCGTGCAGGTGATGAAGTTCGGCGAGTACGTGCATTCGCTGTACGTGCCGACCAGCCTGAACCTGGTGAAGATCAAGCCGCTGCGCGGCACCTCGCTGTTCATCCTCGACGCCAAGCTGGTGTTCAAGCTGGTGGACAACTTCTTTGGTGGTGACGGGCGTCACGCCAAGATCGAGGGCCGCGAGTTCACCCCGACCGAACTGCGCGTGGTGCGCATGGTGCTCGACCAGGCCTTCGTCGACCTCAAGGAGGCCTGGCAGGCGATCATGCCGGTGAACTTCGAGTACATGAACTCGGAGGTCAACCCGGCCATGGCCAACATTGTCGGCCCGAGCGAGGCGGTGGTGGTGTCGACCTTCCACATCGAGCTCGACGGCGGTGGCGGCGACCTGCACGTGACCATGCCGTACTCGATGATCGAGCCGGTGCGCGAAATGCTCGACGCGGGCTTCCAGTCCGACCTGGATGACCAGGACGAACGCTGGATCAAGGCCCTGCGTGAAGACGTGCTGGACGTCAGCGTGCCGCTCAGCGCCACGGTCGCCCGGCGTCAGCTCAAACTGCGCGACATCCTGCACATGCAGCCCGGTGACGTGATTCCGGTCGAGCTTCCCGACGAACTGGTGTTGCGGGCCAACGGCGTGCCGTCGTTCAAGGCCAAGCTGGGTTCGCACAAGGGCACCCTGGCCCTGCAGATCATCGATCCGATCGAGCGCCGCTGAGCGGCGCCTATGTTTCAAACTCCGAATTGATTGCCCGTCGAGGACAAAATGGCTAACGAAAACGACATCACCTCCGCGGAGGACCAGGCCCTGGCCGATGAGTGGGCTGCGGCCCTTGAAGAAACCGGCGACGCCGGCCAGGCCGATATCGATGCCTTGCTGGCCGCCGACAGCGCCAGCAGCGGCTCGGGTTCCAACCGCCTGCCCATGGAAGAATTCGGCAGCTCGCCGCGCAGCAACGAGCCGGTGAGCCTGGAAGGCCCGAACCTGGATGTGATCCTGGACATTCCGGTGAGCATCTCCATGGAAGTGGGCAGCACCGAGATCAATATCCGTAACCTGCTGCAGCTCAACCAGGGCTCGGTGATCGAGCTCGACCGCCTGGCCGGTGAGCCGCTCGATGTACTGGTCAACGGCACGCTGATCGCCCATGGCGAAGTGGTGGTGGTCAACGAAAAGTTCGGTATTCGCCTGACTGACGTGATCAGCCCAAGCGAACGCATCAAGAAGCTGCGCTGAGTGAAGGCCGTGATGCGGGCCGCGCTGGCCCTGGGGGCGGGTTTATACCTGAACGTCAGCCTGGCGGTGCAGCCACCGGCGGCGGCTGCGGCCACGGCGGGCGGTGGCAGTGTCGTCGGCCAGTTGGCACAGCTGGTGCTGGGGTTGTTGCTGGTGGTGGGGTTGATCCTGCTGCTGGCCTGGCTGTTGCGCCGGGTGCAGAACGCAGCGCCGGGCAGCCAGCAGGTCATCGAGGTGCTCGGCAGCCGCTCGCTGGGGCCGCGCGACCGCCTGGTGCTGGTGCAGGTGGGCAACGAGCAGATCCTGCTGGGCCACACCCCGGGTTCCATCGAGGCATTGCACGTACTCAAGGAACCGGTAGCAGTGCCGGCCTCCGCCCGCCCGGCCACCCCCGAATTCGCCCAGCGCCTGCTGGAATTGATGGGCAAGGATCAGAAGGACAAGTCGTAATGGGTGCCTGGCGTATTGTATTGACCCTTGCGCTGATGCTGGCGGCGCCCCTGGCGTTGGCTGCCGATCCGTTGTCGATTCCGGCGATCACCCTGTCCAGCGGTGCCGACGGGCAGCAGGAATACTCGGTAAGCCTGCAGATCCTGCTGATCATGACGGCGCTGAGCTTCATTCCAGCATTCGTCATTCTGATGACCAGCTTCACCCGCATCATCATTGTCTTTTCTATCCTGCGTCAGGCCCTGGGCCTGCAGCAGACGCCGTCGAACCAGATTCTCACGGGCATGGCGCTGTTCCTGACCCTGTTCATCATGGCGCCGGTATTCGACCGCGTGAACAAGGACGCCCTGCAGCCCTACCTCAACGAGCAGATGGTGGCCCAGGAAGCGATCGCCAAGGCCCAGGTGCCACTCAAGGACTTCATGCTCGCGCAGACGCGCCAGAGCGACCTGGACCTGTTCATGCGCCTGTCCAAGCGCACCGACATCGCCAGCCCCGACCAGGCGCCGCTGACCATCCTGGTACCGGCCTTTGTCACCTCCGAGCTCAAGACTGCGTTCCAGATCGGTTTCATGATCTTCATTCCCTTCCTGATCATCGACCTGGTGGTGGCCAGTGTGCTGATGGCCATGGGCATGATGATGCTGTCGCCGCTGATCATCTCCCTGCCGTTCAAGATCATGCTGTTTGTGCTGGTGGACGGCTGGGCCTTGATCATGGGCACGCTGGCCGGCAGTTTCGGTGGCGTCTGACGCCTCTAGGAGAAGTAGCCCATGACCCCTGAAGTCGCCGTCGACCTGTTTCGCGATGCGCTCTGGCTGACCACCCTGATGGTCGCCGTGCTGGTAGTGCCGAGCCTGCTGGTTGGCCTGATCGTGGCGATGTTCCAGGCCGCCACCCAGATCAACGAACAGACCCTGAGCTTCCTGCCGCGCCTGTTGGTCATGCTGATCACCTTGATCGTGGCCGGGCCGTGGCTGGTGCAGAAGTTCATGGAATACATGCTGTCGCTGTACGGCAGCATCCCGCAGCTGATCGGTTGAGCCGGGCATGCTGGAGCTGACCGACACGCAGATCGGCACCTGGGTGGCCAGTTTCATCCTGCCGTTGTTTCGCGTGGCCGCCGTGCTGATGACCATGCCGGTGTTCGGCACCACCTTGGTGTCGGCGCGGATTCGCCTGTACTTCGCCGTGGCCATCACGGTCGTTATCGTTCCCGCCTTGCCGCCGTTGCCTGAGGTACACGCCCTGGACCTCAGCGCGCTGTTGCTGATTGCCGAGCAGGTGATCATCGGCGCGTTGCTGGGCATGTCGTTGCAGTTGCTGTTCCAGGTGTTCGTGGTGGCCGGGCAGATTGTCGCGATCCAGATGGGCATGGGCTTTGCCTCCATGGTCGACCCGGCCAACGGCGTCAACGTGGCGGTGATCAGCCAGTTCCTGACTATGCTGGTGACCCTGCTTTTCCTGGCCATGAACGGCCACCTGGTGGTGTTCGAAGTGCTGACCGAGAGCTTCACCACGTTGCCCATCGGTGGTGGCTTGCTGGTCAATCACTTCTGGGACCTGGCAGGGCGCCTGGGTTGGGTATTTGGCGCGGCCTTGCTGCTGGTGCTGCCGGTGATCACCGCCTTGCTGGTGGTCAACATCGCCTTCGGCGTCATGACCCGTGCCGCGCCGCAGTTGAACATTTTCTCCATCGGTTTCCCGCTGACCCTGGTCATGGGCATGGGTATTTTCTGGGTCGGCCTGGCCGACGTACTTCCTCACTACCAGGCGCTGGCCAGCGAAGCTTTGCAGTGGCTGCGTGAACTGGCACGGGCGCGCTGAGCATGGCAGAGAGCGAAAGCGGTCAGGACAAGACAGAAGACCCCACCGAGAAACGCAAGAAGGACTCGCGCGAGAAAGGTGAGATCGCCCGTTCCAAGGAACTCAACACCGTAGCCGTGACCCTGGCAGGCGCGGGTGGTCTGTTGGCGTTTGGCGCAGGCCTGGCGGAAACCCTGATGGAGCTCATGCGGATCAATTTCAGTCTCTCGCGGGAGGTGCTGATCGATGAGCGCTCGATGGGCATCTTCCTGATGGCCTCGGGGAAAATGGCCTTGCTGGCCACCCAGCCGGTGCTGCTGGTGTTGCTGCTGGCGGCGATCATCGGCCCTATCTCGCTGGGTGGCTGGCTGTTTGCCGGCGGCACCCTGGCGCCCAAGTTCAGTCGCATGAACCCGCTGGCCGGCATCAAGCGGATGTTCTCCATGCATGCCCTGGTCGAGCTGCTCAAGGCCCTGGCCAAGTTCTTCGTGATCCTGATCGTGGCGGTGGTGGTGCTGGCCTCTGATCGTGACGACCTGTTGTCCATCGCCAATGAGCCCATCGAGCAGGCGATTATCCACAGCGTGCAGGTGGTGGGCTGGAGTGCCCTGTGGATGGCAGCGGGGCTGTTGCTGATCGCCGCGGTGGATGCGCCGTTCCAGTTGTGGCAGTCGCTGAAGAAACTGAAGATGACCAAGCAGGAAGTGCGCGACGAGTACAAGGACAGCGAGGGCAAGCCTGAAGTCAAACAGCGTATTCGCCAGTTGCAGCGCGAGATGTCGCAGCGCCGGATGATGGCGGCGGTGCCTGAGGCGGACGTGATCATTACCAACCCGACCCACTACGCCGTGGCGCTCAAATACGACCCGGAGAAGGGCGCAGCGCCACTGTTACTGGCCAAGGGCACGGATTTCCTGGCCCTGAAGATTCGCGAGATCGGCCAGGAGCACAACATCCAGTTGCTCGAATCGCCGGCGCTGGCGCGTTCGATCTACTACTCCACCGAACTTGAGCAGGAAATCCCTGCCGGCTTGTACCTGGCGGTGGCCCAGGTGCTGGCCTATGTCTACCAGATCCGCCAGTACCGGGCGGGCAAGGGCAAGCCGCCGGAGCCGCTCAAGGACCTGCCGATCCCGCCGGACCTGCGCCGCGATTCCTGATCTTTCGTGGTGATAGGAGCGCGACTGCTGCGCAGTCGATTGCGGCCTCGTTCCTCGGCAGCGGCTACAGATTGCAGGCTTGGCTCGCGTAGCCGCTGGCGGGAGCCTGTGATCGGCTGCGCAGCGGTCGCGGTCCAGCTCCTGGTGCATTAATCCCCGGTATTTCGAAAGTTGGAAAGCTTCTTGCAAAGGCAGCGCTGCGCGCGTCATTTCGCGTCAAAGTTTTGCTTGAGCTAACGAGGAATACCGGTGGATCGCTCTCAGTTAATCAACAGTGCCCGCAACAACCTGGCCGGCCTCGGCCGGGGCAATCTGGGTGTGCCGCTGTTGCTGCTGGTGATGCTGGCAATGATGATGTTGCCGA
>RCUI01000175.1_pt1 | contig 24120 bp, 19 predicted proteins | sample 2166121 | NCBI WGS metagenome assembly RCUI01 (sample SAMN09932700, study PRJNA488358) | compost metagenome | feature: garden; material: soil; isolation source: compost soil in succinic acid-enriched culture | place: Germany: Experimental Botanical Garden Goettingen | collected 2016-01-27
GTAACGACATACGATCGACTGTTCGTACCTTTGCTTGTTCTTATTAAAACACTACGGCATCCGCGTCCCAGTTTACCTTGCGCGATCATCGATTTCTCTCTCTCCCGCATGAAACTTTACAGCAAGTAGCACTAGGGGCACATACGCCAACACAACCCCGAAAACACCATCTAGCTGGAAACACGAGACGGCTACAGCAATTGGTAACAACCAACACACATTAATAATTGCAACCGCCAGAGTGACCGGCATGTGCGTACCAAAATGACGTGAAGCAAACTGATAGGCATGACTACGGTGCGCCTCATAGACCTTATCACCACGCACCAATCGACGCCCGAGTGTGAATGTGGCATCAACTACAAATACCCCTAGTAAAATCAGCCAAGCCCAAAACAACTGGGAGTCCATCCAAGCGGCTTGAAGTGACAAAGTTCCAAGTATTACACCAAGAAAACCACTACCAGCATCGCCCATGAAAATTCGCGCGGGCGGGAAATTCCAGAAAAGAAATCCCATAACGGCTACCGCCAGCAGGAGCGGTGCCCATATTGCGTCTAGATGGCCGCTTAAACCATAAAGCAGACAGGCGCCCAGGCACGCACACATTGCTTCGACACTGGCGATACCATCAATACCATCCATGAAGTTATAGAGGTTGAGCATCCAGACAAGGTAGAAAAGACCAAGAACAATCCCGACCCAGCCTGGTTCAAGGGGTAGGCCGAGAATTATGACTGTCGGCACTCCACCCAACCAGAACAACACCCATGCCGCCGCTACGAAATGCCCAAGCAAACGCCATCGAGCGGCGATGTGTCCGTGATCATCCAGAAAGCCAATGAGTGCAACCAGCCCTCCGGCACCGACACCCGCAACGCAAACGGCGAGGGAAATCCCCCCTAGCCAATGCAAACCGATAAGTGCTGCAAGATAAGAAAGGACGATAGCCACTCCGCCCCCACGCGGGGTAGGCAAGGTGTGAGAGCTTCGCGCGTTGGGGATGTCCAGCAGGCTGCGAGAAAGCGCATAGCGACGCAACGCTGCTGTCAGCATGAAAGAACTAACGACAACTGCGGGGATAAGCCACCAAAAACTCATGATCGATGAGATTCCAAAAAATGCCGAGCGGTCATGGCCAACCCTTCATCCAGAGTAACAGGTGGTGTCCAGCCCAGTAACTCTCGGTTCTTGCGAATATCTACTTGCAACGAACCGAGCAGTCGCTGAGAAACCGTCCGGCGCCCCAACAGAACTGCTGCTCCACGCAGCAGCCAGGCCGGCACCGGTAGTAACTTCGGCGGCTTACCAAGAGCAAAAGCGAGCTTGCGTAACAACTCGGAAATGGAAACATCTTCGCCATCGCTGACCAAAAAGGTCTGATTGGCGGCACGTGGATGGTTTATGCAGGTGACAATCAGGTCAATCAGATTATCCAATGCGACCAGGCTTCGTCGGTTATCAATAGCCCCCAGCGGCAACGGAATACCTTTGTGCAGCCAGCTCATCATGTTCAGAAAATTTGCTTTGACTCCCGGGCCATACACGAGAACCGGACGAATCACGACCACCTCCATGTCAGTGGCTACGGCCAACTGATACAGCTCCCGTTCGGCTTCCAGCTTGGAGATACCGTAGGCATCCACAGGAGCGGGAACATCTTCTGCACAGTACGGTTTGCCAGGGAAGGTCTCTTCACCGTTGACTTTGATCGAGCTGATGTAGATGAATCGCTTTACCCCGGCAGCAATAGCTTGTCGCGCAAGATTAAGCGTCCCTTCGACATTCACCTTACGAAACTCGACCAAAGGATCTTGAACGGCCTCCTTCATCACATGCACACGCGCTGACGCATGCACGACCACCTCCACGCCCAGCAGAGCACGCTGCCAATTTGTCGAGGCATCAAGGTCCCCGATGGGTAGAACTTCAACGGAAGCCGGAAAGCGAATGCGTGAACTTCTAACGGGAGCCTTGACTGAGAAGGTATCAAGTGAAGCCAGACGGTTGACCAGAGCCCCCCCCAGAAACCCGGTGCCTCCCGTTACAAGAATTGACCTACGGACCATTAAAATAACTCTGAATGATGCCTGTGCAGACGCAGGTGACCTGATAATAGTGACTGATCAGAAACTATCCTACGCTCATTAGGTAGATTGTACCTGGGCACCACCAAACCGTTCTTGGCCTCTCTACAGGAGATCCCGATACAAGTCGGCATAGGCGCTGACCATCATGTCCGCAGTAAAAACCGATTCGTATCGCAGCTTAGCGCGCTGGCCCATCTCCGTGGCCAGTGTCGAATCTTGCCAAAGTCTCATCATGGCCTGCCCAAGGGCAATAGAGTTGCGTGGAGGTATCACCAATCCAGTCTGGCCAGCGACATTGATGAACGTAGTCCCCGACCCAATCTCGCAAGAGATCATAGGTTTGCCATACATGGCGCCTTCCAGCAATGAGATACCAAACGACTCAGAACGCAGATGCGATGGAAAAACAAACGCATGACATAGTTGCAGTAATGCAGCCTTGTCGTCATCTGGCAAAGCTCCCAGAAAGTGAACATTCGGCACCCCCAGTTCAGATGCCTGTTTTTTCAGTTCAACCTCAAGGTGGCCTCCCCCCAAGATTACTACAGGTAATTCCGTAGCCTGGGCAGCCTCGAGTAGATAATGCAAACCTTTGTAATAGCGCAGAGCACCGACAAACAGAAAAAAACGCTCGCCGAGTCGGCTACGCCAATACGCCAGTTTATCCGCCGAGGGCTGCGGACAATTCGCCCGATCCAAACCAAAGGGGATCACGCTGACCTTATCCTTGAAGCGCGTGAGCACCGGGCTGCTTTGGGCATAATTGGGAGAAGACACAACGATGCGATCGACACTCGAAAGAAACCGGTTCATCAGCGGCTGGTAAAGCTTAAGCAAGGTTTTTTGCTTAACGATGTCGGAGTGATAGCTGACTACCGAAGGTTTGTGGATTCGGCTTGCGAAGTGCACCAGATCCATAAAAGGCCACGGAAAATGATAGTGAATGATATCGGCTTTCTTTGCGAGCTCAGCGAAGTCACGAAACGCCGAAAGCGAAAACCCCGTAGACGCCAGCTGCAGATCTAGCTTGGAACGGTGAGTGATGTGGTGCCCGACGACTTCATTACGGGCAGCACCACGGTTGCTGAGGTACAACACTTCAGATTCGAAACCGTGTGCGGTACCGCCTTCAGCAATCTGAAAGATCACCTGCTCAATCCCGCCCATAGTCTCTGGGTAATAGGTTTTGAAAAAATGAAGTACCTTGATCATCTGCCTTCGAGCACCTTGTAATAAACCTGCAAGGTTTCCATAGCGCAGCGCTCCCAGGAGAAACCAGCACCGTGCAACAATCCTTGCTCAATCGCTGTCATTCGCCATGACACGTCCTCAAGCCCTTTTTGTAAAAGTTCGGTCAGTGACTCGACATCCATCGGTTCGCACATCAACGCAGCCTCGCCAGCCACTTCTGGTAGCGATGAGCTGTTTGAACAGACAACTGGCACTCCGGAACTCATCGCTTCGAGCACCGGTAACCCGAAGCCTTCATACAGTGACGGAAAGGCAAACAGTCGAGCCCCGGCAAAGAGCAACGGCAAATCTTCACTCGGAACGAACCCGAGGTATCGCGCCCATCCTTCGCGCTTGGCCGTCTCAAGCCGCTGATGGATGGCCTCGCTCTGCCAGCCGTGATAACCGGTCAGAATCAACGGCCAACGCGTTCGCACATTCAATGGAAGTCGGCTATACGCATCCAAAAGAGTTTCGATGTTCTTGCGCGGCTCAATCGTACCGACAAAAAGACTGTAACCACCCGCTTCAAGACCGTGCCTTGCGAGCGCGCCACAAAGCTCTTGCGGGCTACGAGGATGAAACTCTGCAGAACTGGCCAAGGGGACTGCATGAATACGTTCAATGGGCCAGGAAAAATACTCTGCCAACTCACGACGAGTGTATTGCGAATCCGTGATCAAGGCACCGGCCCTGCCCAGCGTCGCCAGCAGTTCTTTTTGCAAATAACGCACAAGCTGCGGAGCATGGCAATGTGACCAGGTAAAGGGAGAAAGGTCATGAAATGTCGCGACACTACGTCCGGCAAAAGGCGGAAGAAAATAATTCGGACTGTGGTACAGAAAATCCCCATGCCCCTTGAGAGCGCGCTTCCTGAGGACCGGCATTAGAAGCCGATAGGCCTCAACTGCCAGGAAGTTCTTCTGCACAGCACGCTTCAAGTCGTAGCCGCTACCTGACGCATCAGCTGCCGTTGGAAGGCTTGGCAAGAATCGTCGACCTGCAAAAAACCGCAGGTCCGTGATCACAGAACTCTGCTGAAGCCGCAGCGCCAATTCGTAGGTATAACGACCAATGCCGGTCAACGGAAAACGGACTGGCTCAACAGAGAGGATTAACTTCATTTATTCAGCAAGCATCCAACTCAAGGTCACATCCAGTGACGGGGTTTGCCAACCATCGACCAGTGACCGGAGCTTCGTATTATCACCACACAGGGTTTTCACCTCATTGGCTCGCACGAAAGCAGGGTTCACCTCAACCTCAATTTGATGGCCTGTAATAGCGGAGCACATCGCGATGACTTCACGCAGCGAATGGGCTTTACCTGAACTAACATTGATCGTCTGCCCCAGCGGCCTCGCTTCGATCAAGCCGCGGTACGCCTTGACCAAGGCTCGTACATCGCTGAAATCGCGCCACACATCCAGATTACCTAGCTCGATCTTTTCTGCCTTGCGGCGAAAATGCGAAACAATCTTGGGCAAGAGAAAGTTTTCCGCTTGGCCAACACCAGTGTAATTAAATGGCCGGGCGATGACGATCGGCAGTCGATCAAACCAGAGACTGGCCATGTATTCCATCGCCAGCTTGCTGACTGCGTAATCGTTGGCCGGGGCCGGCAAGGTAGCCTCGCTCAACAACCCTTCAGATGCGTTTCCATAGACATTGGCGCTACTGGCAAGCAAGACACAGTCAAGCGTTTTGCCGCAAGCTGCAATGGCTTCCAGCAAATTACGTGTGCCGATCAGGTTGACCTGATAAAACGCATCGGCAGCACCGTGTCCCACGAACGCCAGCGCCGCCAGATGCACTACGACATCGGGTTGAACTTCTGCCAGCAACGCGCACAGACCTGGACCATCGGTCAGGTCGACCTGGTGGTAATCAGCAGCACTGGACGGCTGACTCCCTACCCCAATGACTTCATAACCGTCAGCTTGCAACTCGGCAGCCATATAGCGACCGGTGAAGCCATGAATACCCGTGATCAGCGCGCGTTTGCCAGCAGTAGCCATCAGAACGAAAACCCTTGCTCGTTGCGACGCAGGTCTGCTTCGACCATCATGCGGCACAGTTCTTCAAGACTGGTCTTCGGTTCCCAACCCAGAACTTCCTTCGCCTTGGCCGGGTTGCCGATCAGCAGGTCAACCTCGGTAGGACGGTAGAATTTAGGGTTGATGGTCACCAGGACCTTCCCGGTAGCAGCATCAGTACCCTGCTCCGTTTCAGCCTCACCGGCCCAGTTGATCGAAATACCTGCAGCCTTGAAGGCCATGGAAACGAAATCACGAACAGTTTCAGTACGATTGGTTGCCAGTACAAAAGTGTCCGGTTCCTTGGCTTGCAGCATGCGCCACATACCTTCTACGTACTCTTTGGCAAAACCCCAGTCGCGTTTGGCGTCAAGGTTCCCCAGCTCCAGTTTGTCCAGCAGGCCCAGTTTGATCTTGGCCACAGAGTCAGTGATTTTACGGGTTACAAACTCACGACCGCGCAATGGCGACTCGTGGTTGAAGAGGATCCCGCTGGTAGCGAAGATCCCATAGGACTCGCGGTAGTTGATCGTCATCCAGTGCGCGTAAAGCTTGGCAACACCGTACGGGCTACGTGGGTAGAAAGGGGTAGTTTCAACCTGAGGAATGGCCTGGACCTTACCGAACATCTCGGAAGTCGACGCTTGGTAGAAGCGTACTTTCGGGTTGACGATTCGGATGGCTTCCAGCAGGTTCACCGCACCAAGGCCCGTAATCTCGGCAGTGGTCAGTGGCTGCTCAAAGGACACACCTACGAAGCTCTGAGCGGCCAGGTTGTAGACCTCGGTGGCCTCAGTGGTTTGCAGCAAGCGGATACTGGCCGACAGGTCGGTCAGATCGTACTCGACCAAATGCAGATTAGGGTTGGACTGAATGCCCAGTTCTTCGATACGCCAGAAATTGACAGAACTGGTACGACGGTAGGTGCCGTAGACGGTGTACCCCTTCTCCAGCAGCAGTTCCGCCAGATAGGCGCCGTCTTGACCAGTGATGCCAGTTACGATTGCTTTCATGTGCGTTACCAATTCTCCATTTCATGCCCACCGGGCATCGAAAGTCTAATCCAGACAAACGAAGAGGCTAGATGCCTCCCCGCATAATGATTCAACCTCATAGTATATAATGACTCAGGTCGACACCTCGAGAGGAGGACTCATCAAGTCCTGGCTCAGAAAAGGGCAGAGCAGGTGACGCACCTTGCAGAATGCGCAACTCACCCCATCCATAATGTCAAAGTGACGCATCCAAAATTCATCGACCTGATAAATTCATCGCTCTCGACTCATTGAAGGATCGTGATTTCTGACAACCCCACACCAATCTTTCGCTGGTCACCAGACTCACCGCGCTCCGCAGGAGAAACAGGTTCAGCAATATTCACATTGAGTCGAAGCCATCCACGACTGCAACGCGTTACATCGGCCTCAACGGTAACCTCCCTCGGTGAGTCGATAACTCCCTCAAAAAGGAGGGCCCCCTTCTGGTCAATATTGATTTTCTGAACACCGTAGCTGCGCAGGCTCAGGACAACACCCACCGTAGACCGACCGGCAAAGAACTGCTGTTCATTGCAAGGCAAAGCCAACGATGCCTTATGCCCCTTAGACCAGACTCCCCAAGACTCAAGATCGTACCAACCCGACGAAAGCACAAAATTCCCCGACCCTGCCGGACCTATGTTGTAGGTTCCTGGCAGCAAGGAGCGAATAACCGATTTATATTCCAAATCACTCAATGTCAAAAAGTGTTCGGTGGCCACGTTCGTGCTTTTAGACTTTACCAACATCTGCAGTTTCAGCGGATCAACTTGACACTGCACCGGGATAGTAACCATTTCACGATCGCTACCTGGGTAGAGTAATAACTTGCGGCAATCAGGCCCCAATACTGCCAGAGGGCGGTACTGGTTGATTCCTTCACCATATCCGGAGAACCGCTCTGCAAACACTTCCGCGGGAGGGGTGTAAACGGACGGCAATTTAGTCTGAATCGCATTGGAAAGCCACGTAGGACTTGAATAATGCTCATGCTTTTTGGGATTATTGTTGATAATACTCAACAGGCCAACAATAACAGCGCTCCCACCCAGAACCCACGACCTGACGCTTCGTATCGCCAGTTTACGAAGCACATGCAACACAATGGGGAACCACAGGGGCAAATACCATAGCGAATACCGTGCCAGGCCTGGCGTAGCACCTGAGTTTAAGTTCGTGGTAGAAGAGTGCGCATAAAAATTAACCAACAAAAATATTAGTGCGAATACAAGGTACGCAACGTTTGAACGTAAAGCATCTTTTGGCCCCGACACTTTGATAAAGGCAATCGCCAATAATGTAAAGTAAGCACCTAGCGGCCAGTTTGGCAAAAGGCCCAAATCCGGGTCAAAAATCCAAATATAGAAAGTTGAAAGGTTACCCCCCAGCGATGCCCCTCCCGCCAGCAATTGCGGTGTCACCACACCAAAGCGCAGGAAGTAATAAACCGGATGCACTAACACCGCGAATGCCGTCGCCACGACGAGGCAAACCTCGACAAGTGAAAATGGCTGACGGCGTAACAACGTGAAGCGATAGGCAAACGGGACAAAGGCTACCAGCGCAAAACTCGGGTTTTGCGTAGCTGCAACAGCAAGGCACAGAGCAGCAGCGAGATAGCGCTTCGAGAATACGTACATCACCCCCAGCAGCGTAAAGCAGTAGGTGAACAGCTCAGTGTGCACCTTGTCGAAGAACCAGAGCATGGGGGAACAGAATGTCATCAATGCAAAGGCCATAGCCCCGACACGACCGTAGAGTCGATATGCCACCATTGCAGTACCACTGAGCAGTACGAAGTGCAAGGCTAGAAAGGCCGTATGAGCCTGAATTGAAACACCTACCAGGCTAGCAAGCCGAGCCGGAATGAATGCGAGAAAACTATAGAACCAGAAATGGTTGAAGTCGGCGGTATTCCCCAGCTTCAATGCTGGGAAGGCGCTTGCGAGCCAGTCCGCAGGCATGAAGCCTAGAATTGTTTGCGACTGAAACAACTGCTGGTAAGCCTCGAACGAGGACGAGGTCATCCAAGGCCGCATCGTGTCCAGCCAAGCATAAAACATTGCATAATACTCTGAGCCGTCCCCCACACGCTGTGGCGGCAGATGCCTGAGTATGGCAAAAACAAACAAAAACAATATAGCTATTCCGAAGTAAGGCGCCACATGACTCTTCACCTTCAGGGAATCAGCACTCACCAACTTTCGCATAATCGACTCTACTCATGATTTTCCCGCGCCTGAAAGACAGGCGCCCGCAGGAAGTGGGACAGTGACATCTGCCCACACCCCGCGTAATCCGTCCTTATAAAAGTTGCTCTGCTACCTTACGCCCTTCGCGAATGGCATAGTTAGTGCCACGGTCTTCGGGATAAATCTGAGCCATGGTCGAAATTACAGCATTTTCGAACGGCGTTGAAGAGTCAGGAACATACTCAGAGTAATTTCGTTCTGTTACCGGCTGAGCATATTCCGAGCGCCATACTTTGTAGTCGACAACCCAGTTCTTTTCAAAGTCCGGAAACATTCGCTTTAAATGCCCCAATGCAAATGCCAGATACTCTTCATCACTATACGCCCACACCGGGTCCTCCGTCGCCAAGTAACGCGACAGGTATGCGATATGAGTGCCCTTGTAGTTTTCTGGTGTATCGAAGTTTGTATGCTCAATCACGCCAACGAAGGGAAAGCCTGGATCATTCACATTGAGCCAATACGTATCCGAAAGGCTCTGCTTAAGCCGCAGCACCAGACACATGTTGCCCAGATACTTGACGCGCTGCAAACGCTCTTGCCACTTCGGATCAACAGCCCCCTCGAACATCTTGGCAATCAAAGGGAACGACGGGGTGAACAGGAATTTCTGACCAGAAACATTACCGTCCGAAGTGCTGACGGCGGTCAGCTTTCGGCCTTCTCCAACAACGCCCTTGACTTGGACGCCAAAGGAGACCTCACCTCCATTGGCTTGAATGGCTGAAACGAGAGCATCAGCTAGCCTACCGAACCCACCCTTGAAATAAGCGAGCTCCTCTCCACCTTTGTCATTGCGCGTGCTTCCACGCAATACCAGTTTTTTCCACATCCAGACAGCATTTACAGCCTCTGCGTAAACAGAGAACTTCGAGGTAATCAAAGGTTCCCAGACTACCTTATAAACGGACTTGCCACACATGCCTTCGAGCCACTCTCGAATACTGAGATGCTCAATGGTTTTCCAATCCTTGATCTTCCGAACCTGAAATACCAGCAAGCCTAGACGGATACGATCTACAAAGGATAGTGCCTTGAACCTCAACAGGTCCAATGGCGTAGAAAGCTTCCACATACGTCCATTGAAATACATACCCGTACGTGTTGGAAGTAGTATGACATCACCATCCAGCCCCAACTCTTTTACCAGCTCGGGTACGAATACATCATTATTGAACCAATGATGATAAAACTTCTCTACCTTGACGCCATCGTCAAATTCGAATACTCCTGCGAGCCCGCCAGCAGTGGTATCCGCTTCCAGCACCTTGACACGCTTGCCCTGCTTTGACAGTGCATATGCTGCCGTAAGGCCAGTGAAGCCTCCCCCTACGATCACTACATCATAATCCGTCATTTTTTCTATACCAAAATTGAGTTGGTCGAAATCACGTTCGTGCCGCTTTGAACAAAGCCGGCCTTGACCAAATGGCCAGGGCGCCCACGATGGTCGTAGGCACCCAAAGCGCTAAATGTACGATAACGGCGTAGCTCCCCGCTTGGGCAGAACTTCCACCAATGAGCGTCACCGCCGTGAAGGCCGCGAGATGAAACGGTCCGACATAGCCAGGTGAAGAAGGCGCCAACGTCGAGAGCGTTGCAATTGCCATAACTAACAACGCCATGAAAGGACTGACGTCCAAGCCCAACCCCTTCAGCGCGAAGTAGAACAAGCCGGATTCCCCAACCCAGACCAGCATTGATAGCAATAACATAGCGAAGAGGATGCGAGGACGCGACATGACTTCAAAGCTTTCGAAAAGTCCGCCGACCATACTCAACAACGACTGCACCTTGGGATTACCTGCGCGCACAGCCAGCTCATTGAAAGCGCGAGCAAAAAAGCCTGAGAAAAAGAATCCAGCGGCTAAGGCCAGCCCGCCCAGGCATGCGAGTACCTGTGCCGACTGATAGACGGCCGCAGGGATGTCAATGATCTGAATGGCGAGCACGCCCACTGCCAGGCATACCAGCAGCGTCACAAGATCAATCAATCGCTCTACGACAAGACTGGTGGTCGCCGCCGTCCTGGTAACACCCATTGCACTTGGAAACACCAAAGCTCGTACAACATCGCCTAACCGAAGCGGAAGGACATTATTCAGGGCAATGGCACCAAGAAATGGCGCGGCGCAATTGCCGAACGTTGCCCCTTTACCCGACGTCGATAACATGAGCGACCAGCGATAGATTCGAACCGCATAACCAAACGCCAGTGAAAGTATACCAAGCACCAGATAATGCCACTGGAAGCTCTCCAAGGCTTTTAGGACCTCGGAAACATCAACAAGACGTAGAACCGCCACGATGCAGAGAAGGGAAACCCCCGCCCCAATGACGTGCTTTACCCAGCGACGTTCTTTTACAGGCATTGCTGTTGTCATAAGTACTGTCAGATCCGCCAAGGAGCTTTATTATTCGCCCAGAGCGCTTCAAGCTCGCGTTTATCTCTGAGGGTATCGCACGGCTGCCAGAAACCATGATGATGAAATGCCGACAATTGGCCGTCACTGGCGAGATTGGTTAACGGCTCGCGTTCCCAAGAGATACTGTCACCCTCAATATAATCTATAACCTGCGGTTCAAGAACAAAGAAACCGCCGTTGATCCAGCCAATTTCATCGCTCGGCTTTTCCTCGAAGCTGGAAACGTTATTGCCTTCATCAATATTGAGAACACCAAAACGGCCCGGCGGCTGGACTGCAGCGACCGTGGCAAGCTTCCCATGCTGACGATGAAATTCGATTTCAGCACTGATATTGATATCAGAAAGACCGTCACCATACGTCAGACAAAATGTTTCGTTATTCAGATAGGGGGCTACTCGTTTCAGACGACCGCCGGTCATTGTTTCAGCGCCGGTATCGACTAGAGTGATACGCCAGTCCTCGGCTTGGCTATTGAGAATTCTGTGTTCGCCATTACCGAGATCGATCACCATGTCCGACATATGACGGTAATAGTTAAAGAAGAACTCCTTGATTACATAACCCTTATAACCAAGACATATAACAAAATCCTTGACACCGTGATTAGCGTAACTGCGCATAATATGCCACAATAGTGGCTTTCCGCCAATCTCAACCATTGGTTTCGGCTTGGTATCAGATTCTTCCGCAATCCGTGTACCCAACCCACCCGCCAGAATAACAGCCTTCATAGAAACTCCTTACAATCTTAGATCAGCAGGATCGAAATTTAAGCTTTTCTGCACCACCGCTACCGGATCAGCGCGCAAAACCAAATAAATTCGAAGCAGGTATTCACCAATAATACCTAGCAAAAAAGAGTTCAACCCGATACCAAACAAAACCAGAATATGGATACTTGCCAATCCTGGCGGTAGCTCGGGGTGCGCCACCCGCAACAAAAGATAATAGAGGGCGCCCAGCACACTCCCCGCTAGAATCAGGATCCCCACAAACGATGCCGCCCGAAGCGGAACGGTCGAGTGGTTCAAGACAGCTGTGACGCCCAGTCTGACTAAGCGAGATACATTGAACTTGCTCTCACCCGCCGTTCGCGCATCGCGATCATAGGGAACGCCAATTTGATTAAACCCGATACCCGCGATCATGCCTCGAAGATAGGGATTCGCGGTCTTGGTCTGTAGCAGAACGTTGATGACCTTACGATCAATCAAGCGAAAATCCCCAACATCGCGCGGAATCGGATGCTCACTGACTTTGTCGATTGTCCAGTATCCCAAACGGCGAAACGTATGCAGCAACCAACTCTCCGGACGCTTGCGGCGCACACCATACACAACCTCATGCCCCTGCTGCCAGAGCTCGAAGAACTGCTCCAGCATTTCGGGAGGATCTTGCAGATCTGCATCGATCTGCATGACAGCATCACCCTGAGTATGCATGTAATTGGCTAGAATCGAGCGCTGAAAACCATAGTTTCTCGAAAACCGAATGGCTTTGACGCGAGCATCTTTGCGCGCGAGGGCCTCAAGCATTTCCCATGTCTGATCATCCGAATGGTTATCAGAAAAGACAAACTCAAGCCGACAACGATCTTCCATTTTTATTGCCAACGCCTCTAGGCGCGAATACAACGCCTCGATATTTCCCGACTCGTTGAGCACGGGAATTGAAATCGAAATCAGCGGCAGTTCATTTGCCATCAACTAAGTCCCAATAATTGCATGTAGGAATGACTACACAAGCGTTTTCATGTAATCAGCCACACCTGTCAACGTGTCACGAAATGAGACACCCGCCAACACTTCGTGCTTAGAAAACACCTGAGTGAAATTTTCTTGCGCTGGATCTTCCAGCTCGCCTAAGTGTAACAAATGAGGGAGACCAACCGAATTAAAGACGGACAGCGCCAGTGCCGAAAGCGTTACAGCCTCGCCGTGACTCAACGCCACAACGCCCGACACAGACTTTTCCATAAGACAGCGAATTGCAGCGGAGTCATCTTCTACGTGATGATACTCACGCAACTGAAGACCTGATGTCATTCTAAAAGGTCTATTTTTCCTCATTGCCTCAGCCATCAAGCCAAGAAGCATGAACGGACTTGGCTCACCCAAACCATAGAGGGTATGAATGCGAATATGCGTGACCGGGGCGCCTTGCTGATACTTTTCAGCGACAAATAAACCCAGTTTACGCTTACTCTGGACATACGGATTAGTGGATAAAATCTCTTCCATCACTGTACCAAATGTCACTACCCGCACCCCCAAGGGTGACAGCACCTCAATAAGGTTGCTTGGCAACCTCACATTGACCGCTTCTAGCTCGTCACCGGCAGCGGACGGGTCAAGCACTCCCGAGCAGACAAATACAATATCACCTTGCTGGGCCCGTGAAGAAAAGAACGAAGCGATTTCGCTCCGCCCATTCCCCCCCGCCCAATGGGCATACGCAGCCCTGTCAACTAGAACAGTTTCGGTAGCAGCGTATTGATTACAAATTGCCCGCCCCAAACGCCCACGACTGCCGATGACAAATATCATCCTGCAATACCCGCCCGCCACTGGTTGATCTGAGCCACCGTTATCGCGCGCGCCTGTGAGGGGTCAGCGTAGTAATCTCGATACCAAGACGCCGTTTTGGCCACAACCTCCTCAGTATTCCAGGCGGGCTGCCAGTCAAGTTGGTTTCGCGCAAGTGAGCTATCCAATGCCAGCGCTCCCGCCTCAGGCAAGGGATTGTCCATGTACTGCAGATTAGGCCTCTGCCAATGGTCACTCATCATTTCAAGCACCTCTCTCACCGAGTGCTGCTTGAGTTCCTGAGGGCCGAGATTCCAAGCTTTGGCCACCGTTTCAGGCGTACTTGAAACCAGGCCCGCGAGAATAACCAAATATCCATGCACCAAAGCCAGTACATGTTGCCATGGACGGGTAGCATCCGGGTAGCGAAGCGTCAGCACCTCCTCGTCAACCACAGCGCGAACGAAGTCCGGGATCAATCGATCCTCAGACCAATCCCCCCCACCAATGATGTTACCGCCGCGAGCTGTCGCTATTGCCGGGCCTTGGCCAGCCGAGGCCGGATAGGAAGCCGCATAGCTTTGTATCACCATCTCCGCAGCCGCCTTGGATGCGCTGTAGGGGTCTTTGCCGCCTAGCGGATCATTCTCACGGTAAGGCCATGCCCATTCGTTATTCCGATAGACTTTATCAGTCGTGACGCACAACACGCCCTTAACACTTTTAACGTGCCGAGCCGCCTCAAGAACATGAGCGGTACCTTGGGCGTTGACAAGAAACGTTTCCAGAGGTTCACGGTAGGATCGACGAACGAGTGGCTGCGCCGCTAAATGAAGAATCAAGTCTGGCTGAAATAACTCAACCGCCTCTTTCAACTTAGCAAAGTCACAAATATCACCCAATGTGCTTTCAACGGCATCATCAAGTTTCAACTCATCAAAAAGAGAGGGCGTAGTTTCAGGCCGCAATGCGTAGCCGGCGACAGTGGCGCCCAACGACTGCAGCCATAGGCATGCCCAGCCACCCGTAAACCCGGTATGACCTGTTACGAAAACTCTTTTGTCAGCAAGCTCTCTTTCAAACTTCAATATAGAGGTCATTTTTTCCATGCTTCTCGAATCTCATCGGCATCATCAATGCCACAGCCCCCCCCTCAGAGGAGGTCCTATCGCTCAACATCACGCAAGCATACCTTGATCCATCGGCCCACGGAAAGCTTCACAAGCCAGCCCCCCCCCCGCCCGCTCGTACCTCTGCCCCCAACGCATACGACCCGCCCCCCCATCTGCCACAAGACGGAGTATCGGCTTACCCATTCATTTCTGGAGTGCAACTCCAAAATAGTGGCGCTTCGTTTACGCTCTCCAACGTGGCCTGCAACGGCCGCTCCAGCCTGCAACTAAGCCACCTGCAGAGCTCCTGCTCTTCAACTCGGGGTCGCTCTGGCTGTAAATCCGAGCGATGTCTGCTGCGCCATAGGGCATATCACTGAGCAGCTCCGCACAAGGAAATCATGAGCGGGATTAGATGAAAGGCTTGCCACAGAGCACCCCGGATAACTGGACGGCTGTGCGGTTGACCCTCGGCCAACCTAATGGCCACCTCGAGCCGCTCGCTTGGCTAGTCGACTCGACCTTTCCTCGATCACTTCACTGCCTTGAAAGAAGTGATATAAAGTCAGGTACACAGCTATATGGTGAATACCGTACTGAAAACGGCGCACACGTACGCCGTCCCCAAAATACTAATCAACCTATTTCGCTAGGGTGCAGATCCTGCATCCTGCGGCATAGAATCCGCCCACATTGAAACGTATACGGTATTCCATTCCCGAAAACTCACACTAGATTATCGGAGCACTGTAGTTACTCACACTGCAGCGCAGCCTCACAATGTAACGCCTGAGAGCATTGTGGGGCGAATAACACTCTTTTGAGTTGCTCAGCACTCTGTTTCCAGGTTAGCCAAGGCATGTTAGTGGAAACGGTGGTAGCGCCGTCACGATAATCCCGCACCCACTGCATGATTGCCTCAGCCAGGCCGTGTGCACTATCACCCTCGAAGAACGCCGCATGCTCACCGGCAACTTCTCGAAACACAGGTAAAGCACGCGCCAGGATTGGCAGCTTGTGTTGCGCTGCTTCAATCAGCGGTAAACCGAAGCCCTCTCCTTGCGAAGCGACCAACAAGCAGGAGGATTCTGCATAGACTTTCTCAAGGTATTCATCACTAATACCTTCAAGCCAGAACAAGTGCTTGTTCAACTGTGGGTGGTTGCGCAAACGTGTAGCCAATTTGTCGACCATCCATCCTTCCTTCCCCACAATTACCAAGTTGATCTGCTTTCCTTGCTCCCAGAGCAACTCGAAGGCTGCAAGCATTTGGGTATGCCCTTTGCGCGGCTCAACGGTACCCACCGACAAAAAACTAGGTTCGCTACGCAGGGTTTTCAGCACCTCATTGGCGCCTTGCGGCAAGCCGCTAGAGGGCACCGAAGCAGATAAATCAGCACCGAGGTGAAACCAACTTATCTCCAAGGGCAAAGGAGACAGGCGTGGCGCACCATGGGTAGCAACCCAATGCCGCAGGTCATTGGCCACTGACGCAGAGATACACAACGCGGCATCGGCCTTGGAGACCTCGTATAACCACTGGGCATGGGCTTCCTTGGTGCCAGCCGGGAAATGTTCCTCGAACTGAATCGGAATCAGGTCATAGACAACGAAAGTCGTCTTCACGCCGCGTTCGCGCATTCGGGAGAATACCCCACACTTACCCGCCTCAACCGTATACGAACCCGAAAAATCCAGACCCAGGAATTGCTCGCCCGCTTGCATATCCACAGGCTCATCGAGCAACCAGCCGCTCGGGCATCCCATTAGCGAAAGCGTGAAATTACGCGCATAACGCCAATGCCAAACGTTCCCGCTATCGCTTAAAAAAACCGGTTCAAACAGGTAACCGGGAGGCGGCGAGTCAATCAGCGCCAGCAGCAACGCCCTGACTGCGCGCTGAATACCAGTACGCAAATCAACTCGAATCACGGCAGAGACGTCTACATAGATGCGACGTAATCCCATAGCCGGCGGCTGGTTGAGCGCTATGCTCTTGGAAATCGCGAGGATATTCACCTGCTCGCTGTAATCCGAGATCACATGCCCCAGCGACGAGATGAACTTCTGGTATCGGGCATAGTCTCGATAACAGTCCTCGATACTTTCCTTATAGCGCTGCGCACAAAAAGCAGGCGCATGAGCGCTGTGCACATAGGTGGCGGCCAGGTTGCCCAGCTCAGCGCGGACCAGGGGCTTACTGCGTAGCTCTTCCAAGGCAAGGATCAATTGTGCATCGCTGAATTGGTCTCCCAGTTTGATCAATACCTCATCCGGAAGGTCAGCCATGGCACCATTGGCATTGATAACCGTAGCCAAACCGTAGTTCAGGCAATCAAGCACCGCCGCCGAGGTTTCGCCGCGCGATAGTTCACGCAACTGCACACCCACGTCTGCAGCGGCCAAGTACAGCTCATAAGTTGACGTGTCGGTCCAGCCGACGATGCTCACGCTGGATGGTTCCAGACGCCTCTTCAGTTGACGTTCGATGTCTTGGCCGTAGGCCGACTCCTCGTTCTGGCCAACGAAGAACAACTTGCAATTGCGATCCTGGCGGAGCAACGCGGAGCCTTCCCATGCGGACAGCAGTCGATGATTGAGTTTGGTCTTACCCATGAAGCCGAAGCTGCATACAACGAAGTCATCGCTATTCAAACCCAAGGCTTTGCGAGCGCGTTCGCGGTCAGGGCTCACTGCTGGCACACGCAGAAGCGGAACTATCGAACAGCGCGACCTCTCACCGTACCATTGGCGCGCCAACGACAAGGAATAGTCCGAATGAACGATCACGCCGAGTGCCCGGTTAATGATCCCCAGGCTGCCCGGGTACTTGGACAAGGTGCCATGCACCCCCGCTTGATGAAAGTCAGCCACCGCCTTGTAACCATGGCCCTGATACAGCTCTTTCATCCATGCATCGGATTTTATCCCATGAGCCTGGCAATACCACTGCACATCGCTCTGATAAAAATCGTGCAAGACCACAACACCTGGAATTTCGTCGAGTAAGCCAAACATGAAGGCATGCATCGGGTTATTACCAAAATGATAAATAACCCGCTGGTAGCGCGAAGCATTCTGGCGGAACCACTCCACCGATCGTAGCTGGCAGTTGGCCAAGACCCAAGGATCGCTGACTTCATCGTGGCCGGTTACCACGTCGATATCGTAATAACGGCTCAATTCAGGCAGCAATTCTGCACTGTAACCGGCAATGCCGCTTTTCTGCGGCGGAAGCGGCGACACGTAGGCCAGCTTCTGGCGCACAATCCTGGTACTGCGCGCCTCTTCCGGTAACGCTCCATGGGCCATCAATGCCAACACAGCCAAGGCGTCCTCGCGCAGCGCCCCCTCTTCGAAGCCGATCACCGGGTTTGTCGACAGAACCTTGATTCTGGTCGTTGGAACCCCCAGCGCTTGGCTGACCTTCTGCATATCCAACGACGGCAACAGCATGACCTGTTCGGCTCGGCGGACCTGTTCGATCTGCTGCGCCTGGTACAGACTCGATGCCGCCAGTTCATTGGTGAAGGTCTCGCCCAAACTCTCCAACACTACGACACTACGTAGCGACTGCGCCAATACACCAACCGTCAAAATCAGCTCACTATCAGCGCCTTCAAACACATTGGACAACAACACCAAGTCCGGCTTGAGAGTTTCCAGAAATTCCTCGCGGATCAATTCCGCGGCTTTCGCTCGCCCCTCGTTATCCGGATGAGAGCGGCAAACCGGCCCAGGGGCCGACCAGACATGAATATTCTCGGACGGGAGAATTCCAAGGAACTGAGCACGGATAGCTTCGACTGTGCCATCAAGCAGCCCACTGAGGGCTAGGATTACTTCATGCTCACCCGAGTGAAGGGCTAAGCTATACGCCAACTTAGTGATATAGCACGATGACTCGAACTTGGCTTGACGGGCTTGAGCACCCTGCATATCAACGACAATACGCATTAGCGCAGATCCTTCTGGTCGATAGTCTTTTTTAGATCGTGATACACGTTACGGGCACTCTCCGACAAGCCATCCAGATGCTGAGGAACCAGATTGATGGGGGGGGCGACACTAGAAACTGATGCGCTACCTAATAGCCCACGGTTATAAGCGTAGCGCTTGAGAGGTTCGTATACACAGGGGAAACGTTTGAGGCCAGCATTAATCCGTCGAGTCAGAGCCGGATGCCTCAAGACAAAGCGCCCCCCTACGCCCACCATTCGACTCACGCCCCCCTTAAGCACGCGTGTAATGCTGCTACTCAGCCAACCCAGGGCTTTTCGGCAGCCGCGCAAAGGCGCAGTAACACGCCAGGAACGGCTACTCAATAGTGCTTGCAGCCGACTGTTGTCAGCGCAACCTTGCAACCAGATATCATGCGCCTTGGCCAGCGCCTCATCGCGCTGCTGACGGGACTGCAGCAACTCAGCTTCCCACTCGTCACACCGGCGCTGCAACTCAGCCTCCAGCTTGGTACATTGGCGCTGCCACTTGAAGCATCGACGCCGCCACTCGACCGCCACATTAGCATTCTGATGCGCAGACCCAATCTCCAAAGCGTCATCGTGTTGCTGCATTTCATTTATTACATCTTCATCCTGCTGCATCTCAACTTCCAAACTACCATCCTGTGACTGCCACTCACTTGCGAAATTTATTTCCTGTTGCTGCAACGCCGGAAGGCAGAGCTTATCGAACATAGCTTGAAAGCGTTGCTCTAATTGTTGCTCATACCGCTCCGCCAAATCCTCAAGACTCAGTCCATAATCACGCTCAAAGTGCTGATCGAACACTGCCAAACATGCAGGTTCTGCTGCCTTTTGGGCAATTATCGCGTAATCCGGGCTGGCCCTCCCCAAGACGTCCATCAAGGTCAAGTGCGGTAAATCATGCAGTGCCGCAGGCTCTTGTAGACGGACTAACTTTGAGCGTGCAAACCCCGAGTATTCGGTCAGAAAGCTGACTAATAAATGCGGTAATGGCCTTTCATGAGTGGGGTCGAGGTAGAAAATATTTGTGCCAACCACCAAGTTTTCCGCGTTCGGTGTCTCCATGATCAACAGGCCCGCAGGCTTTAGCACGCGCAACGCCTCGCTGACCAACGCCTGCAAGGTCGCGAACGGGATATGCTCAATCAAATGAAACGCCGATACTACCACCTGACTTTCATCTTCTAGCGTCGCCAGCGTCGCCAAAGCATCGCCCAGCTCGACAGGCAAGTCGAGGTACTGGCATGCTTGCAACATGCTTTCGTCAAGGTCAACACCACGGGGCAGAAAGCCTTGCGTCTGGAGCAACTCCAGCCACTCCCCACGGCCACACCCCAAATCCAGAACCGGGCACTCCTCGTACAGACTCTTGAGCGGGCTGACAAATGGCAGATAGATCTGAAGACGATCTATGATCAATTCACGGCTACCGCGATAGCGGTCTTCAAAGGCCCGGTAAAAAGTTGCACTCATCTGTTGTTTTCCACTATTGGCGGTAACCAGGCAAGACCGACAAATTCCGTTTTAGAAACATTGACCACGTTGAATACCAGTGCCAGATCCTGCCACTCGAAGTTGCAAGCGATATGGGTATCGGTGGTGTGTAGTGCAACCGCCACCGAGTACGACCCAACCCCCAGATTGGCTTCAAAATTGAAGCAGTACTGCATTGTCTGCCCCGCCGTCAAACCCTCAAGCTTGCAGCCCAAGTGGTGCGTATTGGTACCAAATACCGTTTGCCCCAATCGATCCTTGAGCATGTAGCCTGTGACCAGCTCAGGAATATCACTGTTAACCTGCACCTCGATTTTCAAGCTGACACGCTCGCCAACTTGCACATATTCAATCGGCTCACCTGCGCTATTGTGCAGGCTGACCGAGCGAATACTTGCTTCTCCTGACCCAGAGCGGGTTTGCACACTGCCGTCATCACGCTGGATGACGGTTACCGTGGCGTTTTCCTTGGCGGCGATAATCGCGTTGTAGTAATCCATTACTTCTTCAGGCGCGCCGTCTTTAATCACCGTACCGCCTTCCAGCAGGATCGCTCGGCTGCATAACGACTGGATCGAGCCCCGGTCATGAGACACTATCAACAACGTCGTGCCCTGACGCTGGTACTCGCGGATGCGTTCAAAGCTCTTGTGCTGAAAGTAACTGTCGCCCACCGCCAGTGCCTCGTCGACGATCAGGATATCCGGACGAAAAGCGGTCGCCACGGCAAACGCCACACGCATCTGCATGCCGCTTGAATAAGTACGAACGGTCTGGTCGAAATAATCGCCAATCTCAGCAAAGGCCTCAATCTCCGGCATCGCTTGGTGAACTTGCTCCGTGCCAAAGCCCATCAAACCAGCAGCATGATAGACATTCTGGCGCCCCGTCAGTTCCGGGTTGAAGCCCATGCCCAACTCCAGAATTGCTGCAATTCGACCATTGCAACGCACACTCCCCTGAGTCGCCTGCAACGTTCCGGTGATAAGCTTTAGCAGTGTCGACTTACCCGCCCCGTTCTGCCCGACAATCCCTACCGCTTCGCCGGGGGCAATCGAAAACCCAATATGCTTGAGCACCCAGTGCTCTTCGCTGGGTTTGACCGGGATATAGAACCAACGCGCGATACGCTGCCACTCCGAGCGATAGCTACGATAGGCCTTACCCAGGTTGGTGATGGTCAACAAACTCATAGCGAATCCGCCATCTCAGCGCCAGCACGGCGGAACATGAACAGGCCCAGGGCCATCAGGGCCAACGCGACTCCGGTAGTAATGGCAACCTGCTGCAGATCGGGCGACTGGCTATAGACCAAGACCTGGTGATAGGCACTAACAATGGCAAACATCGGGTTCAGGCTCATGCTGTCTTTGAGGTAGTCCGGAATAATACTCGACGGATACACGATAGGCGTAAACCAGAACCACACCTGCAAAACAATCGGCACCACTTGACCGATATCTCGGACAAACACATTCAGAACACCGAGGATAAGCCCCAGCCCAACCGCCAGAGCCACCACCGCCAATGTAAGCGGCAGTAGCCAGAGCAATTGCAGCGTTGGCATCTGCCCCAGCACGGCAAACACCACCAACATTGCCACGAACAGCAACAGGTTATTGAGCAAAGCCGAGCCGACTACGATCACTGGCAATGTGATTCTGGGAAAGCTCATTTTTTTCATGAGATTTCCATTTTCGATGAATAAATTCAAATTTCGGCTGACAATTTCAGAAAACAAGTTCCAAGCCAAGCAACCCGCCATCAAATACAGAGGATAGGCATAAGTATTATCCAAACCTGGTAGCTTGGCGGCCAGTACATTCGACAAAATCAATGCATAGATCGCAACCTGCGCCAGCGGATGGACAATCATCCACAATCCACCCAAGCGGCTTCTCGCAAAACGAGTTATAAATTCGTTTCGTATGGACGAGACTACAAAGCCCCGATAGTTCCAGAGCCCATTCAGCATACCAAACATATTTACTCCTGAATCAGCCGTTGGATTTCCGCCAATCGCTGAGTGATCAATGCTGGATTTGCTCGACTCTCGACATTCAAACGCAGAAGCGGCTCAGTATTAGAACCGCGTACATTGAAGCGCCAATCTGAAAACTCCAGACTGATGCCATCTGTTTCATCAAGTACTGGTGTATGTGGTAAATAATGCTTCAAGATTTTTTGCAATGTCGCGGCGACATCACTGACTTGAAAATTGAGCTCACCGCTGCACGGGTAAGCCTCAATCCGCTCATCCACCAACTGCGCGAGCGTTTTTCCTGTCGCCGACATCAATGCCGCCACCAACAACCACGGAATCATTCCGCTGTCACAGTACGCAAAATCCCGAAAGTAATGGTGGGCACTCATCTCCCCCCCGTAAATCGCATCCTCAACCCGCATACGTTCTTTGATAAACGCGTGGCCCGTCTTGCACAGCACCGGCACACCCCCTGCCCGCTCTACCTGATCGATCGTGTTCCAAGTCAGGCGAGGATCGTGAATGATCTTGCTGCCTGGCTGTTGCTTCAGGAGCATTTCCGCCAGCAGACCCACAACGTAGTAGCCCTCGATGAAACGGCCATTTTCATCAAAGAAGAAGCACCGATCAAAATCACCGTCCCAGGCCAGCCCAAGATCGCAGCCATTTGCCAGCAACGCCTCCTTAGTCGAGCTACGATTCTCTGGCAACAGCGGGTTTGGCACGCCATTTGGAAAATTACCATCAGGCTCTGCGTTAATGCTCACACACTCAAACGGCAGCCTTTCGGCCAGCAGTTTAAGGACAGGCCCAGCAGCGCCGTTACCTGGATCAGCCAGTATCTTGAGCGGTTTCAAGCTGGCAACATCTATATATCCCAGCAAGTGCTCGACATAAGTGGTTTTATCCAGTTCGAAGTTCACCGTCCCTGGCGCGATTGCCTTGGCACCCAGGTCACCACTTTCAACACGGTCTCGGATGGCATTGAGACCTGTATCGCCACTGATGGGACGGGACGCGAACTTGACCAGTTTCATCCCGTTGAAACCCTTGGGATTATGGCTGGCCGTAATCATCACACCACCGTCTGCGTTGAACGCGCTGGTCGCAAAATAGACTTCTTCTGTACCGCACAGTCCAATATCGATGATGTTCGCCCCGGCGTCTTGCAATCCACGGGTCACCGCCTCGGCCAGCATTGGGCTTTCCAGGCGCATGTCCCGACCTAGCACAATGTTCTTGGCTTGTAACTCTACGACCATGGCGCGACCAATTCGGTAGGCCACGTCTGCATTGAGATCGGAAGGCACCTGGCCACGAATGTCATAGGCCTTGAAGCATTGGGTTTTAATTGGGGTATGCATTGCCGCTCTCTAACACTGAGATCCGAGCCACAGTGGCCATTTCGCCGCCCTTGGCATAGTTGAGAATGGAGCTGTGCTGGCTCACGTTTAACGCAGTTAAGCCTGACTAGGGAGGACTTCCCTGACCATGCTTGTGGAGGTGCTGCGTGGATTATTTATCAACGCGCCCATAGTTATCTTCGAAACGAACTATATCGTCCTCACCCAGATAATCACCGCTCTGCACTTCTATCAGCACTAGGTCAATGACGCCCGGATTCTGCAACCGATGCTTGTGACCCGCACGGATGAAGGTCGACTCGTTGGTATGCAGCATCAGTTCCTGTTGATCGTTAATCACAACTGCCGTACCGGTTACCACAATCCAGTGTTCACTACGATGGTGATGCATCTGCAGCGATAGAGAAGCTTTGGGCTTGACTACTATGCGCTTGATCTTGAAACGCTCGCCGTTTTCCAGTGTGGTGTAGGTACCCCAAGGACGGTGCACTGTTTGATGCAGCATGTGCGCCGTGTGACCACTGGTTTTCAGATGCTTGACGATATGTTTCACATCCTGAGCGTGATCCTTGTGCGCGATC
>RCUI01000176.1_pt1 | contig 24036 bp, 19 predicted proteins | sample 2166121 | NCBI WGS metagenome assembly RCUI01 (sample SAMN09932700, study PRJNA488358) | compost metagenome | feature: garden; material: soil; isolation source: compost soil in succinic acid-enriched culture | place: Germany: Experimental Botanical Garden Goettingen | collected 2016-01-27
TGGTTTGCACGTCATCGGCAAAACGAATTGCCCAACCGGTGGCGGCAATGATCTGCTCGCGGGTCACACCTGGGTGGATCGAAGTAACGACGAACTCATGGGTGCCAGCTTCAGGCTCCATGATGCACAGGTCGGTGATGATACCGACCGGCCCTTCGCCAGGCAGGCCCAGGCGTTTACGCGAGTCACCGCCTTCGCCGTGGCCGACCGAGGTGATGAAGTCGAGTTTATCGACAAAGGCACGGTTGGATTGCTTGAGGATAATCAGCACCTGCTTGGCAGAACCGGCAATTTCCGGTGCGCCACCGGCGCCTGGCAGGCGCACTTTCGGTTGATGATAGTCGCCAACCACGGTGGTGTTGATGTTGCCGAAACGGTCAACCTGGGCCGCACCGAGGAAGCCCACATCAATACGACCACCCTGCAGCCAGTAGCGGAAAATCTCGCCGGTGGGGACCACGGTGTCAGCGGTTTCAGCCAGCTCGCCGTCACCGATCGACAATGGCAGCACGCTCGGCTTGGCGCCGATCGGGCCGGACTCATAGATCAACACCACGTCTGGCGAGGAGGTCAGGCGCGCCAGGTTGGCGGCCTTGGAAGGCAGGCCGATACCGACGAAGCACACGGCACCATTACGCAGACGACGGGCGGCGGCGACGGTCATCATTTCATTGGTGGAGTAGCTCATTGTGCAGCCTCCGAAGCGCTGGCCAGTTTTGCCTTGAATTCAGTGAAGTCGGCGGTGCCGCGAATGTACTCGTCGATCCAGGCGCTGAAGGATTCGCGACTGCGGGCAATCGGGTCCCAGGCCTGGTAGAAGCGGTTGTCACGCTCGTAGTAACCATGGGCGTAGGACGGGTGTGCGCCGCCCGGTACCAGGCACACTGCCGACAAAGCCCAGGTCGGCAGCACGCAGGCGTTCATCGGTGCGTTGAGGTCGTCGACAATTTCCTCGACAGTGACAATGCAGCGCTTGGCCGCCAAAGCTGCTTCTTTCTGCACGCCGAGAATGCCCCAAAGCAGTACGTTGCCCTTGCGGTCAGCCTTTTGCGCGTGGATCACGGTCACATCCGGACGCACCGAAGGCACGGCGGCGAGGACTTCACCGGTGAACGGACAGGTGACGCTCTTGATCAGTGGATTGACCTTGGGCAGGTCCGAACCGGCGTAAGCGCGAAGCACCGCGAACGGCAGGCCCGAGGCACCAGCGACATAAGCGTTGGCCAAGTCAGCGTGGCTGTGTTCTTCGATGTCCATCGGCTGCGGCCACTGCTTTTCCACGGCATCGCGCAAACGGTGCAGCGAACCTACACCAGGGTTTCCGCCCCAGGAAAAAATCAGTTTGCGGGCACACCCGGCACCGATCAGCTGATCGTAGATCAAGTCTGGCGTCATACGGACCAGGGTCAGCTCTTTCTTGCCCTGACGAATGATTTCATGCCCGGCGGCAGTTGGAATCAGGTGCGTGAAACCTTCGAGGGCGACGCTGTCACCGTCGTGGACGAACTGCTTCACGGCGTCGTGGAGCGAGAGGATTTCAGCCATTGCAGACTCCTGGATATGCTGAGTCGAGGTCGGTGTGCAAGGCGCCTGGGGTGGCGCCGGTATGGGTTCAGATTAAGACGGGGTTTGGAGCGGTACAATCCGATAATCGACTAACCGTTCGATTATCGAACCGATTGTTGTCCTGCTATGTATTAGCTGTAGGAGCGGGCATGCTGCTTTATTGGGGGAGCCAGCCTTGCTAGCGATGAGATCGGCGCGATGTCAGCTATTGCGCGGTGTCTGCATCGCTGGCAAGGCCAGCACCCACAAATAATCAGGCAAGGAAATGCCCCGTCAGGTCGCATCGGCGTGGCTGACCATGCCCTTGATGACCACTGCTACCGTGGCCAGGCCGGCCGGGATCACCAGCGCGGTCAGCACCTGCTCGAAGTTCCAACCCAGCCCCAGCAAAGTAGCGCCCATCCAGGCCCCGAGGATGGCGCCGAAACGGCCGATACCGAGCATCCACGAGACGCCGGTGGCCCGCCCCTGAGTCGGGTAGAAGCGTGCAGCCAGTGACGGCATGGCCGATTGCGCGCCGTTCACGCACATGCCAGCAATCAGCACCAGGGTTGCCAGTAAGGTGATATTGCCCAGGCTCTGTCCTACTGCGTAGGCAAACACCCCGGCCAGCAGATAGAACGTGCCAATCACCTTGTGCGGGTTGTAACGGTCCATCGCCCACCCCACGGCCACGGCACTGAGCACGCCACCGAACTGGAACAAGGCACCGATGAACGCCGCCTGCTCCATGCTCGCACCGCTGTCACGCATCAGGGTCGGCAACCAACTGGTCAGCAGGTAGACAATGACCAGGCCCATAAAATAGGTCAGCCACAACAGCAATGTACCGACGCTGTAGGTGCCGGAGAAGATCACCGCAAACACATTGCGGGCCTTGACGGTTTTCTGCTCCGGCACACTGAAGCTTGCCGCCTGCCCGACTAACGCCGGGTCGATGGGGGCCAGCGTCTTGCGGATCTTGTCGGTACCGCGATTGCGTACCACCAGGTAACGGGCCGATTCCGGCAACCACACCAGCAGCACCACAGCCAGAATCAGCGGCAATACACCGCCGATCAGCAGCAGGCTGTGCCAGCCGAACGCCGGGATCAGCTTGGCGGAGATAAAACCGCCTCCGGCCATGCCCAGGTTGAAACCGCAGAACATGCTGGTGACCAGCAGTGACTTGTGCCGCTCAGGGGTGTACTCAGAGAGCAGCGTGGTGGCATTGGGCATACCGGCGCCCAGGCCCAGACCGGTCAGAAAGCGCAGTACCAGCAACTGGTCGACGTTGTTGCTGTAGGCCGAGGCCAGGCTGAATGCACCAAACACCACCACCGCGCCCACCAACACCACCTTGCGGCCAAAGCGGTCAGCCAACGGCCCTGAGCCCAGCGCGCCGAAAACCATACCTATCAGCGCCGCACTCATCACCGGGCCCAGACTAGCGCGGTCGATCCCCCAGTCCTGAGACAGCGCCGGGGCAATAAAGCCCATGGCTGCGGTGTCCAGGCCATCAAGGAAAACAATCAGAAAACACAGGATCACCACTCGCCATTGGTAGCGCGATAGCGGTTGAGTATTGATGAAGGACTGCACATCAAGGCAGTTTCCAACAGCAGCAGCTTGGGGACTGTTCATTATTTTTATCCAGTAGGAGCGCGCGGCTGTGCGGGTGCGCGCGTGACGGCACAGACGATCAGAATCGGTAGGACAGGCTGACCGGTGCGCTGGACATTAATGAGACGTCAGAAACGGCGCAATTCGATAAACGCATCTGTGTGCGTTTATCGAACGGGAAAGTGCGGATCAGGCAAAAAGCTGGGTGCTCAGGTCACGACTGGCTGCCAGCATAATGGGCAAAAAACGTTGTTCAAGTTCGGTACGGCTTACTCGCCCGGCATGGGTACTGACATTCAGCGCCGCCAGTACCTGACCGGAGGCATCGTAGACCGGTACGGCAATCGAACGCAGGCCCTGCTCCAGTTCCTGGTCAACCACACACCACCCCTGTTGGCGAACCTGTTGCAGGCACTCAAGCAGTGCTACCGGATCATGAATAGTACGGCTGGTCTTGGCCTGCAGGTCAGCATGCTCCAGGTACTCGTGCAGGGTTGCATCGTCCAGCGCCGCCAGCAGGATTCGCCCCATTGACGTGCAATAGGCGGGCAGCCGGCCTCCGACAGAAAGGTCCACCGAAATCAGCCGCTGTACCGTGGCTGAGCGCGCGATATAAAGAATGTCGTCGCCTTCCAGGGTGGCCATGTTGCAGGCCTCATGCAACTGATCGCTCATACGGTCCAGGTACGGCTGCGCCGACACTGCCAGTGGCGTCGAAGACAAATAGGCATGGCCCAGCGTCAGTACCTTGGGTAATAACGAATAGGTCCGCCCGTCGGTAGTGGCATATCCGAGCTTGATCAAGGTATGCAGGCAGCGACGCACCGCCGCCCGAGGAATTTCCGTGCGGTGGCTGATTTGCGCAATGGTCAGGTGCCGCTTGCGCTCCTGAAATGCCTGTACCACTGCCAGGCCACGGGCCAGCGAGGTCATGAAGTCAGGATCACCGGTGAAGGCCTGGATACGCCTGGCCGGTGACGCGACGATGGGCGGTGCCAGCGACGCAAACGAACTGCGCACCTGATCGTTCAATCCGGGCCCTTTGGGCGGTGTTTCTTCTGTCATGGTTCACCTCGACATCACGGTCACTGGGGCGATTATCGAACCAACGACCGATAATCGCAATTGACCGCTACCCTCAATTGCTTATACCTTTCTACCGCCACCATGTGGCTTCTTGGAGAGACTGGTCAGGTACCCACCGTAGAAGTCCCAGGCACGGCCTTGCCCACGAAGCGAGGCCGTTTTTTTCTCCTTCGGTTTTCGCCTCACCTGCCCCTGAAGAAATTGCCCCGGCCGAACCTCGATACCGATGTAACAAACACGGTGGGGTCGCCGTCATAAGCAAACAGCGAATACCGATTGACTTCGTTATGTAACGTGCGAGCTATAATAAAGTGCTGTGCCCACTCGCCGGCAGGTGGTCTTCGGATCCAAGCCGCGCCTGACTGAACTCACTGGGTGCAGGGCAGGTGCAATTACCGCAAGGTTGAATACATCAGTATTCTTCCTGCATGCATACTCTGAACCTACTGTTGCTGCGACAGTTATGCCGCTCTGGCAGCGTAGCCGTGTGCAAGTTGTGCTGTTGCGCAGCTTTTACGCGTTAACGCCAGAGTTTATTCACAACCAACAGGTAGCACTGTGACGAAAGACGAACTGCGCGCGGAACTTGAGCGCCAGGAACAACGTTACAAGGAAGTTTACGGCGGTGAAGTCACCACCTACGCCGCCCAACCCGACCCGGAGCGCAAGCCTTGGCGCAAACGCGCAAGCGTGCTTGACCAGGCCTTTGCCCAGGAACTGCAAAAGATCGAGAAAGAACTCAAGAGCGACGAGCCCTAGCCTGGTGATCGCTGGCGGATGACCGGTACTTGAGAAAATACTGCGGGGCTGATCGTTACAGCCCCCAGAGCAGATCGTAATGGAATCTCACAAATTTCATACAGTTGTTTGAATCTTTAATGTATGCCGCGATTTGCTGTAAACCTTTATATTTTCTCGATTTTTACCGATTTTAGCCGACATTTCCTCGGCCATTCCCGACACGTCCTGTCTCAGGAAAGCGCGTGAATAACCAGAACCGGTCAGCAGTGGGTGCATCGATTAACAGGGATTTCTGGCATAATCGCGCCCCCTTATGACCGGGTCAGAAAACCTTCATGATCGATTTATTCAGCGGACTTGATGCCTGGGTACTGGTGAGCTTGCTGCTCGCTTTGACCTTCGTACTCGCCTTCGAGTTCATCAATGGCTTTCATGACACCGCTAACGCGGTAGCTACAGTCATTTATACCAAAGCCATGCCCCCACACCTGGCGGTGTTCTTTTCCGGGGTGTTCAATTTCCTTGGCGTTCTGCTCGGCGGTGTCGGGGTGGCCTATGCCATCGTTCACCTGTTGCCGGTAGAGATGCTGATCAATGTGAACACCGGTCATGGATTGGCCATGGTCTTCTCCTTGCTCGCCGCCGCCATTGCCTGGAACCTTGGCACCTGGTACTTCGGTATCCCGGCTTCCAGCTCCCACACCTTGATCGGCTCGATCCTTGGTGTCGGCCTGGCCAACGCACTGATCAGCGATATTCCACTGGGCGACGGGGTCAACTGGCAGAAAGCTATCGACATCGGCATGTCCCTGGTGCTCTCGCCCATGGCCGGCTTTGCCGTAGCTGCGCTGGTGCTGTTGGGGCTGAAATGGTGGCGCCCGCTGTCGAAAATGCACAAGACGCCCGAACAGCGTCGCAAGCTCGACGACAAGAAGCACCCACCGTTCTGGAATCGCCTGGTGCTGGTAATGTCGGCGATGGGTGTGAGCTTCGTACACGGCTCCAACGATGGTCAGAAAGGTATTGGCCTGATCATGCTGGTGCTGATCGGTATCGTTCCGGCACAGTTCGTTCTTGACCTGAACAGCACCACTTATCAGATCGAGCGAACCCGTGACGCTACCCTGCACCTGAACCAGTTCTACCAGCGTAACGAAGCGACCCTGGGTGAGTTCCTGGCCTTGGGCAAAGCCAAAGATGGCGACCTGCCAGAGCAGTTCAGTTGCAACCCGCAGCAAACCGAGCCCACCATCAATGCCTTGCTCGACTCGCTCAAGGGCGTGACCGAGTACCGCTCACTGACGCCGGAAAAACGCGTTGAAGTGCGTCGTTACCTGCTGTGTCTGGACGACACCGCCAAGAAGGTAGGCAAGCTGCCAGGCCTGCAACCCCGCGAGAAGGCTGACCTGGACAAACTGCGCAAAGACCTGACCGCTACGACCGAGTACGCCCCATTCTGGGTGATCCTCGCTGTTGCCCTGGCCTTGGGCCTGGGTACCATGGTTGGCTGGAAGCGTGTGGTACTGACCATCGGTGAGAAAATCGGCAAGCAGGGCATGACCTACGCCCAAGGCATGTCGGCTCAGATCACTGCGGCGTGCGCCATCGGCATGGCCAATATCTTTAGCCTGCCGGTATCGACCACCCACGTACTGTCGTCGGGTGTTGCCGGTACCATGGTGGCGAACAAGAGCGGCCTGCAAGGCGGTACCGTCAAGACAATCTTGCTGGCCTGGGTCCTGACCCTGCCTGCAACCGTGGCCCTGTCGGCCGGGTTGTTCTGGTTGGCGACCAAGTTCATCGTTTGAACTGTCTTGCATTAAAAAGGCGCCTTCGGGCGCCTTTTTTGTCCCTGGCTACAGTGCCTGACGAGGCACAAGGCTGCGATCGACTGCTCGGCAGTCGCACCTCAGGCACCTCGCTGGGCCCGAAAAATCGCGACGGCCACGGCTTGTGGGCGTTTCACGCCTGATCGCAGCCTCCTGGCAGCGGTTACCGACGTTTGCTGCCACCCAGTAGCGAACCCATCAAACCACGCACCAACTGGCGCCCGAACTGATTGGCTGCCTGACGCATCGCCGACTTGATCGCCTGCCCCGCCGCACTCTGGAGAAACGCCCCGGCCTGGTCGGCAAAACTCTCTTCGGCTGCAGCAGGCGCCTGCTCGGGCGCCACCTCTGGAGCGCCACCTTTGCGCGCAGTCAGCATTTCATAGGCCGACTCGCGATCCACCGGCTTGTCGTAGCGCCCGGCCAACGGTGAGCCCGCAATCAACGCCGTGCGCTCAGCCTCGCTCAATGGCCCGATGCGCGACTGCGGTGGGGCGATCAACACCCGTTGAACCATGCCCGGTGTGCCTTTCTCTTGCAGGGTCCCGACCAACGCCTCACCAATACCCAGCTCAGTGAGCACACTCAAGGTGTCAAAGTCAGGGTTGGGGCGAAATCCATCAGCCACCGCCTTCAACGACTTCTGTTCCTTGGCCGTGAACGCCCGCAGGCCATGCTGAATACGCAAACCCAGTTGCGCCAGGACATCATCAGGCAGATCGCTCGGCGACTGGGTCACGAAATACACCCCGACGCCCTTGGAGCGAATTAGCCTTACCACTTGTTCCAGGCGATCCTGCAAGGCCTTGGGCGTGCCATTGAACAACAGATGCGCCTCATCAAAGAACAAGGCCAGCAATGGTTTATCAGCATCGCCGCGCTCGGGTAATTGCTCGAACAGTTCGGCCAGCAACCACAGCAGGAAGGTCGCATAGACCTTGGGCGCCTCATGCACCAGGCGGCTGGCGTCGAGCAGATGAATGCGTCCGCGCCCATCAGAATCAGGGCGCAGTAAATCCTCCAATTGCAGCGCCGGCTCACCGAACAACGCTTCGGCCCCCTGCTGCTCCAGGGTTGCCAGACGCCGCAACAGGGCCTGACTGGAACCTGTGGTCATCAGCGCACTGTCTTCACCCAGCAGTTGCGGGTTGTCCTTGAGGTGGGCAAGCAGCGCCTTGAGGTCCTTGATATCAAGCAGCAACAGGCCCTCGCGATCAGCCACCTTGAAGGCGGCATACAGCGCTGCCTGCTGGCTGTCGGTCAGCTCCAGCAGGTTACCCAGCAACAACGGCCCCATTTCACTCAGGGTGGTGCGCAACGGATGGCCGGATTGCCCGTGAATATCCCACAGGTTGACCGGGTATGCCTGCGGCCGATGTGCAAGCCAAGGCATGCTGGCGATGCGCTCGGCGACTTTGCCCTGAGGGTTACCCACCGCGCCCAGGCCACACAGATCGCCTTTGACGTCGGCGGCAAATACGGCCACTCCCGCATCACTGAAGGCTTCGGCCATGTGCTGCAAGGTCACGGTCTTGCCGGTACCCGTGGCACCAGCCACCAGGCCGTGACGGTTGGCCAGGCGCAGGGCCTGAGCAACCGGTTGAGCGGCCAGATCAGCGCCGAGAATGAACTGCAAAGAGTCAGGCATGTTTTTGCACCCTCTATTTAAGCTTTGGCTCGAATCGGCCGATATCTCATTAGCGATAGACCACCAGAAAGACAGGAAAAGCCCGACAAGGAAAGGGGACCTGCACTGCTTTCAAACTGTTCTTTGTGCGAACGACCCGGATAACAAAACCTTAGCGGACCGACACGTTATGAACAAAAGCCTCCGATTCAGCCACAAGATCCTTCTGGCCGCTTCTCTGATCGTCATGATCGCTTTCACACTCTTTACTTTGTACAACGATTTCTTGCAGCGCAATGCGATTCGTGAAGATCTGGAAAGTTATCTGGCGGAAATGGGCGATACCACATCGACCAATATCAAAAACCTGTTTGATGGGCGCATTCTGCTGGTACAGAACGTGGCGCAGAACATTGCCGCGTTTCCCCAGGCCGAAAACATCGGCACCCTGTTGGGCCAACAAGCGCTGGTATCGAGTTTTCTGACTATCTATCTGGGTGACGTAAACGGTGGGTTTACCATTCGTCCGCAGACCAAGATGCCGGACGGCTACGATCCACGCGTTCGACCTTGGTACAAAGACGGCATGGCCGCCAATGGCCCGATCCTGACCGAACCCTATATTGACGTCAGCACCGGCAAAATGGTGATTTCAGTCGTTGCCACTGCCGCGCGCAACATCGGTGTAGTGGGCGGCGACCTGGCCCTGGACGGCCTGGCCGAGATCATCAACTCGCTGAATTTCGGCGGCATGGGCTATGCCTTCCTGGTCAACGACCAAGGCAAGATCCTCGTGCATCCAGACAAAAACCTGGTGATGAAGTCGCTGTCGGACCTGTTCCCGCAGAACACACCACGTTTGACAAAAGACCTGAGCGAAGTACAACTCAACGGCGAAACCCGCCTGCTGACCTTCGCCCCGGTCAAGGGCCTGCCTTCGGCCAACTGGTACATCGGCCTGTCCGTCGACAAAGACAAAGCCTACGCCATGCTGAGCAAGTTCCGTACCTCAGCAGTGATTGCCACCCTGGTTGCCGTGGTGATCATCATTGCCCTGCTCGGCTTATTGATCCGTGTGCTGCTGCAGCCATTGCACACCATGACCCGGGCCATGGAAGACATTGCCGAAGGTGAAGGCGACCTGACCAAACGCCTGACCATTCACAGCCAGGACGAGTTTGGCATCCTGGGCACTGCCTTCAACCGTTTCGTCGAACGTATCCACACCTCGATCCGCGAAGTGTCCTCGGCCACCGAGCAGGTCAACGAAGTGGCCCTGCGCGTGGTCAGTGCCTCCAACTCCTCGATGGTCAACTCCGACGAGCAATCCAACCGTACCAACAGCGTTGCTGCGGCCATCAACCAGCTCGGCGCTGCCGCTCAGGAGATTGCCCATAACGCCGCCCAGGCCTCGCAACAGGCAAGCTCGGCACGTCACCTGGCCGAAGAAGGCCAGCAGGTGGTTGATCGCAACATTGCCGCAATGAACCGCTTATCGGACCTTATCTGCACCTCCAGCTCGCACATTGAGACGCTCAACAGCAAAACTGTGAACATCGGCCAGATCCTCGAAGTGATCACCAGCATCTCGCAGCAGACCAACCTGCTGGCCCTCAATGCTGCGATCGAAGCTGCGCGGGCCGGTGAAGCCGGGCGTGGTTTCGCCGTGGTTGCCGATGAAGTGCGCAACCTCGCGCACCGTACCCAAGAGTCAGCGCAGCAGGTGCAAAAAATGATCGAGGAGCTACAGGTCGGTGCCCGCGAGTCGGTCGACACCATGGGCCAAAGCCAGCGCCACAGCCAGGACAGTGTCGAAATCGCTAACCAGGCGGGTGAGCGCCTGGGCAGTGTGACCTTGCGCATCGGCGAGATCGACGGCATGAACCAGTCGGTGGCCACCGCCACCGAAGAACAGACTGCCGTGGTTGACGCGATCAACATGGACATCAACGAAATCAACATGCTCAATCAGGAAGGGGTCGAGAACCTGCAGTCCACCCTGCGCGCCTGTACCGACCTGGAACAGCAAGCCGCTCGCCTGAAACACCTGGTCGGCAGTTTCCGTATCTGATCTGCCACTGTTGGAGTACCCGCCGCTACAACACTGCAGCGTTGTAGCAGCGGGTCATAAACGCGCAATACGCGCGCAGCGGATTGTCGCTACGCGTGGTAGTAATAGAGCTTATTGATGATTATCCAATGCTCATCGATTTTCAGTAGCGATAGGTAATCTGTAAACCTCATTCCGACATAGTCATCAATCATTTTTACTGCGGCAGCGTCGCCGGTAATATCTACGCTAATGACCTCCCAGAAGGGCTGTGAGCCTTTTGCTGCCGGGCCTTCGGCCTTGATGGCGGCAATAAAGTCATCAAGGGATAACCATTCGAGTTCTTGATGGTAGTGGCCAATGATACGACAGGCTGGGTGAAAAGCTTGACGCAGCAATGTTTCGTCTGCGAACACCATACCCTCTACATAACTGCCGAGCACACGATGGATACGTTCTTTATCCGCCGAGTCAGTCGTCACGTTATACCTCTACAGTCTCCCCCCGCAGCGAAAGAGAAAAGGGATCGGCAGTCATACCAGCAACTGCTCAACCTGAACGTTTAGTCCGCCCTGAAACGTCCCGAGTCGGCTAACAATGCGCGGTCTTCAACGGGATTTACATCACCCATCAGTATTTGATGTCCCGAGCAGTGCGGCGCGTGTCTTGCTTGGTACTGCGCTTGTCCTGGCGACATCCGGCATTGCTCTTTTCATTGTCCCGGCGGCAGTCATACTTGGTTTCGCGTGCAGTGGAGCGTCCTTCCTGGCGAGTATCCCGTGCTTCGCGGCGTTGTTCCCCCTGCTCGGTGGCATACGTCGGCAGCGCCAACCCTTGCACGCCAGCGCAGATGAGCAGTGCCATCAGCATTTTGACGCAGTGTTTGCCATTCATGATCGTCCTCCAGCTCGAAATCGCTCGGTTGCTTCGCTGAAAATCTACAAAATTCCCCGCAGCGCATGGACTCCAACGATAGGACTGTGCAGGGCGTCCTGCAATGGCTGCAGCGATGGACGGCAGCTCAACCGTCCAGCAGCGCATGCCGTCTGCCATCGACGGGTAACGCCACGATACCTTGGCAACGACTACGCTTGTCGATGACACCTTGCCTGCCAAAGAGGCCCCCATGAGCGCCGCGCCGCTGTCCGAACTTGATGCCGCTCTGCCCGGCCTGGCTCGTAACATCCGCGTGCTCGACGCCTTGGCTTGGCCCATTGGCGTCGAGGAAATCTTCCTGGACCAGTGGCGTCGCGGACAGGCGCGACTGCCCGACGTTGCGTTGTGCCCGCGTGATCACGCTGCCGACATTGCTGCCCTTGAGGCCTTTGCGAGTCGTTGCGATAAGGGCCATCCGGCCGGCAACTACCTGGCCATGACGGCCCGCAGCTATGCCACTGCGGCACGCATGCTCGGCGCCATTGGCACCCCTGCCTTTACCCAATATTCGTCAGCGTTGTACCGGCGTCCGGATTTCGAATACCCGCGGCTGAACCTGAACATGCTCGACGCTGCCCGGTTCTTCCTCGATACCACCGATGCCCTATTGGGTGGCACACAGATTCCACCGACCCAGGCCGACATTCCGGCCGCCGCCTTTGCCGCCTGGATGCAACCGGAACTGGATCAGTTCTTCGGCCCAGGCCAGATCACCGTCATACTCGATCCGACCCTGGCCGCCAAAGCCATCGCCGGCTCCAGCCGGATCCGCTTACGTGCCAGCGCGCTGTTCTCGGAGCTGGACAAGCATCAGCTGTTGCAACACGAAGCCTTCGTGCATGTGGCCACCGCACAAAATGGCGCACGCCAACCCAACCTCAAAAGCCTGGGCCTGGGTGCACCACGCACCACCCAAACTCAGGAAGGCATCGCCACCCTGGCCGAGCTGTTCACCGGTAGCATGGACATCAATCGCTTGCGACGCCTCGCCCTGCGCGTACTCGCGGTTCAGCAAGCGCTGGACGGTGCCGATTTCATCCAGGTGTTCGAAGGCTTTTTGGCCGGCGGCCAGTCGCAGGAGGAATCCTTCCGCTCCACGCAACGGATATACCGCGGTGCCAACCTGCGTGGTGGCTCAGCCTTCACCAAGGATGCCGCCTATCTGACGGGCTTGCTCGGCGTGCATACCCTCCTGCGCATCGCCATCCGCGATAACCGCCCGGACCTGGTCGGCCATTTGTTTGCCGGTCGCCTCAACCTGGGGGATACCGTGCGCCTGGCACCGCTGTTCGAATCCGGCTGGCTACAGGGACCGGTGTATGTCCCACACTGGGCCAGCGATTTGCGTCGCCTCGCCGCCAACTTGGCCTTCTCTGCCTTTATCTCGCGGATCAAACTGGATGTGCTCGATCTGGAGGTATTCATGGCCTTTGCCGATGAACATGAAGCGAATGCCAGTGCGCTGTAAGCAGGGGTCTGTTCCGCTAGGTGTGATGAATATTTGGCCGGGTACCAAAAATTGTTTATGGTCTTCGAAACAGACTTTTAAACAGGATAGTGAACGTGAGAAAAATCATTTCTGTGGTCATCGTGGCGACGGCATTTGCCATGGGTACGGCAACCGCTCAAGAATCCGCAGAATCTGGCGCATTGAACGAATGTTACGAAAGCACAGGCGATCAGCCCCGCACCGCGTTGCAGCCTTGCCTTGAGCGTAAGGCTGTCGAAGCCACCTCGCAAATGACTACCGCCTACAACACGCTGGAAGCGCAGACCAAGGAGATAGACTCGAGTGCGACGGCAAAAGCCCTTGCCTCGCTGCGCGCGTCGCAGGAAGCCTTCGAGAAATTCAAGGATGCGCAGTGCCAATGGCAAGCAGACGCCGCGATGGGTGGCTCGGGTGCGGGAGATTTTTTAAGTGCCTGTAACGTGGATTTGATCCGTTGGAGAACCAAGCAACTGGCCGATTAAATGTATTGAGCTGCCGTCAGGCTGCGATCGGGTGTGAAACGGCCGCAACCTGGCCACCGCGATTCGTCAGCCCCAACGAGGTGCCCGCGTTGCGACGGCCTTACTTGTTTTCTAATGTGGGGCTGGCCTTGCCAGCGATGCAAACACCGCATCACCGCAGACTGCGCGTCGATTGCATCGCCGGCAAGGCCGACTTCCACAGGCCAGTGTTAGCCTTTAAGCGCCGCTTCAATGGCCGCAATATCGATCTTCCTCATCGTCATCATCGCCTCGAACGCCCGCTTGGCAGCGGCACGGTCGGGGCTGGTAACCGCAGCGATCAAGACCCGTGGCGAGATCTGCCAGGACAGCCCCCACTTGTCCTTGCACCAACCGCAGGCACTTTCTTCGCCGTCGTTGCCGACAATGGCATTCCACAAGCGGTCGGTTTCAGCCTGGTCTTCAGTGATGACCTGAAAGGAGAAAGCTTCGCTGTGCTTGAACAGGGGACCGCCGTTCAGGCCCACACACGAGGTACCCATCACGGTGAAGTCGACCGTCAGGACATCACCCTCCTTACCTGAGGGAAAGTCGCCAGGCGCAAGGTGCACGGCGTTCACAGCGCTGTTGGGGAAGGTCTTGGCGTAGAAGGTGGCGGCCTCCAGGGCGGTGCCGTCGTACCACAGGCACAGGGTGGGTGTGCTGGTCATGGGGCTACTCCAGATTGAGGACTGGCCCCTGAGTCTAGTCGCCCTTGCCCGAGAGGAAACTGACCAACTGACGACCGTGGCTGCTCAGCGATTCCCAGCCCTTGATGCACAGGCGCAGTTCGAGGGTGGCCCAACGCTCTTCCAGCAGGATCATGCGCACGGGCAGTTCTTGCTCCATGCGCAGAGCAGTGGTCTGCGGCAGCATAGCGATACCGGCGCGCTGGGCGACCAACTGGGCGATGGCTTCGAAGCTGGGTGCACGCACGCGGATCTGCAAGGGCATGCCCAGCTTTCTTGCCCGCTCTTCGACAAAACGCTGCATCGCCCGCTCGGGCGGCATACCGATGAACGGGTAACCCAGGGCATCACGCAACTGGGTGTGTTCGCGCGCGGCCAAAGGGTGTTCGTTCGGCACCAACATCACCAGTCGCTCATTGCGAAACGGCAACGACAGCACGCCATCGCTGATGACGCTACCGTCATATACGCCGATGTCACATTCGCCGGTCAGCACCGCACGCATGACGTCCGTACTGCGGTATTCGGTCAGTTGCAGATCGACTTCCGGGTAGTCGGCCAAAAATGTGCCGAGCACTGCCGGCAGCAGGGTGCTGGTGGTCACGGTGGTAGCGGCCAGACGCAGGGTGATGCGCCGCTGACCGGCGAGTTCCTTGAGGGTGTTTTCAAGCGTTTGCGCTTCGCCAAGCACACTGCGGGCGGCCTCCAGTACCAAGCGGCCGGAAGGCGTGAGCTGCATACCATCGGCCTTGCGGGTGAACACGGCAATACCGTAGCGCTCCTCGAACAGGCGCAAACGGGTACTGGCGGCCGAGACAGCCACCGGGATGCTGGCGGCGGCCTTGCTCAAACTGCCGGCGGCAGCAATGGCGGTCAGCAAGCGTAAATCGGCGAGATCGAAGTGCACGGGGCTTCTCTTTTGGCGAAGGCTTGATTCGGAAAAATGCGATTCTGCGTGACAAGCCTTCACTTTAGAATAACCCCAATCTCTTCCTTGGTTGGGCTGCTGATGAATAATGTGCGTGGGTTGTACCAGCGTTGCGTCCAGAACGGCAGCCTGTTTGCGGTGCTGTCTGCACTGGGGTTCAGCCTCAAGGCGATTTTCGTCAAGCTGTCTTACGCCGCCAGCTCTGTGGATGCGATCACCCTGTTGGCAATGCGCATGGGCCTGGCGCTGCCGTTGTTTGCCTGGCTGGTATGGGCCAGCCGCGGCCCGACCAATGCACGCCTGGGCCTGGGCGACGGCGTGCGGGTGATGCTGCTGGGTTTGTTCGGTTATTACCTGGCGAGCCTGTTCGATTTCTACGGGCTGCAGTACATCAGCGCCGGGCTTGAGCGGCTGATTCTGTTCACCTACCCGACCCTGGTGCTGGTGTTCCAGGCCATTGCCCTGCGCGAGCGCCCTACCCTGCGCACCCTGGCGGCGATGGGCTTGTGCTACCTGGGCCTGGGCATCGCCTTTGTGCATGACGTCAGCGTCGCGGGAATGGGTGGGCAAGTGATACTGGGCGCAGCGTGGGTGTTCGCCAGCGCGGTGACCTATGCGCTGTATTACTCCGGCACCGGCATCATGCTCAAACGTATGAGTTCCATGCGCCTGGCCGGGTTGGCTGGTGGTGCTTCGTCGCTGATGGTATTGACCCACTACCTGTTGGCGGCGGATACCTCGCTGCTCATGCAACTGCCCGCGACCGTGTGGGTGTATGCGGGGTTGATGGCCGTGGTCTCGACGGTGCTGCCGATCTATTGGGTGGCCTTGGCGATTCAGCGTATGGGCGCGACCCATACAGCGGCGGTCGGCAATCTGGGGCCGGTGCTGACCGTACTGGCGTCATGGGCGGTACTCAGTGAGGAGGTTTCGCTGTACCAGATTGCCGGGCTTGCCCTGGTGCTGTTCGGGGTTTCGCGGTTGAAACCGGTGCGCGCCAAGGCCGCGGTGCAGACGTCGGAGCCCGTAAGCGCAGCGCCGCAAAAGATACCGGTCAACTAGACTTCAAGGTTCTGGTGCTGAACATGCCTCAAGGCACCGGTCACCCAACAGTAGTCATTTCCACCGAGTTGAACTGAGTACACACCATCATGTGTAAATCATGTGATTCAACTTCCACGTCAACCCCCACGGACCGTCGTCGATTTCTTAAGTTTGCCGGACTTGGAGCAGGTGCCCTGCTACTGGCCAGCGCGTTGCCGGAAAGGATCATCCAGGCGGCGGAGAAATCGTCTGCGCCGCCCAAGCCCCAAAATGCAATCAACCCCGATCAGGCGCTGCAACGCGCCTGAAAAACGCCACGCCGCTGCTCACCGATGCACTTGGCAAGGGCAAATTGAACATAGTCGGCGGGGTCTATCGTCTTGGCACCGGTAAGGTCGAGCTGATTGCCTAGCTGCAAACAACAAAAAGCACCTTAAGGTGCTTTTTGTTTATCGCCAGGAACGAAACTAAGCGGTGAACTTAGCCCGCGCCGCATGCAGCTTTTTATAGCTATCGATAAGCCGCAGGTGCCTGTCGAGCCCTTCGAGCTTCATGCTGGTAGGCGTCAAACCATAGAAGCGCACGCTGCCGTCCACCGAACCAATCACCGCGTCCATCCTCGGGTTGCCGAACATGCGTCGGAAATTGACTTCGTAATCGGCCAGTTCCAGCTCATCGTCCAGCTGCACTTCCAGAACCACGTTCAAGGCCTGGTAAAACAGCCCGCGCTCAACGGTGTTGTCGTTGAACTGCAGGAAGGTTTCGACCAGCTCCTTGGCCGGGTCAAATTGCTGCAAGGCCACGTAAATCAGCAGCTTCAACTCCAGAATCGTCAGCTGTCCCCAGGCGGTATTGTCGTCAAACTCGATACCGATCAAGGTTTTGATGTCGGTGTAATCATCCAGTTCGCTCTCTTCCAGACGCGCCACCAACGCTTGCAGTTCGGTGTCGTCCAAGCGATGCAGGTTGAGGATGTCGGCGCGGAAGAACAGTGCCTTGTTGGTGTTGTCCCAGATCAGGTCGTCCACCGGATAGATTTCCGAATAATCCGGCACCAGAATGCGGCAGGCGGTTGCCCCCAGATGCTCATACACCGCCATGTACACTTCTTTGCCCATGTCCTGGAGGATGCCGAACAAGGTCGCGGCTTCTTCGGCGTTGGAGTTTTCACCCTGGCCAGAGAAGTCCCACTCAACAAATTCGAAATCCGCTTTGGCACTGAAGAAGCGCCACGACACCACACCGCTGGAATCAATGAAGTGTTCAACGAAGTTGTTCGGCTCGGTCAGCGCATGGCTTTCAAAAGTCGGCGGAGGCAAGTCGTTCAGGCCTTCGAAACTGCGGCCCTGAAGCAACTCGGTGAGGCTGCGCTCCAGCGCTACTTCGAAGCTTGGATGGGCGCCGAACGAGGCAAACACACCGCCGGTGCGCGGGTTCATCAAGGTGACGCACATCACCGGGAATTCACCGCCCAGCGACGCATCCTTGACCAGCACCGGGAAGCCTTGGGCTTCCAGGCCCTGGATACCGGCAAGAATGCCGGGGTATTTCGCCAGCACTTCCTGCGGCACATCCGGCAACGCGAGTTCACCTTCGAGAATTTCGCGTTTGACCGCACGTTCGAAGATTTCCGACAGGCACTGCACCTGTGCTTCGGCGAGCGTATTACCGGCGCTCATGCCGTTGCTCAGGTAGAGGTTTTCGATCAGGTTGGAGGGGAAATACACCACCTCGCCGTCGGACTGGCGCACATACGGCAGCGAACAGATGCCGCGCTCTTCGTTGCCGGAGTTGGTGTCGTACAGGTGCGAGCCGCGCAGCTCGCCATCGGGGTTGTAGATCTCCAGGCAGTAGGCGTCGAGCAGGCCAGCCGGTAGCGCGTCTTTGCGGCCCGGTTTGAACCAGCGCTCGTCGGGGTAATGCACGAACGGCGCGTTGGCAATTTCTTCGCCCCAGAACTGGTCGTTGTAGAAGAAGTTGCAGTTCAGCCGCTCGATGAACTCGCCCAGCGCCGAGGCCAGGGCGCTTTCCTTGGTGGCACCCTTGCCGTTGGTGAAGCACATCGGCGATTGTGCATCGCGGATATGCAGCGACCATACGTTGGGAACGATATTGCGCCACGACGCGATCTCGATCTTCATGCCCAGGCCCGCCAGGATCCCGGACATGTTGGCGATGGTCTGCTCCAGGGGCAGGTCCTTGCCGGCGATGTAGGTGCTGGCGTCCGAATCCGGATTGACCATCAGCAATGCCTGGGCGTTGGCATCGAGGTTTTCCACTTCCTCGATGACAAACTCCGGCCCGGTCTGCACCACTTTCTTTACCGTGCAACGATCGATGGAGCGCAGGATGCCCTGGCGGTCTTTTTCGGAGATATCCGCCGGCAGCTCGACCTGGATCTTGAAGATCTGGTTGTAGCGGTTTTCCGGGTCGACAATGTTGTTCTGCGACAGGCGGATATTGTCGGTGGGGATGTCACGCGTCTGGCAGTAGAGCTTGACGAAGTAAGCCGCGCACAGGGCCGACGAAGCCAGGAAGTAGTCGAATGGACCCGGGGCAGAACCATCACCCTTGTAGCGAATGGGCTGATCGGCCACCACCGTGAAGTCATCGAACTTGGCTTCAAGTCGAAGGTTGTCGAGAAAGTTAACCTTGATTTCCATGCGGAATTACCATAGCGAGCAAAACAAATTGGCCGCCATTATCCGGGTTTTTCCACCGCACGTCTTGTGCCTGGCAAGGTGATTCCTTCCACGCTTGCCCTTGGGTGTGTACGAATGCCCCGTCAGAACCGGTACTTGGCCGTCAGCATGTAGCTACGCGGGTTGCCATAGGTATCGGTGGAACCCCACTTCACGTCCGAGCCAATCGCCGAATAATAGACACGGTCAAAGACATTGTTGGCGTTGAGTTGCAGGTCCAGGTGCTTGTTTACCTCATAGCCGGCCATCAGGTCGGTGACGGCGTAGCTGCCTTGTTCAATGCGATAGCTGCCGCCAGTGACAGGCACGTCGTTGTACATGCGGCTCTGCCAGTAGACGTTGCCACCGATGCGCAGTTTTTCCAGCGGGCCCTGGAAGCGGTAGACGGTGGAAAGCTTGAACAGATCCTCCGGTTTATCCGTCTCGAGGGGCTGATGCTCGTTGGACGGGTCTTGATCCTTGAGATAGCGGGTACGGGTGTAGGTGTACCCTGCTCCCACTTGCCAGTTCTCGGTCAAGGCCCCTTGCAGTTCCAGATCAATACCTTGGCTACGGACCTTGCCGGAGGCGTCGTAGCAGTCGAGTTTCGGGCAGCCAACCGGATCATCCACTTGCACGGCGCGGTTCAACTGGTCGATCTGGAACACCGCCAGGCTGGCGTTGAGGGCACCGTCGAAGTACTCGCCCTTGATGCCGATTTCATAGTTTTCACCCACGATCGGTTCAAGCAGTTTGCCCGAGATATCTTTGGCGGTTTGCGGGGTGAAGATGTCGGTGTAGCTGGCGTACACCGAGTAAGTATCGTTGAGGTCGTAGATCACGCCAGCGTAACGGGTAACGTTGCGGGTGACCTTGTAATCGCCCGCGCCGGTCTGGTTGTCATAGTCGTACCAGTCCAGGCGACCGCCGAGAATCAGCGTCAGCGGGTCGGCCAGGCTCAAGCGGGTGGTCAGGTAAACACCGTTCTGGGTGGTAACTTCATGGTCGTCAGTGGTACGGGCGAAATCCGGCTTCGGCGCGTTGATTGGCAGACTGAACACATAAGGGCTGTAGTTGTGCGTGGTCATGTCGTATTCGCGGCTGCTGGCGCCGACCACGACTTCATGGGTACGACCAAACGCTTGAACTGGACCATTGGCGAACACATCGTAGGCCGTCTGGACTTCATCGTAGCGCGCCTGCCAAGCGGTATTCGCCAGCGGGCCGTCGTAACGTGACAAGTAGGTGCCGGAGAATAACGCCTTCTGCGTTGCTTGCGAGGCGGCCATCTGCAATTGCCAGTCGTTGGCGAATCGATGTTTCACCTCGCCGAACACGGTATTGATGTCCTGCTTCTTGTCTTCCCAGTCGGTGCCTGGGTAGGTGGAGCGTGGCAGGTCCAGGTGGTGGCCATCCGTACCGATAGGCAGACCGCCCCAGAAAAAGTTGGTCCGGTCTTCCTGACGGGAGAAACCCAAGGTTGCCGTGGTGTTCTCGCTCAGGTCAGCCTCGCCCACCGCGTAGAACAGACCATGGTTGCTGTTTTCCTCATCACGAAAAGTGTCGGCGTCACGGTAGGAGCCTACTACCCGTCCACGCAGGGTCCCACTGTCGTTGAGCGCGCTTGAGGCATCGAACTCACCACGATTGTCATCCCAACTGCCGGTCGCACCGGTGACGGTCACTTGTGGTTCGGCGGTTGGCCGCTTGCGCACCATGTTGATGGCAGCCGAAGGGTTGCCGCTGCCGGTGACCAGGCCGGTGGCGCCGCGGATCACTTCGACGCGGTCGAACATCGCCAGGTTAGGCTGCACACCTACGCTCCACCCCTGGTAAGAACTTGGCAGGCCGTCGTACATGATGTTGTCGATATCGAAACCGCGGGCGCTGTAAGTTTGGCGCCCTGGCCCGCTGGACTGGCTGAGGAACAGGCCTGGGGTGGCCTTGACTACGTCGTTGACGCTGGTCATGGCCTGGTCGTCCATGCGTTGGCGGGTGATCACGGTCACCGCCTGAGGGGTTTCGCGCATGGTCAGCGGCAGTTTTGTCGCTGTTTTCATCTCGCCGGTGGTGTAGGAACCAGTGCCCTCAGTGGTCTCGCCAAGCCGGGTGGAGTTGATGCTCAGGGCATCCAGGACCATCGTCTGCCCAGTGTCGGTTTGCACCTCAGCGGTTTCATCGGCCGTGGCCGGTTCCTGTGCAACGACGAAGGGCGAAACGATTGCCAACGAAACAGCAACAGCGAGGGCACGGGGCCAAAAAGGGTGCACGCAGAACTCTCCTTACATTTGCAGGTACGTAGGGGGTGAATAGGGGCTGCGGGGGTGTCTCAGAGGCAGGCGCGACGGGGTAGGTCTTGCTGCGGTTGAAACGGCTAATGCCGGGAGAAGGCTTCGCCAATACGACTACTTTTGATAATCGTTCGTATTATCATGTCAGAATATGTCGCAAAGAAAAAGCCGCCGTAGCAAAATTGCTTAACGAATTTTTCACAACTGAGGGAGCCTCGGTACCGGCGACGAGCTGGCAAGCTCATGCCCTTCCTTACCTTTCGGGAGAAGTTCCACCTGGACGTGTCTATCAAGGCTGTGCCGCTGCCCAAGCACGAGGTTGCGAGCGACTGCAGCGCAGTCGCAACTCAGGTACCTCAATTAACCTGACGAATCAAAGTGGCCAGGCTTTGCGACCGTTTCACGCTCGATCGCAGCCTTACGGCAGTGGCTACAGGCGGCCAGTCAAGACAGTGGTTCTCAGACCAACTCCGGCAAACTATAGCGCTCGGCAAAGTACTGCCGAAAAAACTCCACCGCCACGCGCACCTTGGCCGAACTGGCCAATGGCGAGGTGTACACCGCCCAGATATCCGCTGGCTGGTGATAGTCCACCAACACCTGGACCAAGCGCCCGTCCGCCAGGCTGTCGTGCACATCCCACCAGGAGCGTAGCAAGATCCCACGCCCATCCAGGCACCACTGGTGCGCCACTTCACCATGGTTGCTCGACAAGCCACCGGTCACCCGCACGCTCTCTTCGCCATTGGGCCCTTCCAGTTGCCAGATGCCAAAAGGATGGTCACGTTCCTTGATCACCAGGCAATCGTGGCTGGCCAATTCCGCCAACACTTTCGGTGTGCCACGCCGGGCCAGGTAAGCGGGCGAGGCGCAGAGCACCCGGCGGTTCCTGGCCAGGGGTTTGGCAATCAGGTTAGGGGCAATCGCGTTGCCCACGCGGATGTCGAGGTCGACGCCCTCTTCAATCAGGTCAACCAACCGGTCATGCACGTCCAGGCGAATATCCAGGCGCGGATAGCGTTCAGCCAATTCCGACAATGCCGGCGCCACGAAACGCCGGCCCAGGCCGAGGCTGCTGGCAATGCGCAACTGCCCCACCGGTTCACGGTGCTGAGCACTGATGTCGTCGCCCATGCGCTGCACCGCATCGAAGATCTGTTGCGCCCACTGGTACACCCGCTCGCCCTCCTCGCTCACCGTCACCCGCCGGGTGGTGCGGTGCAGCAGGCGCACTTCAAGGGTTTGTTCGAGCACACGGATGCGTTTGCTGATGAACGCCGCCGACATCCCCAGCTCATCGGCCACCGCCGCAAAGCTGGCGCGTTTGGCCACCTGAAGAAAGATATTGAGGTCGTCGAGGCTCGGAAGATTATTCACGTTTCGTGTTCTAAGAATCTATGAATGGCGAGATTATCTCTGAATAAAGCCCTTATAGCATGGTCCGCACCTGTTCCCTAGACAACGAGTGCGCCCCCATGAGCAAGACTTTCAGAATCGCCGCTATCCCTGGTGACGGCATTGGCATCGAAGTGCTTCCCGAAGGCATCCGCGTGGTCGAGGCCGCTGCCCGCAAGCACGGCCTGGACATCAGCTTTGAATTCTTCGAGTGGGCCAGCTGCGATTACTACCTGGCCCACGGCAAGATGATGCCGGACGACTGGTTCGAACAACTGAAGGACTTCGACGCCCTGTACTTCGGTGCGGTCGGCTGGCCGGACAAGGTCCCGGACCACATCTCGCTGTGGGGCTCGCTGCTCAAGTTCCGCCGCGACTTCGACCAGTACGTCAACATTCGCCCGGTACGCCTGTTCCCTGGCGTGCCCTGCCCGCTGGCCGGCCGCGAGCCAGGCGACATCGACTTCGTGGTGATCCGCGAGAACACCGAAGGCGAATACTCGTCCCTGGGCGGACGCATGTTCGAAGGCACCGAAAACGAGTTCGTCCTGCAGGAATCGGTGTTCACCCGCCGCGGTGTCGACCGCATCCTCAAGTACGCCTTCGACGTGGCCCAGACCCGCGAGCGCAAGCACGTCACCTCGGCAACCAAGTCCAACGGCATGGCCGTGAGCATGCCCTACTGGGACGAGCGCACTGCCGCCATGGCAGCCAATTATCCGGAAATCAGCTGGGACAAGCAGCACATTGATATCCTCTGCGCCCGCTTCGTGCTGCAGCCGGACCGCTTTGACGTAGTCGTAGCCTCGAACCTGTTCGGCGACATCCTCTCCGACCTCGGCCCGGCCTGCGCCGGCACCATCGGTATCGCGCCATCGGCCAACCTCAACCCCGAGCGCAAGTTCCCGTCGCTGTTCGAACCGGTGCACGGCTCGGCCCCGGACATCTTCGGCAAGAACATCGCCAACCCGATCGCGATGATCTGGTCCGGCGCGCTGATGCTCGAGTTCCTCGGCAACGACGGTGCCGACCCGCGCTACCGCGCCGCCCACGATGACATCCTCAAGGCTATCGAACAGGTCATCGCTGCCGGCGACACCACCCGCGACATGGGCGGAAAGAAGTCGACCCAGGAAGTCGGCCAGGCCATCACTGCCTTGATCGAAGCGTGATGAGGTGGGGCCGATTATCAGAATTGTCTGACAAACCGGCCCTTCCCCTCTTGCGAGCGGCGTAGATTGAATGCAGAATCTGTTAACCAAAAGATTCACGTTAACTTTTAGTTAACAGCCAGGGAAGGAGCAAGACCGCAGCACCCCGGATTGCCTGCCGGGTATAGATAAGTACGCCAACGTCCAGGAGACGATGATGTCGCACAAGAATAAAAAGATAGATGTGTTCCTGATTACCGTGAGTTTGATTGCCGTGCTGCTCACTGTAATAGGGCTTGCGGCCTTTCCGGTCGAGGCCGGTAACGCGGCTAACCAGTTGTTCGAATTGTCCACCCGCACCTTCGGCACCAGTGTCCAGGTGCTGGTGTTCGGTAGCTCCCTGGCCGTGCTGTACCTGGCCTTCAGCAAAT
>RCUI01000177.1_pt1 | contig 23973 bp, 26 predicted proteins | sample 2166121 | NCBI WGS metagenome assembly RCUI01 (sample SAMN09932700, study PRJNA488358) | compost metagenome | feature: garden; material: soil; isolation source: compost soil in succinic acid-enriched culture | place: Germany: Experimental Botanical Garden Goettingen | collected 2016-01-27
ACAACAGCCAGTCACGCCTCAAGCCTGCGGCCATCAAGCAGACCTACTACGAGCAATGCGTCAGCCATGCGCTGGCGCGGCGCTGAACACGCCGGCTGATTCGAGGGTTTCAATCAACCGCTCCGGCCACACCGTGTCGGTGGTTTGCCGCAGTTCCTCGGCCGACCACCAGCGATGATCGGCCATTACCTCGACCTCCGAAGGCGTCCATCCCTGGCGGCACAGTTGCTGGTCCTGCGCCTGGATCAGGTAGTACTGCTCGACCGACGTGACCCACTCGCCGCTGGGCAACTGCATGGCGAAGCGGCGCTCGTTCAAGGGTGCGCCCACGGCGTCGACCTGGATGCCGGTTTCTTCGCGTAGCTCACGAATCGCGGCTTGCTCGAAGGTTTCCCCCTCCTCCACGCCGCCCCCCGGTGTTGCCCAGTAATCGTCGCCGGCCAGCGCGCCATTGCGATGGACGAAGCGAAACAGCAATACGCTTCGGGAGGGGCTGATGACCAAAAGCCGGGCTGATTTTCGCTCACGCATCGTGGTGTTCCTGTCCTTGGTTTATGATCGCGGGCGAGATTCTACCGGGCTCCAAGGATGAACAACGACAAATCTGCGCTGACGACCATTGATTATCACGGCAGCTGCCTGTGCGGCGCCGTCAGCTATCATATCGACACCCAGATCAAGGCCGTCACCCATTGCCATTGCAGCCAGTGCCGCAAGGCCCATGGCGCAGCCTTTGCCACCTATGGCAGTGTGCCTGCTTCGGCCTTGAGCTGCAGCGATCCGCAACGTCTATTGCGGGTGTTCAAGTCATCGCCAACCGTCAGCCGCAGCTTTTGTTCAGCCTGCGGGACGAGTTTGTTCTGGGCCAATGCCAGTGGCGATTATCCAGACTGGATCAGTGTTGCGCTGGGCACCCTGGACACACCTTTTGAACCCACCCGACAAAAACATGTGCATGTGCAGTCCAAGGCCTGCTGGCTGGTGATTGGCGATTCATGGCCGCAACACCAGTGACCCGTAAAACATCAAAGCAAGGACGCCCCATGTATCGTTTGATCTACCCCTGCATCGGCGCATTCATGGCGCTGACTAGCACGGTTCAGGCAAGCAACCTGTGCCCTGGCGCCAACACCGAAACGCAGATGCTTGAATGCATGCAGCAGTCGTTGAAAAAATCCGATCGGCAATTGAATGAGCTCTATCAGGCCTTGGTCGCACGCTTCAAGGCGGAGGGTTCGGCGCCCGGACAACCCACCCAGGACCTGGCGCTGAAAAAAGCCCAGCGCGCCTGGATTGCCTTTCGTGATGCCAGTTGTGAGTTAGAGACGTACGAGTCCGTTGGCGGCAGTGGCTTCGCTACAATCCATACCCATTGCCTGCTGAAGCAGACGCAAGCCAGAGTCCAGTACCTGAAGCGGGTTACCGGTATGCCTTGAAGGCCTGCAACAGCGGCGGCAGCGCGGCGTTGATCTTAGCGCCGTTGGACAAGCGCACAAAGCCCACCATACTGAGTCGTCACTGCGGACAAGTACGCCCGCAGCCTACCCAGGCTTATCTGCGAAATAAGGAGTTCCCATGGCAGGTTGGTTCGAGTTGAACACCAGCAGTGACGGTCAGTACCGCTTTGTCCTCAAGGCGGGTAATGGCGAAATCATTCTTACCAGCGAGTTGTACAAGGCCAAAGGCTCAGCCGAAAGCGGCATCGCCTCGGTCCAGGCCAACAGTGGCGTGGACGAGCGCTACGAGAAAAAAGAGGCCAGCAATGGCAAGTTCCACTTCAACCTCAAGGCCGCCAATCACCAGGTCATCGGCACTAGCCAGATGTACGCATCGACGCAGTCGCGCGACGCGGGCATCGCTTCGGTGAAGAGCAACGGCAGCAGCAAGACCATCAAGGACAACACCTGAGTCCGAACCGTCAGCGGGCAGTGATGCCCGCTGCCTCACACCTGATACTCGACCCGATCCGCCTCCACCGGCGTCGGCACTTCCCAGCGAAAATACATGCGTTCGATGTCCTTGTTGCGCAGCGTGGTGTCCCGGCGGGCATTGCGACGCATCAGCTCGCGCTCGCTTTGTTCCAGGTACACCAGTTGCACGTCGGCGTCATAGCTGTAGAGCAGGTCGAGGGTCTTCTTGCGCATCTGCTGCGACAGGTGCGTGCTGTTCCACACGAAAGGTTCGCGGCGGCGCAGCAAGGCCTTGGCCTTGTCGATCGCGTACTGCGCCACCGGCCCCTTGTCACCGTGGCTCAGGCCCAGCTCCTGGCGGGCATCGTCGAACGACACCACGGCAAGCTTGGGCGCATGCTCGTTGACCCAGGTGTCCTTGCCGCTGGCCGGCAGCCCCGCCAGCACGATCACCTGCGAGCCCCGCACTTCGCGGTACAGGCTGTACTGCGGCAGCACCGAGGCCCCGCGAAAGTAACTGCGCCGGGTGTAGTCGTCGGCAAAGGCCTTGGGTTGATCCAGGCAGCCCTCGTCCTCGGCCAGCAGGCGGAACACTTCGATGTCGTCGAGTACCCCCTGCTTGCCGGCAAAGCCGCGGCCCTGCATGTCGGCGCTGGCCACTGCGCAGAGCATCCACACCGGCACCTCCCACGACAGGCGATGGAGAATCTGCTCGGCCGAACGCCCGCTCTTGTCCCCGGCCAGGGCAAAGAACGGCAACTGGTGCACGTTGATGATCCGGCAGATGGTTTCGCGCAGCTCAAACGGCACACCGGCCTGCCACAGCAGGATTCGCGCATCCACTGCTCCCCGGCGTGAGTGCCCGGGCTGGCCGATCTTGCCGGTGATTTCATCGATCACCGTGCACGACGGCTTGGCGATGTCGTGCAGGACTGCGGCGTAGAACAGCACGAACTGCTGCTCGGGGTTGGCGCGTTGGTATACCGGGTCGGCGAGCAAGGCATCGACCACCATCATGGTGTGGGTCCAGACGTCGCCTTCCTGGTGGAAGACCGGGTCCTGGGGGGTTGCCGCCAAGGCGCGCAGCGACGGAATCGCCTCCAGCAGCGCCGGGTAGTCGACCGCGCGGCCGGGGCTGGGCATCAGCCCTTGCAATGTGTTCATGTCCATATCATTCAACTCCTTGTTCGGCGGCCTGCAGGCTGGCCCAGGTGACCTGGGGCTCGGGCGCATACAGGTCGACACCGGCGGCCAGCAGGTTGGGGATGTACGGCTGGCGCAGGTGGTGTTCATCAGCTTCGAGGATGGCCTGGACGAAGTCGTGGCGCACCCATTTGATCCGCCCGGTGGTGTGCTCGGCGGTTTCGATTTTCAGGTACAGGCCCTCCATCAGGTCGGAGCGGTCGCCCTGGTTCCAGGCCTTGGCAAAGTCCAGTTGCTGACGGGCGATGACTTCGGCGAAGGCGTCTTTCCAGCGCCGGGACTTGGCCTGCGAATGGCCGACCAGGGCCAGCAGGTCCTTCAGCCGTGGCGGTGCGATGCCTTCGAACAGCACCGGCACCGACAGCACCGGACCACCCGCGAGCAACTGCTGGCGCCGCGCCGTAGAGAGGAACACCTGCTCCGCGCGGTCCCAGATATCGAACTCGAAGAACAGGTGCGGCAACTGGTCGTAGAACACGCTGTGGCGCTTGCTCATCACCTCGCCAAACAGCACGTAGCGGTCTTCCAGGTGCTCGAGCAGCCAGTCTTCGTGACAGGCCGCCCATTGCTTGAACTGGCTGAACTGGCGCTCGCGGCTGCCACCGGCCAGGTAATGGCCACGCGACTGCAACAGCAGCTCGCCGGCGGCGGAAAAACTGATCGCGGCATTGGCGCCGTCGAGCTTTTCCTCGACCACCAGGTACTGACCGTTCAGACGGCTGTAGGGCAACTGATCATGGTCGCTATCGCCGGCTTGCAGGCGGGAACTTTGCAGGTGTGGGGTGCGCGGGTACTTGTACAGGTCGAGCTGCGCGAGCTCGCGGATATCGAGTGTCATGGGTCTTCTCCAAAAGGGGGAAAACCGACGACAGCGGGCAGGTGAAAGTGCGTGCGCAGGCAGGCACCAACAGGCTTAAACGTCCGTCGTCGGCATCAGGCGTGTTGGTTGGCGTGGGGCACTGGCTTCACCTAAATAATGAGGGGTGGATCTGAGGGTGCGGATTGGAAACGAGATGGGGGTGGGCTGTCAAGTGCTATGCCGTCTGGGATGGCCTCATCGCGGGGCAAGCCCGCTCCTACAGGTACTGCGCCAATTCTGTGGGAGCGGGTCTTGCCCGCGATCGAGCGCGCAGCGGTCGTAATCCAGACAACACTTCATGTGCTGACTGCACTGGCCTCATCGCTGGCAAGCCAGCTCCCACAAATGTATCTGTGCAAACCTCAGGCAGATTGCCGCTGCGCGTCGTTGAGCGCACTGCCCTTCGCGCTTTTGCGCTCATGTCCCTGGCGATCGGGCTGTGAAAACTGACGGGCCAGAATTGCTGAACCCACAGCGGCCTCGTCAAAGACCTCTGCAGGCACTGCACGCGGTAACGCAGCTACTCCTCTTCGTTCACCCTGCATTCAAGCTCGGCACCTTCATCTAGTTTTTTCTTGTTGGATGGAACCGCCCGCGATTGCTCCTCGGCATCCTCGACACTGGATGCATCATAAATGTTGTATCCAAAATCCCTTTTCTGGTTGTCTTCCATCTTGCTGTATTCACAAATGTACTCTTTGGTATCGGCCCAGCTTGCCAGCGGCGACGTCATCAAGATCAACCCGCAGACCAACACTGCTTTTCTGGATGTATTCATCAGCTTGTGCTCCTGCACAAATTCGATTTACAGGGTGGTTGTTGCCCGGTGCCTGAAACCTTTGCTGACTGCCTGCAACCAAACACCTCGGCACTGTTGATGCTATCGATCGAGAAGAGCAGCGTCACCTGACAGAAATGCCAGGTACCCCCGTGCAGCACCAGGGGTGCAAACGGCTGCGAATACCGCTATTGCGCCATACATTCAGCAGCCTAGAAAACGCGTTCCATGACAATGATCCGCTCCTCCCCCTCCATCACCTCGCGGACCTTGGCATAGCCCAACCGGGCATAGAACGCCTCTGCGGTAATCGATGACGGCACTCGCAACAGCGCCTGCCCCGTTTGCCGGGCCAGATCTTCAATCGCCTGCATCAGGGCACGGCCAACGCCGGTGCCTTGCAACCCTGGCACCACAAACACGCTGCGCACCACATTGCCTTGCAGGCTGGCGGTGGCGACCACCTGTTGGTCGAGCACCGCTACCAGCACCTGGCGTTGCTCGAGCAAGGCCAATATCCGTTCCGGAGTAAAGCTCTGCTCGACCTGGGCAATCAGCGCCGCCGAGTAGTCGGCGGCGTTGCTTTGCTGCAAGGACTGGATGATCACCGCGCTGATGGCAGTGGCGTCGGCAGGCGTGGCGGGGCGAATGTGCAAGGTCATCGGCTCGTTCCGTGAGGCAGTGTCGGAGCGCCAGTGTGCCGTGTGTTCAGGGAGGCGAACCAGCGGTAGTTTCAGCCACTACCGAGGTGCCTCGCAGCTTGCCGGGCAGCGCCAGGGCAATCAGCACGCCGAACAGGGCGATCCCGCCGCTGACCAGTACTGCCCGCTGCAGGCCCAGCGCATACCCTTGCTGCCAGGCGGCCCCGCTCAAGCCATCGAGGCCCTGGTTGGCCAGCCCCACCAGCAGCGCCAGGCCCAATGCCCCACCGATCTGCTGGACGGTGGAGGCCATGCCCGAAGCCACGCCTTGTTCGCCTGCTGCAACGCCCTGCCCGGCGCACACCCACATGGCGGTCCAGGTCATGCCCTGGCCGATGCTGAGCAAGGCAATCGGCGTCAACAGGCGAACGAAAGCGCCATCGCCGGGCAACATCCAGCCAAGCCAGAGAATACCCACGCCACCGGCCAGCAAGCCGATGATCAAGGTGCTGCGCAAACCCAGGCGGGCCAGCGCCCGTTCGGCTATGCCGATGCCCAGGGTGCACACCAGCGTCGCCGGCAAAAACGCCAGGCCACTGGCAAGCACGCTGTAGCCGTAGATCTGCTGGAAGTACAGGGCCAGGAAGTAGTACTGCACGCTGAAGCTGGCCATGAACACTGCGGTCAAGCCCATGGCCGCGCGCAAGCCCGGGGTGCGCAACAGGCGCAGCGGCATCAAGGGATCGCGGCTGCGGGTTTCGATCACCACGAACACCGCCAGGCAGATGAGTGCAGCCGCCAGCACCGTCCAGAACAGCGGCCGTTGCCAGCCCCAGCTCGGCCCTTCGATCAGCGCCAGCACCAGCAGGCTGCCACCCAGGGTGATGGTGAGGGCGCCGGCCAGGTCGAACGAGCGGCCTTGCGCCGGTGCTGGATCGGCTGGAATCCAGTACCCGGCGGCCCAGGCACAGGCCCCCGCCAGCGGCACGTTGACCAGGAACACCGCCTGCCAGCCTAGCCACTGGGTGAGGACCCCGCCGAGCAAGGCACCGAGGGCCAGGCCTGCTGCCGAGGCGGCGCTCCAGATGGCCAGGGCGCGGGTACGCGGCGCCCCTTCGGCGTACTGGCTGTTGATCAGCGCCAGGGTGGCGGGGAACAGCAAGGCGCCCGCCAGCCCTTGCAGCGCCCGCGCCAGAACCAGCACTTCAGCCTGGTCGGTGAGGCCGCCGGCCAGCGAGGCGATGGCGAACAAGGCCTGGCCGAGCCGATACAGACGCCGCCGGCCCAGCAGGTCTGCTGCACGGCCGCCGAGCAGCAGGCAACCGCCAAAGGCCACGCCGAAAGCGCTGATGATCCACTGCAGCTGGCGCGGGCCGATGGCCAGGTGTTCGCCAATGGTCGGCAAGGCGACGAAGACGATGGTGTAGTCCAGGGCAATGATCAGCTGGGCGCAGGCCAGCAACAGCAGCATCAATGCGGGGTGGCGCGGGATTGGAATCGACATGCGGGGCATCCTTGGCAAGAAGGCGCCAGTGTCATTCATGCGCCAGGCATGATAAATACGCTGCCAGTCCTTTCAGTAATGACTTTAATCATGGACCTGAACACCGTTGCCCTGCTGCTCAAGGTCGCCGAGCTGCGCAGCTTCACCGCTGCGGCCGCCAGCACCGGCTTGACCCAGTCCGGGCTGTCGCGGGCAATTCGCCGCCTGGAAGAACAACTGGGGGTCAAGCTGCTGCACCGCAACACCCGCAGCGTCAGCCTGACCGCCGACGGCCTGCTGTTGCGCGAGCGTTGCGCACCGTTGCTGGCCGGGTTCGAGGAGGTCGAGCAACTGCTGCTTGACCGCCGCTGCGAGCCCAGCGGCACCCTGCGCCTGAGCCTGCCGTCGGCCTTTGGCCGCATCGTCATCCTGCCGCTGCTGGGTGAGCTGACCCAGCGCCATCCCGAGCTGGTGGTGGACGCGACCATGACCGACCGCCTGGTTGATCTGACCGAAGAAGGCTTCGACGCCGCCGTGCGCATCGGCCCGTTGAGCGATGTGCGCCTGGTGGCCCGGCCCCTGGCGCCGATGCACTGGGTGACCGTCGCCGCCCCCGCCTACCTTGCCCGCCACGGAGTGCCGCAGACCCTCGAAGACCTGGCCCGGCACAACTGCCTGGTGGTGCATAACCCCTACCTCGGGCGCCGGGTTGACTGGCAGTTCGTGCAGCACGGTCGGCTGGTCGATCTGCAGGTCAGCGGGCAAATGCTGTTCGATGTCGGCGACCCGCTGATCGATGCGGCGTTGCAGGGTTTCGGCATTGTCCAGGTGATGGATTTCGTCGCCCGCCAGGCCCTGGCCGACGGGCGCCTGATACCGGTGCTGGAGCCATTCGCCGGCCGCTGTCGTGAACTGGCGTTGGTGTATCCACCGTCACGCCAGCATTCGCCGCGCCTGAAGGTGTTCAGCGATCTGCTACAGGAGCGCTGGCCGTCAGCCTGGAGCTGACGATTGTCTTTTGCCGGGCGCCGGGCCTATAGTCGCAGCCGGCGTCATCCACGCCACCCGTCCGCGGAAAGGGCTGCGCCCAGGACAGCACTCCAGGAATTCTCACTACGACTCCCGGCCTGACAGCGGACAAGGCTCGCACAAGGAGTTCGTATGTCCGCTCGACTGTCGTCGCCGTCCCATGACGGGCGCATCAACCTCGAACAACAACGCAAGCGCGCCAAGGAGCTGCTCCAGCGCCTGCGCTCGGGTGCCGCGCCCGCACAGCTGGCACAACTCAGCCCTGCCTCACCACGCCTGGCCGATGCCCAGTGGCTGATCGCCCGCGACCTGGGCTTTGCCAGCTGGCCCAAGCTCAAGGCGCATATCGACGCCATCGACTTTGCCGCCCGCCACCCGCAATTCATCGCCGATGACGAAGCCGCTACCCAGCATTGGCGCTGCGGCAACGACATCAGCCACGGCTTGCGCCTGGCCGGGTTCACCGGCGCCTTTCACATGCTCAGCGACCCCCTGGTCATGGGCCCGGTGCGTGATGTGCCGGCAGCGCCTTACCGCGCCCTGCGCTGCGACTACATCAGCCAGGCCTATGGCCTGGAGCACCCTGAGGTGCAGCGCAAGATGGAGGACGAATACGCCGACCTGGCCCGGCTCGACGGCTGCCCCGGCGCGGTGCTCTGGTGCGAGGCGGATGCCTATGACCAGCTGTTCCTGATCCGCGTGCTGGCCGGCTTGCACAACCCGCCGCAGCGCTTGGAGCTGATCGAGATCGACCGCATGCCCGGGGTCGAGCGCTTTATCGGCATCGGCCAATTGGCCCCCGATGTGCTGGCCTGGTTGTGGCCGCAGCGCCGGGCAGTGGATGTGCCAATGCTGCAACTGGCGCGCGAGGCCTGGGCTGCTTATAGCGCACCGTCGCCACACGCCTGGGCGCAGTTGGCCCATCGCCAGGACCTGGCCCTGCCCTTGCTCGCCGCTGCGCTGTTGCGCCAGTTGCAGGAACTGCCGGGCGTGGAGGATGGCCTGTCGCTCAGCGAACGCCTGGCGCTGCAGATCATCAGCGAGTTCGGCCAGGTGCCGTTCGGCCGGGTATTTGCCGAACTGATGGGCAAGCGCGAGCCGCTGCCCTATCTGGGTGACATGATGTTCCATGCCCTGCTGCGGCCGCTGATCGATTCGCCCACGCCGCTGCTCATCGAAGCGCAGGCCGAGCTGGAATGGCCGCGTCGACCTTTGAGCCTCACCCCTTTGGGCGAGCGGGTGCTGGCGGGCCAGGCCAACTGGCTTGACCAACAGGCCCCCGAGCGCTGGGTCGGTGGTGTGCGCGTGCTGGCCGGGCAAGGTCACTGGGCGCTGGACCGCGACCTGTGGCCGGTGTGGCGCGGGTAAAAACTCCGGCGATGCGCTCCTGGGTTTCGCGGGGCGCATGTCACGTCCCTGTGCACGGGGTCAGCGTTGCACGGCGGTGGTTTTCAGCCAGGTCTGAAAGTGCAGCGAGCCGACGATGGCATCGGCATCCGGGGTCAGTGAACGGTCGTCGATCGGCGCGCCGAAATAGGTGGCTGCAGGGTCGGCAATCACTTCCCGGGCATCTTGATTGTGTTGCAGGTAGCTGCGCACGAAATCGGCAAGCGGCAGTCGATCGGGGCCGGCGACTTCGAGGGTACGGTTGGCCGGCGCTTGCTCGGCGAGGTTGGCCAATGTCAGGGCCACGTCGGATGAGGCCACCGGCTGCAGCGCGGCGGCGGTGAGGCGCACGCGGTTGCCGTCGGCGCCGGAATAGGCAATGGCGCCCATGAACTCGAAGAACTGCGTGGCGCGCAGGATGGTATAGGGCATGCCCGAGGCCCTGATCAGTTGCTCCTGGGCCAGCTTGGCGCGGAAGTATCCGCTGTCCTGCATGCGCTCGGTGCCGACCACCGACAGGGCGATATGGTGACGAACCCCGGCCTTCTGTTCAGCGGCCAGCAGGTTGCGCCCTGAAGTCTGGAAAAACGCCAGCACCGCGGCGTCTTCGAAAGACGGTGAGTTGGCGACATCCACCACCACATCGGTGCCCTGCAACGCCTGCTCCAGGCCTTCGCCGGTGAGGGTATCGACGCCGGTCTTGGGCGAGGCGGCGAGCACCTTGTGGCCGTTGGCGCGCAGGTTGTTGCACAGCTGGGTGCCGATCAGGCCGGTACCACCGATCACGACGATTTTCATGGCTGCTTCTCCCGGGGCGTGTCGCAACCCATTATTTTACGCCGCGCAGCTGTAGCCCGCGCGCCAGCAGACGAGCGTCATGCTGGCTGATCCGGTACAGTACGCGCCGCTCGAGAGATGGATCCCGGGCCAATTGTCATGGAGTTATGCAGTGAAAAACCTGAGCAAAGTTGTCGCCTCCGGCCTGTTCGTCCTGGCCCTGGCAGGTTGCACCGGCACCCCGATGAAAACCCAGCACTACAACGCCGACCAGTACACGGTGATCGGCCACAGCGAAGCGAGCGCCACCGGCCTGTTGGTACTGGGCATGATCCCGGTGCGTCAGAACAGCCGCTTTGTCCGTGCACAAAATGCCGCGATCAAGGCCAAGGGCGGCGACGCGATGATCAACACCCAGGTCCAGGAAAACTGGTTCTGGGCCTGGGTACTGACCGGTTACACCACCCGGGTGTCGGGTGATGTGGTCAAGCTGAACAACGTTCAGTAACGCCTGAACTGCGAGCGCTTCGCGCTCGATCGCGGGGCAAGCCCGCTCCCACAATGGAACTGTACACACCGACCCTGTGGGAGCTGGCTTGCCAGCGATGAGGCCGGTACAGCCAGCACACCAGGTGTTGCCTGAATTACGAGCGCTTTGCGCTCGATCGCGGGCAAGCCCGCTCCCACAGGGTTGGCGCTGGACCCGCGATCAGGCCATCACCATAGCAAAAGCCGGTGATGCCAACCTTGCCGGTGGTTGCCGGATGCTTCATCAGCCATTCGATGGCCCACAAGCATAGTAGGCGTGGGCAAATAGCGTATGATCTGCCCGCCCTTCCACGAGGCTCCTCATCCCATGCCAATGAGCAAACGCGAACAGGCGCAGCTTGACCGCCGTCTGGTCGCTACCCTGACCGATGCCTGCGAGACCGCCAAGGCCGAAATCGTCGGTTTTGCCTGGCTCACTCACCTGGTCGACTACACCCGCTTCCCTTCCAGTTTGCAGGTGATCTGGGTATTCGAAAGCCGGGCCGCCAAAGACCACGCCCTGGCCAGCGGGCAAGGTGAGCGGATGATCGAGCTGACTGCTTTAGCGTTGCAGGATGCCGACGTCGAATTGCGCCCGCTTGCCCCCCACGTGCAGTTCGACGTCGAAAAACGAGGCTGACACATGGCCAAGGACATCGAGAACCCCTGCATCGCCGTGTGCCAACTAAGCGGCGACCTGTGCCTGAGCTGCGGCCGCAGCAAAGACGACATCCGCAAATGGAAGCGCATGAAACGCCCGGAAAAAATGGCTGCCGTGCAACGCGCCACCCAACGGATGAAAAGCCTGAAAAAAGCCAAAGGCTAGCGCTTCAGGCACCCGCACCCTGGGTCAAGAAATCGATGAAGGCCCGAACCCGTAGTGGCACATGGCGGGCATGAGGGTAGAGCAGGATGAACGGCCGTGAAGTGCCGCCATAGGGCGTCAGCACTTCCAGCAGCTGGCCGCTGTCAAGCTCCTGCTGCACAGTAAAGCGATACGCCTGCATCAACCCCGCGCCGCTTTTGACCAGGGTGACGGTGGCCAGGAAATCTTCCAGGCAGGTGATGCCACCGGACACCTCCAGTTCCTCGCGCTTGCCCCCGACCAGAAACGACCAGGGCACCTTGCGCCCGCTGCTGGGCAGTTCGAACTGGATGCACTCGTGAGCGGCCAGGTCTTGCGGCGTCTGCGGTGTGCCCGCTACACGCAGATACTCCGGCGTCGCCACGATCACCAGCTCGGCGTCTTCCAGGCGCCGGGCGATCAGGCTGGAGTCGGCCGGCTCGCGGCCGCGGATGGCCAGGTCGTAGCCTTCATCGGCAAAGTCGATGTTGCGGTTGCTGGCGTGAATGTCGATCTGCACCTGCGGATACAACTGGCGGAACCCGGCCAGCCTGGGCAGCAAGCGAAAGTGGGCATAGGGTGTCGGCACGCTGATGCGTAGCAGCCCGGACGGCACAGCCTGGCCACCGCTGAGCGCACGTTCGGCCTCCACCAGTTGGCTCAGGGCCTGGCGGCATTGTGCGTAGTAACTGCGCCCGCCTTCGGTCAGGCGCATCTGCCGGGTGGTGCGCACGAACAGGCGCACACCCAGGCGTTCTTCCAGGCGCGCCACCGAACGGCTGACCGCTGCCGGCGTCACCCCGGCCAGGGTCGCCGCACCGGTGAAGCTGCTGGTTTCGGCGGCCAGGCAGAACAGCTCGATACTGCCCAGTTGAAGGTCATCGAAGTGGCGGGTCATGGCGGCTCAATTGATTACATGAAGTATCAATTCAAATTCCATACACGCCATTTTTCAAGACCTGATTGCAAATTAAAGTCTGCCTCACTTGCCCGGCGACCCGCCTGGCCCACTGGAGACTGACCATGCACACCGCCAAGACTGTCATCGTAACCGGCGCCTCGAGCGGCCTGGGTTTCGCCATCGCCAAGGCTTACCTTGAGCGCGGCGACAATGTCGTCGGCAACGCCCGCACCCTCGCCCGCCTGCAGGAGGCCGCCGCCAAACTCGGCAACCCGGCCAATCTGCTGCTGGTCGAAGGCGATATCGCCCAGCCGCAAACGGCGCGAAAACTGTTCGACCAGGCCATCGAGGCGTTTGGCAAGGTCGATATCCTGGTCAACAACGCCGGGATCTTCATTGCCAAGCCGGTGACCGACTACACCGAGGCCGAGGTCGAAGCCATCGTCGACACCAACCTCAAGGGCTTCTTCTACCCGGCCCAGGCCGCAGCACGGCACATGGCCAAGAATGGCGCCGGGCATATCGTCAACATCACCGCGTCGATCGCCCTGCAGCCGAACATCAAGGTGCCGGCGCTGCTGCCGGTGCTGATCAAGGGCGGCATCAACCAGGCGGTGCGTGCCCTGGCCCTGGAGCTGGCACCGTCGCAGGTGCAGGTCAATGCCGTGGCCCCGGGGATCATCGATACCCCATTGCATGGCGACGACTCGCAGGCCCGCGAGGCCCTCAAAGCGCTGGCGCCGACCGGGCAGATCGGTTCGCCCGAGGATGTGGTCGACGCGGTGCTATACCTGACGGACTCGACTTTTGTCACCGGCACGGTGATTGCCGTGGACGGTGGTTCGGCGACGGGTACCTGGTAATTACAGCGAGGAAATGAACATGCCGTATGTCCATATTCGCGTGACCGATGAAGGCGTCACCCGCGAGCAGAAACAGCAGTTGATCGAACAGACCACCGCGATGCTCAAGCGGGTGCTGAACAAACCGCCGGCGTCGACCTTTGTGGTGATCGAGGAAGTGAACACCGACAACTGGGGGGTGGGTGGCGAAACAGTGACGACGCTGCGCAAGCGAGAGAAAACAGAGTAGGCATCTGTCGCGGGGCAAGCCCGCTCCCACAGTAATCCCCTGTGGGAGCGGGCTTGCCCCGCGATAGCGTCAACACGATCTGACCTCTTGCAGCAACTCCCGCACCACTGCCAACACCCCCTGCTGCACCATCGCCAACTGCCGGTCCGCACTGCTCCCCTGAGCGATAATCACCGCAGCCCGGGCAAAACTGCGATCACCGTCAAAACCCTGCGCAGCGTCCGCAAACACCGCCCGCGCCCGGGCCAGCCATTGCCCGGCGCTGCCCTGCCCTTCGTCCTCCAGGCAGATGAACCGGCCATGCCGGCCATGGCGCATGGCCCGCCAGTAGTTCTCCTGGGCAATCCAGTGCGCCTCGCGGCTCAAGTGCACGGCAGCGCGTGGTTGCGCCAGATAATGTTCGACCATGCAGCGGAACATGCCGGCAATGCACAATGCCTCTTCAAGGTTCGGGCAGGCATCGGCGACTCGCAGCTCCACGGTGGGGAAACGCCGCGACGGCCGGATCGCCCACCAGCAGTCAAACCCCTCGCGCAACGAGCCGGTGCGCCGCAGCAGGGCCAGGTAACGCTCGTAAGCCTGCCAGTCACTCAAGCGCTCCGGCAGGCCCATGTGCGGCCATTCCCCGCACGCCACCTGGCGATAGCTCATGTAGCCCGTGGCCTGGCCTTCCCAGAACGGCGAGGAGCTACTGAGCAGCAACAGCAACGGCAACCAGGGCAGCAACTGGTTGATCAGTTGAATGCGGTCGTGCCCGGGCGGCACGCCAACGTGCACATGCAGGCCACACAACAGGCTGCGCCGGGCCACCTGCTGGTAGTCAGCGAACAGCTGGCGAAAGTGCTCATCGTCGGCAGGCTGCTGGTTGCGCCAGCCGCCCATGGGGTGACTGCCGGCGGTCAGCAGGCCGATGCCTTCCTCGGCCAGTACCTGCACCAGTTGCGTTCGACATCCGGCCAGAAATTCCCGGGCCTGGGCCAGGCTGCAGAACACTGGCGACGCCACCTCGATCTGGCCCTTGAACATCTCCTGGGCGAAGTGCGCGCCGAGCACCTGGCGGCACAGGTCGATCTGCGCCGCCGAGGGCGCGGCGAGCATGCGCCCGCTGGCCAGATCGACCAGCAGGTATTCTTCCTCGATGCCAAAGCCGCAGGGGCTGTTCATCGACGGGTGACGCTCAAGGCCACCGCGGCAATGCGTTCGACCTGCTGGTAACCGGGTTCGAGCAGTTGCTCGCCGAACACATCCGGGTCCAGTTCGTGGTAATGCCAGGCCCAGTCGGGTGACGCCAGCGGCGCTTGCAAGGCTGCCAGGAACGGGTCGCGCCCTTCGAGCATGGCCACCCCGGTGTACAGCAGCAAGGTGCCGCCCGGCGCCAGGCGTGGCAGCGCTTCTTCGACTATCCGCAACGACAGCCCGGCCCCCAGGGCACCGCCACCATGACGGTAGGCACGCTCGCTGGCGTCGAGCATGTAGGGTGGGTTGGCGACAATCAGGTCGAACGTACCGGTGATGCCCTGAAGGACATCACTGTGCTCGACCGAAACGTTGGCCAGCTCCGCGAGGGCCACGTTGATGGCGGTCAGGCGCAGGGCCTGCGGGTTGATATCCACGGCGCTGACCTGCGCATGCCGGCGGGCACGGGCGATCAGCACCGCGCCGACCCCGGCGCCACAGCCGATATCCACGGCGTGATTGATGCAGGCGAAACTTTGCTGCAAGTGCGCTTCGATCAACTGGGCGAAGCGGTAGCTGTCCGGGCCGAAGAACACCGCGTCGCTGCTGTCGGTGGGAAAGGCGGAATGAACGAACAACAGATCATGCAGGCTCGACCAACGCACCCGGCTGCGCAGCAGCTCTCCCTGTTCGTCGATGATCTGCGCCAGTTGCATCTGCGCCACCTCGTCCGGCGACAGCAACGAGGAGGAAAAGGGCCGGTTCCAGCCGAAGATATCGCGCAGAGTGCCGGCCTGTTGCGCGCCCTCACGCTGGTTATTGCGCAACTGGGTCAACGGCGTGACGCTGGTAAAGCGATAGCCATCGGCCAACAGCCGCCGCCCCAGTTGCAGCAAGGCCTGGTCGGCCTGGCGTTGAGCCTCGGTCAATTGCATGGTCACCCTCCCTCAAGATTCAAGCCCGGTCATCTGTGCGTATTTGCGGGTCGCCGCCAGGCCCTGGGGCAAAGCGTGGCGGGCGCCGGCCATTTCACTGATCAGGTAGGCGATCCGCGCTTCAGGGGGCAGGTCGTGGAGCTCGCGCTCAAGCGCATTCAGCACGGCATCATCGTGCATGGGCACTTCAGCTTTAACCGGCCCATGGCGCGGCCGGCGCGGCTGCCAGCTGACAGCGATCCAGTCATGCAGCAGCTGCTTTTCATAGGGGCTGAAGACGCCGAACATCGCCGCTGCCGGGCCTTCGATCAGTTGCCAGAAGCGGCTGTGCGCCGGGTCCTCGCCGCGTTTGATCCAGCCCTTGTCCTGCAAGGCGGCGAGAAAGCCTGGAATGCTGCCAGGCTCGGCCAGCCACTGGTTGACCGTACGCCCTTCGATGCGACAGTAATCGGAGTGCATGTGCTGGCCAAAACTGCGCTTGCGCTCGAAGGCCGCCAGCAGCTCGGTTTCCAGGTCAAAGCCGGCAATGATCGTGGGAGAACAAGGGCCCAGCTCGTTGAGCCGATAACCCCGGGCAACCCGCCGATAGAACTCGCTGGCCCCCTGCTCCGGCCACAGCTGCGCCAGCGCCTGCACCGCCTTGCAGGCATGGCCGCTGCTGGCGTTGTCGATGGTCACGTGCAGGCGAAAGTACTGCGGATCGATACCCAGTTCGTCCAGCTCATAAGCGCTTATCAGCAAATGCAGGGGCAGCTGTTCATAGCCCAGGTTATAGCCGATCACCTCGGGCAAGAAAGCCTCGGTGTTGAAGCCCAGCGCCAGTTGCAGTGCGCCCTGCCGGTAACGGTCGTCAGCCAGCGGCAACACCTCGTGGCAGCCCAGCTCGCTGAGCAGGCGCCGGTAGATCAGCACATGGTTGCAGGCCGGGTCGCCATCGCCGAGTTCTTCCAGGTAGATGCGGATCAGGCCGTGGTAGCGCGGGTCGGCCCAGTGCCTGAGCATGCCGAACAGCCAGGCGCCATCCACCGCCTTGGTCGGAGCGACATGCTGGAGAAAATACAGGGCATGGGCGCGGTTGCTGAAATAACGCCGGGCACCGCCCGCCTTGCGTTCGGCCAGGTACCCGGCGTAGTGCCCGGCCACGGCCGCCGCGCGGTCGGCGGTCCATTGCCCGAGCTCGGCAGGGTTGTTCGGCAGTTCATCAGGCAACGCTTCGGCCTGCTGCAGCTGCTCGGCCAGCCAGGTGGCGCTGCCGCTCAGGTCGCCCCGCAGCAAGGCATGGTAGCGTGCCTCATGGCCGGCACGGGGGTTCAAGGCCAACGGGTCGAGCGCGGGTGCGGCGGTCATCACGGTCATGGCGGCAGCCTTCGGCAGTCGGGCGAAAAGTGCCCTCTAAGCAAGGGAGCGCTGCGCTGAAGATGAAGTTCAGATCAACCGCGCGTTGAAGGGACGGATGGCAGGCCAGCGCGGTAGAATCGCGCCATTGCCGTTTTTCCCTGGAGTCACCCCTACCGATGCCCGCCCTCCACCACTTCGTCACCCCGCCAGCGGAGCCGATCAAAAGCCAGATCCTGCAGATGGTGGTCGACTACCTGACCGACATCAGCAGCGTCGCCCTGCCGCCGAGCAACCCGCTGTACAGCCTGTACCAGTACGGCATCGGCTTCGAAGTGCACCTGTACCTGGAGGCCATGAACGGTTCGCGCGGCATTCCGGTCGAACTGATCGTGGCCATGGACCTCGACGATCCCGAGCAGGTGGTGGGTTTCTTGCTGTACTTGCCGCTCAAGGATGATCCCGAGGCGTGTTCCGTGGCCTACCTCGCCGTCCAGGCCAGCCACCGTCGCCAGGGTATCGCCCGCGCCATGCTGGCGCAGATGACCGCACGCTACCCCCATGCCGAGCTCGGCTGCGTGGCAAGCAAAGTGCCGGTCTTCGAGTCCCTGGGCTTCCAGGTGACCGGCGCACGCGGCCCGCAGGTGTTGCTCAACACCCGCGCCCAGCCCAGCACCGGCATGGCGGCGGTACTGGACGTGGCGCCGATCTACCGCACCCTGGAAGTGCAGCAGATCCACAGCTACCTGCTCAAGCAACACGGCAAGCGGGCGATGGTCGATGCCGAGAAACAGCGCGACCGCCACCTCGACCAGCTCAGCCGCAAAGCGCGCACCCTGGCCCTCGAACGCCTGGGTGAAGGGCCGTGGCTGGACGGCGGCCGCGGGCCGCGGCTGGTCTAGCTTTTCGCTACCTGGCTCATCAGCACCTGCAGCACGAAGCGGGTCCCCTGCTCCACCTCGCCCTGGCGGCAGGCGATGCCCAGGTGCCGCCACAGGCCTGGGCGCAACGGGCGCATGCAGATACGCGGATCATGCTCCGGCGCTGCCGATTCATGGGGCAGCAAGGTGGCGCCATAGCCCGCGGCTACCAGGCTTTTCACCGCATCGTTGTAATTGAGCTGGATGCGCGCCGGCGGTTGCAGGCCGGCGCTGGCAAACCAATCGCTGGTGACCCGTGACAGCTGGGTGCTGTTGTCGTTGAGGATCAGCGCGCGGCTGGCCAGCCAGCCCGGGCTGATGCGCGCCGGTGGCGACCAGCTCGACGGAATGAAAGCCATGATCGGGTCGCGCCGCCACGGACGGATCTCCAGGCCCTTGATCGCCGCTTGCGGCAGCGCCACCAGGCCAATGTCGAGGCTGCCGTCCTGCAGGCGCGCCAGGGATTCGCTTGAAGTCAGTACCTGCACCTGCACATCGATGCCCGGATGCTGCACGCCGAGGATGTCCAGTGCCTGCGGCAGCAAGTGGGCAATGGCGCCGGTCGAAGCGCCCAGCCGTACTCGCCCGGCCAGGCCCTGGACCTGACGCTGGACATCATCCAGCGCCTGTTCGACATCGGTCAGCAGACGCCGGGCGCGTTCGAGCAGGGTTTCACCGATGGCCGTGGGGCGGACCTGCCCGCGTTTGCGCGACAGCAACGGTGCGCCAATGCGCGCTTCAAGGTCGGCAATGTGCAGGCTGACCGTGGGCGGCGCCAGGTTCAGCGCCCGCGCCGCCTGGGCAAAGGAGCCGAGGTCGGCGATCACCACCAGGGTACGTAGCCGGTCGAGGCTGATCTCGCGCATGGGCTTGTCGTTCAGAAAAGATGAAGGTGAGCATCATGATATTCAAATTTTCTTTCGTCCAGCCACAGGTGAAGATGGCCGCTCATTTGTAGCCTTTGCACGAGAGCACCCATGCACCAGCCCCTGGTTTTTATCGACGGCGATCAAGGCACCACCGGCCTGCAGATCCACGCCCGCCTGAACGGCCGCAACGACCTGCGCCTGCTGACCCTGCCAGCGGCCGAGCGCAAGAACCTGCAACTGCGCGCCGAGGCCATCAACAGCGCCGACGTGGCGATCCTGTGCCTGCCGGACGATGCCGCGCGTGACGCAGTGGCGGCCATCGTCAACCCGGACGTGCGGGTGATCGACGCCAGTTCTGCGCACCGCACGACACCAGGTTGGGTGTATGGCTTGCCGGAACTGGACGAACAACAGGCCGAGCGCATCGCCCGGGCCAAGCGGGTCAGCAACCCTGGCTGCTACCCGACGGGCGCCATCGCCTTGCTGCGGCCGTTGATTGCCGCAGGCCTGCTGCCGGCGGACTATCCGCTGACCGTGAACGCGGTGTCGGGTTATTCCGGTGGTGGCCGTGCCGCGGTCGAGCGCCATGAAGGGCCCGACGCGCAGGCGGCCCAGGGCGTGCTGGTGTATGGCTTGCACCTGGACCACAAGCATGTGCCGGAGATTCAGCAGCATGCCGGTTTGTCGCAACGGCCGGTGTTCGTGCCCAGCTATGGCAGCTACCGTCAGGGCATCGTGCTGACCATCGCCCTGCAGACCCGGCTGCTGCCGGCGGGCGTCACTGCCGCGCGTTTGCAGGCGTGCCTGGCTGAACATTACAACGGCGCGCGCTATGTCCAGGTGGCGCCGCTGCAACTGGGTGCATCAGCGGTGCAACTGGACCCGCAAGCGGTCAACGACAGCAACGACCTGCGCCTGGCCGTGTTTGCCCATGAGCAGCACGGCCAGGTATTGCTGACGGCGGTGTTCGACAACCTCGGCAAAGGTGCGTCGGGGGCAGCGGTGCAGAACCTGGAGCTGATGCTGGCGGCCATGGGCTGAGTATCGGGGCTGCTGCGCAGCCCATCGCTGGCAAGGCCAGCTCCCACAGGTCTGGTGTACGCAAGACTATTGTGGGAGCCGGCCTTGCCGGCGATGGGGCGCGAAGCGGCCCCTCATTTGTCCCGTAACACTCGCAACGGCACCCACCCCGACGCACTCCCCTTGCGACACCACACCCAGCCGTTCAACTGCCGGCCACCCACCAGGCAATCGCCCACCTCCACATCCAGCTCCCGGGCACAGTAGTCTTCCAGGGCGATACCCTGATCATCGCCAAGCCGCTCGATCACCTGCCCCGGCACCCAGCCATCCTGTTGCCCGGGTGTGCTGCACAAGTACCAGTTATCCCAACCCTCCTCACCGTCATAGCGCTCGCCGATGTTCAGTGGCGCGCCTTTGGCAAAGGTAATGGGCGCAGGGTATTCACTTCGATGCGCTTCGATCACCATGAACTTCACTGGGTTTCACCTCCATTTGAAAATCGACGGCACTGGCGCCATGCTCAGCGGTCTGCCTCTTATGCGGATCGGTCAGCAGGGAAGAATATCGTCATGTGCGCAAAACCAGTAGGTCCCGCCAACGCCAGCGGATGTGTCCGGGTGCGCGGCGCCCGTGAACACAACCTGAAGAGTGTCGACGTCGACATTCCCCGCGATGCGCTGGTGGTGTTCACCGGGGTGTCCGGCTCGGGCAAATCGTCGTTGGCATTCTCCACCTTGTATGCCGAAGCCCAGCGCCGCTATTTTGAATCGGTGGCGCCCTATGCCCGGCGCTTGATCGACCAGGTCGGGGTGCCAGCGGTGGATTCGATCGAGGGCCTGCCGCCAGCAGTGGCCCTGCAGCAACAACGCGGCACGCCCAGCGCGCGCTCATCGGTCGGCAGTGTCACCACCCTGTCGAGCCTGATCCGCATGCTCTATTCGCGTGCCGGCAGTTACCCGGCCGAGCAGCCGATGCTGTTCGCCGAAGATTTTTCGGCCAATACCCCGCAAGGCGCCTGCCCGCAGTGTCATGGCCTGGGCCGGGTGTTCGATGTCAGCGAGGCGTCGATGGTGCCCGACCCGTCGCTGACCATCCGCGAACGGGCGGTGGCCTCCTGGCCCATGGCCTGGCAGGGGCAGAACCTGCGCGACATCCTCGTGACCCTGGGCTATGACGTCGACATCCCCTGGCGCGAGCTGCCCCAGGAACAGCGCGACTGGATTCTGTTCACTGAAGAAACCCCGACCGTGCCGGTGTACGCGGGAATGACGCCTGCGCAGACCCGCCAGGCGCTCAAGCGCAAGCTCGAACCCAGTTACCAGGGCACCTTCAGCGGCGCCCGACGCTACGTGCTGCACACCTTCACCCATTCGCAAAGCGCGCTGATGCGCAAACGCGTCTCGGCCTTCATGCGCGCCAGCCCCTGCCCGGCCTGCGCCGGCAAGCGCCTGAAAGCCGAGGCGCTGACAGTGACCTTTGCCGGCAAGGACATCGCCGAGCTGTCGCGCCTGCCGCTGCTGGCCCTGGCCGAGCTGCTCAAGACCGTGGCCACTGCCGACTACCTGAATCAGCCTGACGAAGCCGGCGCGGTGCTCAGCCATGCGCAAACCCGCCAGGCGCGCCAGCAACGCGCTGCTCGGGGCGACAACCCCCACGCAGGCGGCGCGGACGTGCGCCACACGCCCAACCTGTCGGTGGAAAAACGCCTGGCCGCGCAACGCATCGCCGAGGAGCTGCTGGAGCGCATCACCACCCTGATCGACCTGGGCCTCGGTTACCTGGACCTGGAACGCAGCACGCCGACGCTGTCCTCGGGCGAACTGCAACGCCTGCGCCTGGCGACCCAGCTCAACTCGCAGCTGTTCGGGGTGATCTACGTGCTCGATGAGCCTTCGGCCGGGCTGCATCCAGCCGACAGCGAGGCGCTGTTCGAGGCCTTGCAGCGGCTCAAGCAGGCGGGCAACTCGGTGTACGTGGTCGAGCACGACCTGGACACCATGCGCCGCGCCGACTGGCTGGTGGACGTCGGCCCGGATGCCGGTGAACACGGCGGCCAGGTGCTGTACAGCGGCCCGCCGGCCGGCCTGGCGAAGATCGATGCCTCGCGCACCCGCCATTACCTGTTCAACGACAACCTGCCTGCGCCTCGCCAACCGCGCCAGGCTCAAGCATGGCTGCAGCTGGAAGGCATCAGCCGCAACAACCTTGACCAGCTCGAGGTGGCCTTCCCGCTGGGCTGCTTCAGTGCGGTCACGGGGATTTCCGGCTCGGGCAAATCGAGCCTGGTCAGCCAGGCGCTGCTCGACCTGCTCGGCGAGCACCTGGGCCAGGCCCGCAGCCAGGAAGAGCCACCAGAGCAGAGCCTGGAAGATGAACCGAATCAAACCAGCGACGGCTGGATCAGCGCCGGGCTTGAGCATATCCGCCGCCTGGTGCCGGTGGACCAGAAGCCCATCGGCCGTACCCCGCGCTCGAACCTGGCGACCTACACCGGCCTGTTCGACCACGTGCGCAAGCTGTTCGCGGCAACATCCGCGGCGCAGGCGCAAGGCTTCGATGCCGGGCAGTTCTCGTTCAACGTCGCCAAGGGCCGCTGCGAAACCTGCGAAGGCGAAGGCTTTGTCAGCGTCGAACTGCTGTTCATGCCCAGCGTCTATGCGCCCTGCCCGACCTGCCATGGCGATCGCTACAACCCCGAGACGTTGGCCATCACCTGGCAAGACCTGAACATCGCCCAGGTGCTGCAACTGACCGTCGACCAGGCCAGCCAGCGTTTCGCCGAACAGCCCGCCATCAGCCGCGCCTTGCGGGTACTGCAGGAGATCGGCCTGGGTTATCTGCGCCTGGGCCAGCCGGCCACCGAGCTGTCGGGCGGTGAAGCCCAGCGCATCAAGCTGGCCACCGAGCTGCAGCGCCTGGCCCGTGGCGCCACCCTGTACGTGCTGGACGAACCCACCACCGGCCTGCACCCGCAGGACATCGACCGTTTGCTGGTGCAGTTGCAGCGCCTGGTCGAGGCCGGGCATACGGTGATTGTGGTCGAGCACGACATGCGCGTGGTGGCCCAGAGCGACTGGGTCATCGATATCGGCCCCGGGGCCGGCAGCGCGGGCGGCAAGGTGGTGGTCAGCGGGCCACCTGCGCAGGTCGCGGCCTGTGCCGACAGCCGCACGGCGGGATTCCTGGCCAGGGCGCTGGCTTGCGATCGGGAAATTACGTAGCATCCTACGCTTTTTTCCCGGCAGCACCCCGCTGCCGGGCCGTTTTTCAGGTAGGTCATGAGAACAACCCCGCTACGCGCCGATGTCCTGGCAGGACTCACCACAGCCTTCGCCCTGGTGCCCGAGTGCATCGCCTTCGCCCTGGTGGCGCACCTCAACCCGCTGATGGGCCTGTATGGCGCCTTCATCATCTGCACCCTGACCGCCCTGCTCGGTGGCCGCCCGGGGATGATTTCCGGCGCGGCCGGCTCCATGGCCGTGGTCATCGTCGCCCTGGTGGTGACCCACGGCGTGCAGTACCTGCTGGCCACGGTACTGCTCGGCGGGCTGATCATGATCGCTTTCGGCCTGCTGCGCCTGGGCAAGCTGGTGCGCATGGTGCCGTATTCGGTGATGCTCGGCTTCGTCAATGGCCTGGCGATCATCATTGCCCTGGCCCAGCTTGAGCACTTCAAGGCCGATGGCGCCTGGCTCAGCGGCTCGCCGCTGTACCTGATGCTGGGGCTGGTGGCGCTGACCATGGCCATCGTCTACTTGCTGCCACGCCTGACCCGCAGCGTGCCACCGGCATTGGTCGCGATCCTTGGCGTGGGCGTCGGGGTCTACCTGCTCGACCTGCCGGCCCGCACCCTGGGAGACCTCGCGCACATCGCCGGGGGCCTGCCGGCTTTGAGCTGGCCGCAAGTACCGTGGAACCTCGAAACCCTGCAGGTCATCGCCCCCTACGCGCTGCTCATGGCCCTGGTCGGCCTGCTGGAAACCCTGCTGACCCTCAACCTCACCGACGAGATCACCGAAACCCGCGGCCACCCCAACCGCGAGTGCGTGGCCCTGGGCGTGGCCAACATGACCTCCGGGCTGTTCGGCGGCATGGGCGGTTGCGCGATGATCGGCCAGACCGCGATCAACCTCAGTTCCGGCGGCCGCGGGCGGCTGTCCGGGGTGGTCGCCGGGGTGATGATCCTGATGTTCGTGCTGTTCCTCTCGCCGCTGATCGAGCGTATTCCGCTGGCGGCGCTGGTCGGGGTGATGTTCGTGGTGGCGCAGCAGACCTTCTCCTGGG
>RCUI01000178.1_pt1 | contig 23708 bp, 20 predicted proteins | sample 2166121 | NCBI WGS metagenome assembly RCUI01 (sample SAMN09932700, study PRJNA488358) | compost metagenome | feature: garden; material: soil; isolation source: compost soil in succinic acid-enriched culture | place: Germany: Experimental Botanical Garden Goettingen | collected 2016-01-27
TGGCGAGGGCCGACATGGGTAAACACTCCCTTTTCGATGATCAGCACCTGGTCGTGCCGGGCCTGGTCCTCAAGGCCAGTAAAGAGGGTTTGGCAGTGAACGTGGAGTCTGGGCATGGCGGTCTGTCCTGTTGTTGTCATGCCGACACGGTATTGGCCAGCCGATGCCTGAGGAAATGAAGTTTGCTGCTGGCCGGCCATGACAGAAATTGATAGCCGCCGTCGTCAGCCCGCCACCTCGATCAACAACTGGCGCAGCCAGACCAGCGCCGGGTCACTGTCCTGATAGGCGTGCCATTGCATCACCTGCAAAGTGGCGGGAATGGCCAGCGGTGGTGGCAGCAGGCGCAGAGGAAAGCGCTGCGCGTAGAGGTGCGCCAGGCGACTGTGCAGGGTCGATATGCAGGGGCCGCCAACGATAAATTCCGGTATCAACCCGAACTGGTCTACCGCCACCGCCACCCGCCGCGCCAGCCCCTGGCTGGCGATAAATTCCGCTTCCATGCTGCCCAGGGCGCCTGGGCCGGTCTCGCGAACGACATGTGGCGCTGCCAGGTAGTGCTCCAGCGTGAGGCCGTCCGCCAGGGCACAGTTATCTCTACAAGCAATGACGCTGAAGCTGTCTTCGAACAACGGTTGCTGCGGATGACGCGCCGAGCCATGGGCAAGCGGCAAAATCACCAGGTCGCAGTGCCGGTGCTCCAGGGCCTCATCCACCAGGCTGCCCGGCTCGGCACCCCGTAGCGGCACCAGCGTGAGAAGTTGCAAGTCGACCTGGGGCGCGAGGCTGGCCAAGCGTCGCCTCAATGTCGGCATGAGTACCGCGATCACATAATCCGACGCAATGATGCGAAATATACGGCGCGCCGCTCCCGGGTCGAAGTTTGCGTTGGCGAAGGCAATGCCCCGCGCGCTTTCCAGTACCTGATCGATACGTGGGTGCAGCGACTGCATCAGCGCCGTGGGCAGCATGGCGCCGCCCACGAGGACAAACAGCGGATCGTCGAAATGCTCCCGCAGGCGACCCAGGGCCGCGCTGACCGCTGACTGGGTCAGGTGCAGGCGCACCGCGGCGCGCGTGACATGCTGCTCGACGAACAAGGCGTCCAGAACCACCAGCAGGTTCAGGTCTAGCCCATGGAAGCGCACGTGAGAACCTCATCGTTTGCCCGAGGGCCACCCTCCTCCAGCCATACGTTTCCCGAAACGTCGAGCTTTACCATCAGTGCTTGCAGCGACTGGCCCTGGCAGGGGCCAAGCACGCAGAAGCCGTTGTCGGGCTGAAACAGCGCACCGTGCGCAAAGCAGACGATGTGCCGGCCATCGCCCGACATAAAGCGGTCCTTGCGGTACTGCATGGCCACGTCCAGGTGCGGGCACAGGTTTCGATAGACACGCACCTGGCCACGCCAGCGCAACGCAAGCACGGTGTCACGCCCCTGGCCCCAGGGATCGAATCCACGGGCAAGGCCTTCCTCCAACTGGTCGTCGTGGCAAAGCAATGTCAGATCCTGGGGCACGGAGACCTCGATAACTCAGGGGGTGAGCGCGTAAACACCGGAACAGCCGCTACGGCTAGCGGTTTCAGATCGGTTCGGCAGTCAATTTGAGCATCGCCTTGGTCAGGCCGATGCGATCGAAAGTCGCGTCGCGGGCCATTTCCCGCTCACCGGCCATGATCGAGTTTTCGCTGATGTACTTGCAGCGCTCAAAGCGGCGCGTCATGAAACGCTCAAGCCGCTCCTCCACCGAACCGCTGCCGCTCAGTTCCAGGCTCAGCACCAGCGCATCCTCGATGGCCATCCCGGCGCCCTGCCCCAGATGCGGGGTGGTTGCATGGGCCGCGTCGCCAATCAGCAGAACACGACCTTTGAACCAGGGTTCGTTGACGAACACCACCTCCATGGGTTTGTAGACCACCTGGCTGCTGTCGGTGATCTGCTCACGCAGCTCGCCCACCAGGCCTGCGATCTTGCTGATGCGGTCACGCATCAGTTCGGCCAACTGTGCCGGCTCATAGCGGGGGTTACCCGGCTCGTGGGAGGTGGAGAACATGTACATCAGGTCGTCGGACAGCGGTACCAGGCCGGCGTTGCCCTCAGCGCCGACATAGCTCGCCAGATGGTCAATGGAAGGATGTCGAGGAAAGTTGTAGCGCCACACCGCCTGCCCGGTGAAACGCGGCTTGTACGTGTCACCGAAGAGCATGCTGCGAATCTTCGAATACACGCCGTCGGCGCCCACCACCAAGTCATAGCGACCCGCGCTGCCATCGGTGAAGCTCACATCCACGCCGGTCGCATCCTGTTGGAAGGATTCTACCGACAAGCCAAGGCGCACCTGGGTGCCAAGGTCGATCGCCGTGGTGCTCAGCACCTGGTGCAGCGACAGGCGCGAGATGCCCACGTTGGCGGGATACTCCGGGCCGGCCAGGCGCTGGCCCGGGATGCGTACCAGGGCATTGCCCTGCAGATCGTAGATGCCAACGTCCTCGAAGGCGTAGGCCGCTTCGAGGTAGCCATCGAGCACGCCGAGGCGGGCCATCTCGCGCACCACGTTGCTCTGTTGAATGATGCCGACGCCATAGACGGTCCACTCGGACTTGATTTCCACCAGGTCCACCGCGACGCCCTGGCGGCGCAATGCGATGGCCGCGCAGAGGCCACCAATCCCGCCGCCGACTACGAGTACCTTGCTGATATCGCTGCTCATGGATGAATCCTTGTTCTTGTTGTGGGAGCGCAGGGGCGATCGCGAGCGTGATGACCCGTGCATAAACAGTGTTTTGACCGGGACCACGCCAGCGCGGCTGGGTAGCACAACAACAGAGAGGCCCTTGGGAGCACAGGCTAGGAAGGCAGGAACAATTTGACTAATCGTTAGTCGGGATGCAGGGTATCGCGAAAATAAATACAACAAGAGATGCCCGTGATGCGCTTCAACCACCTGGATCTGAACCTCCTGGTGGCGCTGGATGTATTGCTCGAAGAGCAGAACATCACCCGTGCCGCCGCCCGCCTGCACATGACCCAATCGGCCACCAGCGGTGTTCTCGGCCGCCTGCGGACCTACTTCGAAGATGACCTGCTGGTGCAGGTGGGCCGCAAGATGATGCCCACCCCGCTGGCGAAGGAACTGGCACTGCCGGTTCGCGACGTACTGCTGAAAATCCAGACCTCTATCACCGCCAAACCGGTGCACGACATCTGCGGGAGTAAACGACACTTCCGCATCATGGCCTCGGACTACCTGATCAGCGTGCTGTTCGCCGAGGTGATCCGCGAGATCAACCACGAAGCCCCGAACATCACCTTCGAACTCATCAGCCCCGGCCAGACCGCCACGGAAATGCTCATGCGTGGCGAAGTGGACCTGATGATCGCGCCAGAGCACTACATCGTTAAGGAACACCCCTCACAGCTCTTGTTCGACGAACAGCACGTGTGCGTGGTGTGCGCCGAAAACCACAGCATCGGCGAGCGCCTGACGCTGGAGCGCTACCTTGAACTGGGGCATGTCGGCGTCGCCTTCGGGCGCAATCGCACGCCCGGCATCGAGGAATGGTTCATGAGCCAGTACGGCTGCAAACGCCGCGTTGAAGTCATCACCCACGACTTCAACACCTTGCCGCAACTGGTCATCGGCACCCAGCGCATCGCCACCATGCACAGCCGCCTGGCACGGCTTTATGCACGCAACCTGCCGCTGCGCATCCTGCCGCCGCCGGTCGAGCTGCCCGCCATGCAGGAGTACATGAGTTGGCACCGCAGCCTGGATCGTGACCCCATGCTGCGCTGGCTGCGGGAAAAGCTGGTGGATATGGTCAACCGCCCAGAGTCCGCTATTACCGTTTGAGCCCTCGGCATCCTGCCGCGTACAGGCTGGGCCCTGCCTGCCGTAATCGCGCCACACCAGGTATCGCGTAATCCGATAGCTGGCATCCGAACAAGCGATTTGTTCAATCCTTCACCCCATGCGAGCTTGCGCAAGCTGCCCCAAGGGCGGCCGACGCCCGCGCCACTGCCTGATGCGGGAGCGTTCACACCGGGTCGCCCCTCATGAACCCTGCCGATCTGCTAACAGCGCCGAGGGCGATAGCCCTGGCTATGCAGGGTCGATGGCGGCCAGGACCAGAAGAAGGAAAACAACAATATGTTCCGCTATTTCCCCAGCAACTACGTTTGGAACCTCTCGGTGAACCTCGCGATCGAGATGGGCGCGCGCATCGGCGAAATCGTCGAAATGTGCGAACCGCTGCAGGAAGCCGCCAAGCAACCTGACGCCGCCGGAACCCGCGCCTTTCGAGAAACCTGGTCGAAGACGGCCGACAAGCTCTGCGACCTGGCCCGCGAGGACGAAGAGAAAGGCCGCCTGCTCTCGGCCGGCGAAAAATACAACCGTGCCGCCACTTACTACCTCACGGGTGAACGCCTGCAAGCTCACGGCGCCCCCGGTCGCATGGAGCTTTACCAGCGCTTCCTCGACACCTTCGCCCGCGGCATCGCGCTCACCGGCGAGAACTGCGAGCGGGTCGAGATCCCCTACGAGGGCAACGTCATTTCCGGGCTGTTCGTGCGCGCCGAAGGTGTACAGGGGCCCGCACCGCTGCTGCTGCAACTCAACGGCCTGGATTCCACGAAAGAAATGAAATACCGGGTTGGCCTACCGGCCTGGCTCGCCAAGCGGGGCGTGTCATCGCTGGTGATCGACCAGCCGGGCACCGGCGAAGCACTGCGCCTGCACGACCTGAAAGCCCGTTATGACGCCGAGCATTGGGGCAGCCGCGTGTTCGACTGGCTGGAAACCCGTGAGGATGTGGACGCCAAGCGCATCGGCTGTGAAGGCGTGTCACTGGGCGGCTACTACTGCCCGCGTGTGGTGGCTTTTGAACCGCGCTTTGCCTGCGGCGTGGTGTGGGGCGCCAACCACGACTGGCGCGACGTGCAAAAGCGCCGCCTGGAACGCGAAGGCAGCTTCCCGGTGCCGCATTACTGGGAGCACGTGCGCTGGGTCTGGGGCGGCAAGAACATCGACGAATTCATGACCATCGCCGAAAACGTCCACCTGGACGGCGTGGTGGAGCGGATCAAGGTGCCGTTCCTGGTCACCCATGGCGAGCAGGACTCACAGATCCCGCTCAAATGGGCCCACCGCACCTACGAACAACTGGTCAATAGCCCCAAGCGCGAACTGAAGATCTTCACCCCGCGCGAAGGTGGTGTGCAGCACTCAAGCTTCGACAACTCCATCAACGCCGGCCAGTGCATCGCCGACTGGGTCGCCGAAAACCTCGGCGGTCGTACCGCCTGATAAACGAGACGAGAAACCGACCATGAAGATCATCGGACCTGATTACCTTGTGTTCGGCGTCGACAACGTCGACGCCTGCGTGCAATACCTCACCGACTACGGTTTGAAGCCGGGCAAGCTGGACGAAGCCGGCGGCTACCTCGAAGCCCTGGACGGCACCGGCATCGAAATTCGCCACCGCGACGACCCGCGTCTGCCCAAGGCCATGGAGACCGCCAACACCCTGCGCGAAACCGTTTACGGCGTAGCCGACGAAGCCACCCTGCAGGCCATCGAGGCTGAACTCTCCAAGGACCGCACCGTGGTGCGCGGGGAAGACGGCGTGTTGCGCGCAGTGGATGACATGGGCTTCGCCCTGGGCTTTCGCATCACCTTGCGCCGCCCCTTGGCAATGCCCGGTGAAATCAACAACGCCCCCGGTGCCGAGCTGAGCCGTGCGATCAACTCACTGGGCGCCAGCGACGACATGCCGGCGTTGCCACGCAGCCTGTCACACGTGGTCTATTTCGTGCCTGACCACGCCAAGGCAGAAGCGTTCTACACCCGCCTGGGTTTTGTCTGCACCGACCGCTTCGTCGACACCGGCCCCTTCCTGCGCCCGGCAGGCACCCAGGATCACCACACCCTGTTCCTGATCCAGACGCCGCCGTTCATGAAAGGCATCGAACACTTCACCTTCCACATGGGCGGCCCAACCGAAGTAATGATTGCCGGTACCCGCTTCGTCGAGAAAGGCTATGAGTCGTTCTGGGGGCCGGGGCGTCACCAACTGGGGTCCAACTGGTTCTGGTACTTCAACAGCCCCATGGGCTGCCACGTGGAATACGATGCCGACATGGACCTGCATGACGAGCGCTGGACCGCGCGGGTTGCACCGCCCGGCGCCGATAACTCGCAGTACTTCCTCTTCCACTACCAGGAAAAATGGGCCCCTGGCGGCCCGCCACCCAAGCATTGAGGGTGGGTTGCTCCACGGACGCTAAAGCGCCGTGAGCGGGTCACCCCGATACCCTGGGGCGACCCGCTCTTCGTCTTCCGGCAACCGGTTGGCGAGGCGTCATTCAGACTGCTTGTAATACCCTACCGCCACGAGCAGGTTGCCGGTCTTGCGCAGCAGCGCATATTTGTCTTCCACCTTGCCGGTGACCGGCTTTTCCACCGGTAATCGTACCCAGCCTCCTTGCGATTTTTCATCAGCGCCAGGATTGGCTCGCCCACCGGCTTGCCATCCGGGTCGCGAACCTGGGTGAGTTTCACGCCCAGCAGGCGCAAGTTGTAGCCGTGAGCGACATAGCGCTGGGTATCGAGGTTGATGACAAAGACATAAAGATCGTCGTCACGAAAGTTTGGCGACAGCGCATTGATGGCAGCAAGACTTGGCGCCTGAGCGTGCTCCAGTGCCGCGACGGTACGATCCAGCAACTGTGCAGCCTGCTGCTGTGTAGCCCGGGGCAGATAGAGACCAACGGCGATTACCCGGTCACCCACGCGCTGAAAAAACACCCGCTTGCGTTCCGGCCGGCCATCGCGTGCGTTCATCCAGCAGTACTCGGCAACCCGCACCTCCCCTTCTTCGCCGCTCAGTGCCTGATGAAAGCCTTCGCGCAGTTCCGGCTCAAGGGCTGCGCTGACGTCACGCCCGATCAACACAGCCGACGTGCCACCACTGGCAAGCATGGTGCCGTGGGTGTCGACCACGAACACATAGTGCTCGCCATCGATGAACGCCCCCTGGCGGCTGAAGGCGGCGAAGGCCGCATCACCTTGCAGCCGATAGTAGTCGACGGCCTGCTGCAGCAGGCGCCGGGCATTGTGCTCCTCATCAGCCATTACAGTGTTGGAAGCGATCAGGAGCGCGAGTGCGCCCCACAGCATAGGAAGCACGCGCATGGATTCACTCCGGGTGATTGAAGGTTGTTGGCGGGATACGGCGAAGGGTGCGAAAGCCCACGTGAGAGTCGCCAGGTCTGCATCCTGGCGCTCGCGTGTGGCGGTGCAATTGCGGGTGCAATTGGCTTGGGTTGTCATTGGTGTGGTTGATCAGCGACCGCCGCCAGGGCCAGCACACCCAAGCAACCGGAGACGATCAGCCTGCGCCTCATGGGGCCTTGGCAGCAGGCGGCGCGACCACTCCGACACGGCGGGCGTAGTCCTGCCAGGCCTGCTCCAAGCGTTGCGTTGTTTCCGGCTGGCTGGCGGAGAGATCATGTTGCTCGCCACGATCACGCGACAGATCGAACAGCTGCCAACGCAAAGGGGGCTGGGGCTGGCCCGGCATGCTCCAGGGCACCAGGCCAAGGAGTTTCAGGTTGCCTTCGCGGTAATAGCGGCTGCCAAACAGCTCACCGGCCAATACCGGCTCAGCACGGCCTTTGCCTTCGAGCATCGACAGCATGGAGTGGCCGGTGATGGGATGCTTGGGCTGGCCCTGGTAGTGGACACCAGGGTCCGGCAGGCCTGCCAGCTCGAGGAAGGTCGGCGCCAGGTCATCGACCCGTGCCACGCCACGCTCCAGCCCTTGGCGACGCAGGCTGGCCGGTAAATGAACGATGGCCGGCACGCTGATACCGCCTTCGGCGGTGCTGCCCTTGAACAGCCGCAGGGGCGCCGCGCTCACCTCCGCCCAACGCGGTCCGTAGTCGATCTGCGAACCGCGGCGACCGAGATTTTCCAGGCGGTTGTCGGTGTTCGGTCCGGCGGGATAGTACAGCTCGTGACGTTCGCCAGCGGGGCCGTTGTCGGACATGAAAACGATCAAGGTATTGTCCAGCTGGCCACTTGTGCGCAGGTAGCCCAGCAGGCGTCCGATGTTGTGGTCGAGGTTGTCCACCATCGCGGCGTAGATCTCCATCTTGCGCGCCTCGATGCGCTTGCGCTGCGGGTCCAATTGGTCCCAGCCAGGCAGCTGCGCGGTGACCGGAAGGGGCGCGGCGCTGTGGAAGTCGGCGGGCAGCAGTCCTTTCTCTTTCATGCGTTCGATGCGCGCCTGGCGTACCGCGTCGTAGCCGCCGTCGTAGCGGCCGCGGTATTTATCCAGGTACGCCTGCGGTGCCTGCAACGGCCAGTGTGGCGAGGTGTACGCCGCATACGCGAAGAAGGGTTTGCCGCTGCCCTGCCCCGCCTTCAGGTACGCCAGCAACTTGTCGGTATAGAAGTCGGTGGAATAGAAGTCGTCCGGCAGCTCCACCGGCTTGCCGTTCTCGCGGTAGTTGAGTTTCTCGATCTTTGCGGTCGACCCAGGGGCGGGCTTGAAGTGGACCCCGCCGCCTTCGAGCAAGGTGAAGGACTGCTCGAAGCCACGACGGTCCGGGCCCTGCTCCGGGGCCAGGCCCAAGTGCCACTTGCCGACCATGCTGGTACGGTAGCCACCATCACGCAGCAGCCCGGCAATGGAGTGGGCCTGTTGGTTGAGATAGCCCTCGTAGCCTGGCTTGCCGCGCTGGAACGGCTGCATCCCTTCGGCCATGGTACCCAGCCCGGCCAAGTGATTGTCGGTGCCGGACATCAGCATGGAGCGGGTCGGCGAACAGGTCGGCGCGGCGTACATGTTGGTCAATTGCAGACCGCTTGCAGCCAGGTGGTCAAGGCTCGGCGTGGCGATTTCACCACCGAAGGCGCCGAGGTCGGAGTAGCCCAGGTCATCGGCCACGATCAGCAGGATATTGGGACGCTCGGCGGCGCCGGCGAACACTGGCGCAAGGCACGCCAAGGCCACCAGCAGTATGCGCAATCGCATGGGGGTTGCTCCTGTTCTTATTCTTCGAAAATGGCCACGGCGCGGACGAAGCCGGCCGAGGCGTGTTTGATCTTATAAGGGAAGCAGGACACCAAAAAGCCGCTGGCCGGCAGGCTGTCAAGGTTGGCCAGCTTCTCCATCTGGCCGTAGCCAATGTCGCGCCCGGCCTTGTGGCCCTCCCAAATGATCGACGCGTCGCCACTCTCGGCGAAGCGCTCGCGGGTGTACTTGAATGGCGCGTCCCAGCTCCAGGCGTCGGTGCCCACGACTCGCACGCCGCGCTCCAACAGGTAGAGGGTGGCTTCACGGCCCATGCCGACCCCCGCTTCCAGATACCCCGGCTGGCCGAACAGGCTGCCTGCACGGGTGTTCACCAGCACGATGTCCAGCGGTTGCAACTCATGACCGATACGCGCCAGTTCTGCTTGCACCTCGGCGCCGGTTACCACATGGCCATCGGGCAAGTGGCGAAAGTCCAGCTTCACGCCTGCTTGCAGGCACCACTCCAGCGGCAGTTCATCGATACCGAACGCCGGCTTGCCGCCGTCGGTGGTGGACGCGTAGTGCCAGGGCGCATCCATGTGGGTGCCACTATGGGTGGTGATCGACAGACGCTCCGCCGCCCACGACTCGTGCCCCGGCATCTGGTCGAGGGACAGGCCAGGGAACATCGCGGCCATTTCCGGCCAACCCTGCTGGTGATCCATGTAGTCGATCTTGGGCAGCAGCGGCGGCGGGTCGGTGTAGGGGTTGTTGTCCAACGTTACCGAGAGGTCGACGAGGCGGCGTTTACGGGCAAGGGTCATGGCAGCAGGTCTCAAAGGGTTTGCAGTGACGCGCGCACACGGCGCGGGCGTTGGCTCAGGTTAAGGGCGTTGCGCACCAGGGCTTGGGCAGAGCCATCGTGATGAAAGCCCAGGGCACGCGATTGCGGGGTGCGCAAAGGCGGATAGCGGCCGAACAATGCCTCCAGATCCGCTTGCGGCTGATAGCTCACCAAGGCGCGACGGTCGTCGCCGAAGGCCTCGGCCAGGGCCTCGACCACTTGGTCCATGGCCAGGTGCAGCACTGGTAACTGCCACACCCGCTGAGGGCCGGGGTCTTGCAGTTCAGTGGCATGCAGCAGGTTGTCGACGCAGCAACGCGCCGACATCCACCAGGCGGTGGCCTGCCGCGACACCGGGCAGCAATAGTGCTCTCCGGCGGCAAGTGCGTGCATCAGGTCGCTCATGAAGGCCGAACGCAAGCCGTTCGGCTCGCGGCGCCGGGCGACGATGCCCGGTAGCCGCAGTGCGCGGCCATCCACCTCGCCACGGCGGGCGAGGTCATTGATCTGGGTTTCCACCATGACCTTGTGCGCGCCATAAGACAGCGCCGGACGCGGCATCCACTGCTCGTCCATGCGTGCCGGCAGTTGCGTGCCATACACGGCCACGCTGCTGGCGTAGACCAACACCGGTGGCCGCGCAGCGTTGCGCAGTTGGTCGAGCAGTTCCAGGGTCGCCAGCAGGTTCACCTGCTGGCCCAAGGCGTAGTGCTCCTCGGCTGCGCCGCCAGGGATGCTCACCAGGTGGAACACGACGTCCACGCCATCGGCCAAGGCACGGCGCAGCAGGGTCGGCTCTGTGATGCTGCCGGCGAGCAAGCGCAGGCGCGGGTCGCAAGCAAAACCCTCCAGTTGCTGGTCCAGCAACACCAGCGCCTCCAGCGGCTGGCCGCGCAGTTGGCCCTTGTCCAGCAGTTGTTGCACCAGCAAGCGCCCAAGGAAACCGGCAGCCCCGGTAATCATCACACGCATGGCGGGGCTGCCTGGACTACCTGCTGGTCGATGGCACCGAACAACGTCGTACCATCCGTGTTGCGCGCTTCCATGCGAATGCGGTGACCGAACTGCAGGAAGCCGGTGCGCGGCGCGCCGTGTTCGATCATTTCAATGGCGCGACGCTCTGAAATACACGCCGACCCCACGCTGCGGTCGGCATTGGAAACGGTGCCGGAGCCGATCACGCTACCGGCGCCGAGGCGACGGGTCAGCGCGGCATGGGCGATCAACTGGTGGAAGCCGAAGTGCATGGCGCCGCCATGCGGGTGGCCGAACCATTCACCGTTCCACTCCACCTTCAGCGGCAGGTGCACGCGACCATCGCGCCAGGCATCGCCCAGCTCGTCCGGGGTAACCGCCACCGGGGCGAAGCTGGAGGAGGATTTGGCCTGGACGAAGCCGAAGCCGGTCTTCATTTCCCGTGGTGCCAACGCCCGCAGGCTGACGTCGTTGACCTGCAGTACCAGGCGAATATGCGCCAGTGCCTGCTCGGCCGTGCACCCCATGGGCACCTCGTCCACCAGCACGGCGAACTCACCTTCGAAGTCGATGCCGTGGGCCTCGCTGGGCAGCGCAATGTCCTGCCGCGCGCCAAGGAAGTCGTCGCCGGCACCCTGGTACATCAGTGGCGTGGACCCGACGCCTTCAATGGGCGCGAGGTTGAATGCGCGCTGCATCAGCTCGCCGTGGCTGAGGAAGCACGAGCCGTCCAACCATTGCCAGGCACGCGGCAACGGCGCCATCACGCGGCTGGGGTCGAAGTCGAAGGTGCCTGCGAAATCACCTTGGTTGAGCGCGTCGTAGCGGCCGCGCAAGTCGGCTTCCACGCTCGGCCAGTGATCCACGGCCGCTTGCAACGTGGGAGCGATATCGGCGGCGTCCACCGCACGGCTCAAGTCACGGGAAACCAGGATCAGCCGGCCGTCGCGGCTGCCGTCATCGAGTGTGGCAAGTTTCATCGCAGCATCTCCTTGAGTTCGGGGGCGTAGCGGCCGTCGAGCAGGATGAAGACCATCCGCGCCATGGCTTCGGTGCGGTTGCTCCAGGCGTGGTTGGTGCCGCGCTGGACCACGATGTCGCCGCGCTTGAGGTGGACTTCCTCGCCATCGAGCACCAGCCATACCTCACCCTCGGTGACGATGCCGTAGTCGAGGGTTTCAGTGCGGTGCATGAGTTTGTGCCTGGAGTCCGCCTTGCCCGTGCCTGCATGGGCCTGGCCGATCTCGGCGAAGGCTGCGGCTGCGTCCTCGGCGCTGACCTGGTTTTGCACGCTGTCCGGCGGAATATCCACCACACGGATGACGCTGCCCAAGGCGCCGGGGGACAGTTGCAGGGGCTTGTCGGTTGGGTCGGCGCCATTGTCCAGCAGCGCCGGGCTGATGCTGCTGTTCCAGACCTCATAGAACAGGGTGCCGGGCACCGCCTTGAGCGGGAAGTTGTTGGGCGTCGGGCCTGCCAGGGTGATCAAGGCCTGGCCCTCGTTGTCGTGGCCGGTGACCACGCGCTGGAATGGGGGAAGTGCTTGCATGAAAGCTCCTTTGCCTCTAGAGGCGGTCAGCCGTTGTGGAAGCGCCAACGCCGCGTGAACAGAAACACTTCGCCAGCACCACGCAGGCGAGCGCCAGCAGCAACTGGGCGATGGCCACCACAGTCAGGGCGCCCGGCAATTGGGCGACAACGCCGCCATTGAGGCCCAGCACCACCAGAGGGCTGATGAACTCGCCGGCGAACAGGGCCGCGGTGAAGCCTCCGGTGGCGCGGCCACGCTGGGTGAAATCGACCTGCCTCATTACCCAGGTGATCAGCGTCGGCAGCATCAAGCCGATGCCCAGGCCATTGATCAGCACCGCAACGACCACCAGCGCTGGGTTGTCGGTGGTGGCCATCAGCAACCCACCGACGCCGGCGGTGGCGAACGCCAGCAACAGCAGGTGTTGCCGGCGCTGGCCGCTGAGCAGGCGAAAGCTCAATGCACCGGCCAGCACGCCGAGCTGGTTAGCGCCCATGGTCATGCCGATCTGCTGGGGCGAGTCGACGTGCAGCAGGGTGAGCAGGAAGCCGGCTTGCACCGGCACGATGAACAGGCTGATGCCCGCCAGCACGGTGAGTAGGTACAACGGCAAGAGCCTGCGCCACGGGAAGTCTTCAGCCTTGCCAGACAACGCAGCGGCTTGAGTGACCTTCGGTTCCCAGAGCAGCATTGCCATCAGCGGCAGCAGCAGCAGGCCTGCGGCGTAAAGCACAAAAGGCAGCCGCCAGTCGTTCTGCCCAAGTGCGCCGCCCAAGGCGATGAACACTGCCGCCGAAAGCGAAGTGGCAACCATCTGCAGGGCGAACAGGCGCTCGCGGCGCCCGCCTTGGTAGTAGTCACCCATCAGCGTCGTGCAGCTGGTCATGATGCCGGCCTCCGCCAGGCCCAGGCCTGCGCGGCTGATGACGATGCCCGGCAGCGACTCCAGCCACAGCGGCAGCAGGCCGCAGAGGCTGTAAAGCACCATCGAGGCCAGCAACAGCGGCTTGCGCCCCAGGCGGTCGGCGATGACACCGGCAAACGGCGCCAGCAGCGCGATCACCAACGCCGGAATGGTCAGGCTGATGGGCACCAGCACTGCGGCGCCGGGTGTATCGGCAAAATGCGCCTGCATGCGCGGCAGTACCGGTGCCAGCAGCACCGCGCCCAGCACCGGCAAACAGCTGCCGAACAGCAGCAACAGCGATTGCGGCAGACCCGCCTGGCGCTCAGTGCTCATTGCAGTGCACCTCCATGGCAGTCCGTAGGCCGCTTGGCAGTGCGCACCAGTAGGCTTGCAAGGTCTCGATCAGTGGTGTCATACCCATGTGCTCTTGTTGTTGTCGGGGCGAAGGTCAGCGGGTGGCGGTATCCAGTATCAGTGGGCGGCCAGTGGCGGCGGCCCTGGCGGGCTGTGTGTCAGCGACTGGCTCGGCGGCGACAACTGCATCGCTGCGGCGGGTCGCTGGTAACAGGAAATAGGCGAGCGCTGGCAACAGCAGCAGGGCGCCGACCATGTTCCAGACGAACATGAAGGCCAGCAGCACACCCATGTCGGCCTGGAACTTGATGGGCGAGAAGATCCAGGTGCCGACGCCGATGGCCAGGGTTACGCCGGTGAGCATCACCACCTTGCCGGTGGAGACCAGCGCGCGGTAATAGGCTTCGGACAGGCTGGCGCCCTGGCGCAGGTGGCCGAGCATGATGCTCATCACATACAGCGCGTAGTCGACGCCAATGCCCACACCCAGGGCGATCACCGGCAAGGTGGCTACCTTGACACCGATGCCCAGCCAGACCATCAACGCCTCGCAGAGAATGGAGGTAAGCATCAGCGGAATCACCGCGCAGAGGGTGGCGCGCCAGGAGCGGAAGGTGATCAGACACAGCAAAATCACCGCGCCGTAGACCCAGAAGAGCATCTCGCGATTGGCCTCCTTGACCACGATGTTGGTGGCGGCCTCGATTCCGGCGTTACCGGCAGCCAGCTGGAATTTGACTTCGTCGGTGTCGTTGGCTGCGGCGAAGGCTTCGACGTGCTCCACCAGCCGGGTCAGCGTTTGCGCCTTGTGGTCGGAGAGGTAGACATAGAGCGTGAGCAAGTTGCACGACTCGTTGTACAGGCCGCGCGGCGCGCTGGCGGTGATCATGTTGAGCATCGCCTGGTTGTTCTGCAGTTCGTACCACTTCGGGCTGCCTTCGGAGAGCCCCACCAACATCCGACGGTTGAGCAGCGCCAGCGAGTTGGTCGAGTCCACGCCCGGCAGGCTGCGCAGTTGCCAGTCCAGCTCATCGACCTTGCGCAGGATGTCGTAGCGTGCACAGGCGCTGTTTGGTGTACGCACCATGATCGCGAAAAGATCGCTACTGGCCCCGTAACTGCGGGTCATGAACGCATCGTCCAGGTTGTAGCGTGAGTCGGCGCGCAACTCCGGGGCGCCGGCGTCAAGATCGCCGATGGCCAGGTTCAGGCTGACCAGGAAGCCGAGCACTGCCATCACCAGGCCGACTGCCACGCAGACGGCGGCCCATGGCTTGCGGGTGAACAGGTCAAGGAAGCGCCAGAATGCATGACGCACCTGGCCACCCTCTTCGGCCCGCTCGCTTCTGAGGCTCAACGCAGCGGCGCGAGGACTGACACCAACATAGGAGAGCAGCACAGGCAGCAGGATCAGGTTGGTGAAGATCAGCACGGCTACACCGATGCTGGCGATGATCGCCAGGTCCTGGATCACCTGGATCTGGATGAGCATCAACACGGCAAAGCCCACGGCGTCGCACAGCAGCGCGGTGAGGCCTGCGAGGAACAGGCGGCGGAAGGTGAAGCGCGCAGCCACCACGCGGTGCATGCCGCGACCGATGTCCTGCATGATGCCGTTCATTTTCTGCGCGCCGTGGCTCATGCCGATGGCGAACACCAGGAACGGCACCAGCACCGAGTAGGGGTCCAGTTCGTAGCCCAGCAGGGGCAGCAGGCCAAGCTGCCAGACCACCGCCACCAGCGAGCAGAACACCACCAGCACGGTACTGCGCACACAGCGCGTGTAACCGTAGAGCACCACCGTGGTGATCAGGATGGCGACAGCGAAGAACAGCAGGATCTGCTCCAGGCCTTCGATCAGGTCACCCACTTTTTTGGCGAAGCCGGTGATGTGGATATCGACGCTGTCGCTCTGGTACTTCGCCCGCAGTGTCTCCAGGTGATCGGACAACACCCGGTAGTCCAGCGGCTTGCCATCAGGCGTGAGCGCCATCAGCGGCACATAGATGATGCTGGAGCGCTGGTCGAAGGCGACCAACTGGCCAATCTCGTTGGACAACTGCACGTTGCGCCGCAGCTCGCCCAGCGATGCTGGACTGCCATCGTACTCATCAGGAATCACCGGGCCGCCGTCCAGCCCCTCTTCGGTCACCGATACCCAACGGGTAGCAGGCGTCCACAGCGATTTCATGTAGGCACGGTCAACACCCGGCAACAGGTAGATCTGGTCGCTCAGCGCCTGCAGGGTACGCAGGTAGTCGGCGTCGTAGATATCACCGTGGCGGTTGGCGACGGCGATACGCACCGCATTGCCGATTCCGGACAATTCCTTCTGGTTGTCCAGGTAGTTGGCGATGTAGGGGTGCCCGGTGGGGATCATCTTCTCGAAGCTGGCATTGAGCTCCAGGCGGGCCGACTGCCAGCCGAGCAGCACGGTGGTCAGCAGGCACAGCAACAGGACCCAGTGACGATGATTGAACAGGGCGCGTTCGATCAGCGATCCGGAGCGAGGATCGAAGGTATCGGACGCGGAGGACAGTGTTTGGCGAGCGGAATTCATTGACTCACTCCGAAGCGGAAACGGTGGACTGTGGCAGGCGCGAAAGCCCAGAGAACCCCGCAGCAACGAGGCTGCCATCGGCGGCCTGGACGATGCCCGAAACCGGTTTGCGCAATGATTCGGAGACCGGGGTAAAACCCGAGGGGGCGCTTGCAAACAAACCGCCCGCCTGGTTGGCAAGCAGCACGCGACCATCGTTCAGGACGCTGGCATCGCTGAAGGACACCGGTGCCAGTGTCGGCAACGCTTCGGCGCGGTCGGCACCGGGCGTCAGCACAAACGCGTGGCCTTTGAGCCCGCCAATGAGCAGTGCGCCGTCGCCGCGACTGGCCAGGGTGAACAGCGTGCCAGCGTAGGGGCTGTCCATCTGTTCGAATTGTTCGCCGTCCAGCGCCCGCGCCAGATAACCCTGCTCGCCGGCCAGCACCAGGGCATTACCCTGGTGCGCCACGGCATACAGGTGCAGACCCATCGGGTTGTCGATCTGGCCCATCGCTGAATGCCAGCTCGCGCCACCGTCATCGCTGCGTAAGGCCAGGCCATAGGCACCGACCACCAGCACATGCTCCGTGTCACGGGCTGCCAGCGCCAGGAGCGGCTTGTCGGGCCCTTCAGCGAGCAGGCGTTCGGCGGTTTGTATGCGTACTTGCGCCACTTCGTCATTGGCCTGGGTCGACAGCGCGCTTTGCGCTGCCTGCAATTCAAGCTGCGCTGCACGCAGGCCATCGAGCTGAAGTCGCCAGCTTTCGCCACCGTCGCCAGTCCTCAGTACCACACCGCCATGGCCCACGGCCCAGCCGACATTGGTATCGGCAAACTGCACTGCGGTGAGCCCCACCGATACCGGCACGCTGGCTTGACGCCAATGCTCGCCGTTGTCATCGGACAGCAGGATCAGGCCGCGCTCACCGACCGCCACCAGGCGCTGGCCCGCCAAAGCCAGGGCAGTGAAAACTCTGCGCTGAGGGTTGGCAACCTTGGCCGCCGGGCTCTGTAGGACGTCGCCGACCACTAGCCCTTGAGCCAGGCAATAAGGCGTAAAAGGCACAAGGAGGGCCAACAACAGGCCGCTCAACTGACGCAGTGTGTTCATATCTACCTCGATTCTTTGCAGGAGGGGAAGGCGCTATGCACCCTCCCCCGAACATCGTCAGCGCACGCCCCGCCCGGCCATTGCGGCAGGTGAGAATTCAGCAGGTTTGTAGCGATCGACCGAGGCGTACTGCTGCGCTTTGCCGGTATAAACGTTCTGGATGAACCAGGCACCGGACACCAGGTCGTAGAAGCCCGAAGACAACTGGGCCACCGCCGGCAGGTCTGGCATCACCGCAGGCAGCGACCACAAGGTCTTGGCCAGCTGGCCATTGGCGTCCCAGCGGTCACCGAGCATGGCTTGCCAAGTGTCCTCGTCGAGGTAGTACCGCCCTTTGGGCAACTGGTGACGCTTGCCGGGTGCAAGTTCGGCGTCCACCACCCACACGCGATGGAGTTCCCAGCGCACCTGGTTGGGGTTCAGGTGATGTTTGTCGAACAGGTCTTCCGGCTTGGCGGCAGCCTGGACCTTGTTGGTGTTGTAAGGGATGTACATCTCCTGCTTGCCCACCAACTTCCAGCTGAAGCGGTCCAGGCGACCCTGGAACACACTCAGCTCATCGAACGACATCACCCCGGCGGTCGCCGGCGTAGGGGTGTCGCAGCAGGCGTTGGGCAGCTTGCGCACACGTCGTTGGCCGGTCAGGTAGACGTGGGCCTGAGACTTGTCGCCATTGAGGTTGGTACGCCCCATGATCTGCTCGCCTGCACGTAATGGCGGGCCAACGTTGAGCAGGCGGAACAGCCAATAGTCACCGTCGAAGCTGGCGGCGTTACCATCCTTGTAGTAATAGGGCATCTCCTGCACCGCTTTGCCGTCAGTGGTGAGTACTTGGGCGCCATCGGCGGTCATCAGGTAATGCCGGAAATCCATCGCCAGTGACGTACCGCGCCAGTTGAGGATGTGGTTCCACATCGCCTCTGTGCCGTCTTTCGGGATCGGGAACGGAATACCGCCGTAGGCACCTTCAGGTACAAGGCCTGCACTGCTTTGCACCAGCTTGGCATGCTTGGCATTGTTCAAGGTGTTGTCGTACACCCATTGCGGGGCTGCAGCGCTACGACGCGTTGGATAGACGTCGATGCGATAGGTGTCCGGGTAACGCTTGAACATGGCTTTTGTGCCGTCGCTGAGCTTGGCCGCGTACTGGTCCATGTTCTTGCTGGTGATGCTGAACAGCGGTTTGTCAGCGGCAAACGGATCGCTGCGTTTGCCACCCTCTTTGAACGAGGGGTCGACCTTGGTGTAGCCGCCGTCCCAGGCCGGGATGCTGCCGTCGGCGTTACCGGCGCGCTCAGCGCCCAGCGGCGTCAATTGCTTGCCCAGATCATCCGGGCCTGCGGCTTGCACGGGTTGCAAACTGAGCGCGGCGGTGCCGAGCAGGGCCACACAAAAGTGCTTGAGTGAGAAAGGAATGTTCATGCACGCGTCCCCTCAGAATGTTGTTTTGACGGAGAAGGCCAGGTAGTCCCGGTCTTTCAGTGATTGCTTGAAAGTAAACTGGCTGGCGGCGTTGAGGTTGGTGTCCTCTGGGCCGTAGTAGTGGGTGTAGGTCAGGCCGAAGGTGACTCGGTCCAGGTAGGTGGCATTCAGGCCAATGTTGAAATCGCCACCGCGGTCCGGGCCGAAGCTGCTGATCACCGCCGATTTGCCCATGGGGAAGTAGCTGACGCCCACCGGCACACTGAGGTCGATGCCCGGGAATATCTGCCGGTAGGTCGGGCTGTACACCAGCTTGATACCAACGCCGTCGTCGGTAGCGCTAGGGTCCAGCGCGGCACGGTTCTTGGTGACACTGAGCAAGCGGTTCCAGGCGATTTCGCCGACCAGGCTGGCCTCGTTGGCGATGAACGAAGGGCCCAGCGACGCCAGCATATTCAGGTTCAGGTGCGCCGTGCGGCCCACGGCATAAAGCGGATGGTCGTCATTGTCGGCAACCATGCCCGGCGTAACGGTCTGGCCGTTGGAAACCAATGGCATGTTCCAGCGCATGGAGGCTTCACCGGCGAAGCTGTACTCATCCAGCGTGGTGGCAAAGCTTGCACCCAGTGCACGGATCTCTTCGGGATAGACCCAGTAGTATTCGCCGATCTGGCCAGTGGCAAAGTTCGGTCCGGTAGCGCTCGGCTTCAAGTACAGCTTGGGGGATTTATCGTGGTACTGGATGGCGTAGAGGCCGTACTCAACAGTGTCGGCGGTGTAGCGCAACTGTAGGCCGCCCTGACCCGAGCTCTTGGCTTCTTTGTCGTTGCCATGGAAAAAGGCTGCCGGGCTGCCGGGGTTTCCGCCCAGAAATGGCGGGAACGGTGCGCCGACGATCAGTCGCTCGTTGCCTTCGCCAATGGTGTCGCTGACCGAAAAATAGCTGCCAGCCCCCGGCAAACGGGTTTCTTCCCATTCGAACTGGTAGTAGGCGCCGACTGACAAGGCATCGGTCAGTTGATAGGTGGTCGACAGCTGGCTGACCGGCCGGGTGATTTCCTTGAACTGGGTGTTGGGTACCGACACCGCCTTGACCACGTCTACCGGTGCCATGCCGCCGGCGATACCGTTGGCGCCGAAGAACAAACTTTCACCCCAGATCAGCCCGTGGCGGCCCAGGCGCACCGAGAGCGCCCGGTCGGCCAGATCGCCGTTCCAGTAGACAAAGGCATCCAGCAGTTCGCCGTCGCCGCCGTGCAGGTGGCGGGTATCGTCGGTGAATTCGTCATAGGCAACTGAACGCTGGTTGGCCCGCGTCGGGTCATTGTTGTCGTTGTCTTTCTGGTATTCGGTATCGAACCAGCCCGCGCCACTGATCCGCGCGCCGTATTCGCGGTAGCCAATGTCCAGTTCAGAGAGTACATCCAGGCGGTTGGAGATCAGGCCCTTGTCGAAGTTGCGGTCGCCATCGTCCTGGTTCAACGACACCTGGTCGCTGCTGAGCTTGCTGCTTTGATCCTTCAGGCGCCAGGCAGAGCTGTACTTGAGCGTGTTGTCCCAACGCAGACTGAGGTCAGGGTTGTCGGTCTGCACTTCAAACGCCTGGGCACATGGAAGACCGCAGACCAAGGCAGTGGCGAGCGTCATAGTAAAAGGCGCACGCCGCGCTGCGGCGATGGAGCGAATAGCCATCGAACGAACCCTCTTTTATTGTTTTTGTTGGCAATTTTTTTGACACCACGGCCGGACAAGGCGGCCCGGGGTCGATGCGATCGACCTGCCGAGGTGAAGCCAGCTGGCGGGATAGACCAGACGACGGGCACAGGTTGACCTCAGTGCAGGGCGCTGACTAATCGCTTGTTGGGATGTGACCTATCGGCAATCGCGATACTTGGGGCCAAGTATTGAATCGTGCGGTAGCGATGGTCCGAGGGGGAAGCATGCCCGCGCAATGGTGCGAAGGCAGCCTGGAAGGTTGGTAGCGGAAGGGCTGGGCCGGTGGCCGGTCGTGTTACTTCAGGAACAGGTTGGTCGCCGAGCTAATGAAGATCCTTTTCACCACACTCAGGGTTTCTCTGGGTCGTAGTCGTTGACGTGGGAGACCTGGGTGTTCAAGCGTCCAAGCAAGTTGATCAAGGTATCGACTTCGGCTGACGAGAGGCCACTCAGCAAGCGACGCTCACGCTCAAGCGCAACCATCAAGACCCGGTTGTATAACTGCTTACCGCTCTCGGTAAGCGAAACGGTGTAGCGCCTTCCGTCAGCAGGATCTACTTCCGTACGAACTCGCCCTGCAACCTCCAGCGTCTGTAGAGAGCGGCTCACAGCACTTTTGTCGAGACCGATCACCTGGCAGATACGATTCGCCGTAATCCCGCTTTCCACTGCCAGCATGGACAGCATCCTCCACTCCACAACGCCAATCCCGAAGTGTTTTCGATAGCACTGCGAAGCCCCTGAGGAGAGTTTGTTCGACAAAAAATTCAGCAGCGCGGGCACATAGCGGGCGAGGTCTAGCTGGGGGGCAGTGGACATCGAAAGCACACCTTCAATCGGTCTTGAAAAAATATAGTTGACACCGCAACTAATTGATCCGAGGATTTACTCAACCGATAGCTGGGGCCAGCTCAGCATGATATGCCGTCCCAGCACCTCACAAAAATAATTATCAGGTAGAGCCATGAAGACCCGCCACCGACTCGCTTCCCGCGGGCCTGGCTGCAAGCCAGAGCTGCCGCCATTCGCGCCAGGCTGACCTCCTCCCGGTCGATCTTTTACCTGTGAATTTTCAGTAGCCACTTGAATGTGGAGGGATGAGTCATGTTTGAAGTCAACGTCAGCCGCAAGGCAAACGAAGCAGAAGGTGTTTGCAGCTTTGAATTGAGCCCCTTGGATGGCGGATCCCTTCCGCCCTTTGAAGCCGGTGCCCACATCGATGTGCATGTACCAGGCGGGTTCACTCGCCAGTACTCGCTGTGCAATGACCCACGAGAGTGTAATCGCTATCTCATCAGTGTCCTGAGGGAGCCCAGCTCCCGCGGTGGCTCGGCGGCAATGCACTCAGCTGTAGAGCAAGGTCAAACGCTGACGATCAGTGCGCCACGCAATCTGTTCCAGCTCGACCACAGCGCTGAGCGCCACCTGCTGTTTGCCGGAGGCATTGGTATTACCCCAATCCTCGCCATGGCTTATGAGCTTTCACATCGCAGCCTGGAGTTCGAGCTTCATTACTGCTTCCGCTCCAGCGACCGTGCAGCATTCGTCAACGCACTTGCTCATGCGCCGTTCGCGGACCGCATCACATTCCACGATGACAGCGGCGTGCAGCAGCAAAAACTGAATGCTGCCGCCATTCTCGATACGGTCGATCAAGGTTGCCATCTGTATGTGTGCGGCCCCACCGGTTTCATGAACCACATTCTGGAAACCGGCGAGGCTGCCGGCTGGCCGCAAGCGCGCATGCATCGAGAGTTCTTTGCGGGACAGGTCAATGACCAGGGTTCAAACACGCCCTTCGAGGTAGCACTCGCTAGGAGTGGTAAAACCTTTGAGATTCCGGTCGACCGCAGCGTATTCGAGGTGTTGGACGAAGCGGGAATCGAAGTTCAAACATCCTGCGAACAAGGCGTGTGTGGGACATGCGTGACACGCGTGCTGGAGGGTATCCCGGATCACAGGGATCAATTCATGACCGCCGATGAACACGCCAGGAATGATTGCTTCACGCCGTGCTGCTCCCGGGCAAAGTCACATCGACTCGTACTTGACCTCTGATCTCAAACAAACACATACACTGCAACGGAGACACCCATGACTGCATCTCCCCTTCAGTCACTCGCCCAGGATATTTCGCCCGCCAAGCCTTCCACATTCCCGCTCAACCAATGGTATGTGGCTGCGTTGGGCTGGGAACTCAAGGATCGTCCCGTTGGCCGAACCTTGCTGAACAAATCAGTCGTACTGTTCCGCACAGCGGATGGCAAGGTGGCGGCACTCGAAGACCGATGCTGTCACAGGGCGCTACCGCTGTCCGATGGAACACTTGAAACCGGTGGTCTTCGCTGCGGCTATCACGGCCTCTTGTTCAATGGAGCCGGTAAATGCATCGAGATCCCTGGCCAGGAAAAAATACCAAGCAAAGCAAAAGTGGCAACCTTTCACGTGATTGAAAAAGACCAGATTGTCTGGATCTGGTTTGGCAGCCCCGAACACCCTGAGCCTATCGATGAACCGCCTGCCTACGATGTTCACAGTAGCGGGGATTATCTTTTTGATGGCGATGTGTATCACTACGACGCGCCGTATCAGCTCATACACGACAACTTGATGGATTTGAGCCATTTGGGCTATGTCCATCTACGCACCATTGGCGGCAACGCCAGCGTTCACATGAATGCCAACATGACGGTAGAAAGTGACGACCATTCGGTTCGCGTTGTTCGACACATGCCTGACTCTGTCCCACCGCCAACCTATGTTGCCGCCTACCCATTCAAAGGCACTGTCGATCGGTGGCAGGAAATTGAGTTTCATATCAGCCACTTGCGCATTTGGACCGGTGCTGTAAATGCCGGAACCGAGCCCTTGGACAATCCGCAGCGGGGCGGCTTCCACATGCGCGGTTTCCACGGTGTAACCCCGGAAACCGAGACCACTAGCCACTACTTCTGGACCATTGCCACCAACCCGGAAAGCAATCACGAAGAAGTAAAAGCGAAAGTAGTCGAGCAAACGATGATGACATTCGACGAGGACAAAGTTGTTATCGAATCTCAGTACAAGAATATGCGTCGATTCGGTGAACGGCAGATGATTGATATTCATGTTGACGTCGGTGCCAACAGGGCCCGCCGGATCATAGAAAGGCTTTGTCACTCCACCCGTTGAGTGCACGGTGCATTTATATCGTGCGGGTATCGCCTGGGATTGCAGGTGACCATCACTGGCAGTCAGAGGCTCACTTCAACTAGGATGGGTTTCGCCGAGCAAAACGTG
>RCUI01000179.1_pt1 | contig 23657 bp, 17 predicted proteins | sample 2166121 | NCBI WGS metagenome assembly RCUI01 (sample SAMN09932700, study PRJNA488358) | compost metagenome | feature: garden; material: soil; isolation source: compost soil in succinic acid-enriched culture | place: Germany: Experimental Botanical Garden Goettingen | collected 2016-01-27
ACTCGCGTTGCACCAGCGGTTCACCCAGGCGGTACGCCTCGGGGATCTCGTTGGCAGTGGGAAACAGCGAATCGAGCAGACGGTCCATGGGCGCAGCACCTCTTTTTCTGTAATGGGTGAAACGTTTCAGTCCGAGCATAACGCCAGGGCGCTAAAAAAAGCCAGCCTCGCTCAACATTGCGCCCAAGGCGCCGATAAAGCAGTAATCCGATGCGAATAACGGACCTATGAGCACAAGAACCCTCGCCCTTGATGACAATCTGGTCCTGCCAAAGAACCTGCGCACCACCCTCAATCGCCTGCTGCCGGTAGGTTTTGCCCTGATCGGTATCGGCCTGTCGGTGGTGCTCGGGCGTCTGGACGTGCAGCGCCAGGAAGCCGAAGTGATCGCCAATGCCAGCGCGCGCCTGTCCGGTGTGCGCGCCAGTATCGAAGCGCAATTGCGCTCGGCGTTCGGTGAGACCGAGGGCATTGCCCAACTGCTGAGCGCCGACGGCGAAATCAGCCCCGAGCATTTTCACGACATGGCCCGCCAGGCCATCGCCTCGGTGCCGCACATCCGGCATATCTCCCTGGCCCCGGGCGATGTGATCGCCGACGTCTACCCGCTGCACGGCAACCAGAGCGTGCTGGGCATGGACTACCGTCAGTTGCCGGACCAATACCCGCTGCTGCAGCGCGCCCGCGACAACTACAGCCCGGTGCTGGCCGGCCCGGTGCAACTGTTCCAGGGCGGGCGCGGGCTGATCTACCGGCGCCCGGTGTTCCTCAAGGGCCACAAGGGCGTGCAGCTGTACTGGGGCAATGTCTCGATCGTCGCCGATATCGACCGTTTGCTCAGTACCGCCGGGCTCGACCTCGACCCGGGCTTCGAGCTGGCCCTGCGCGGCGCCGACGGCCAGGGTTCGATCGGCGGCATGATCTGGGGCGACCCGAAGCTGTTCGAGCAGCACCCGGTCACCGTCAACGTCGACGTCCCCGGCGGGCTCTGGCAACTGGCGGCCAGCCCCCTGGGCGGCTGGCCATCGATGAGCCTGTTTGCCTCGCCGTTGTTCCTGTTTGCCCTGACCTGCACCGGCCTGTTCAGCGTGTTCGTCGCCCAGCTCAACCGCAGCAACCACCTGATCAACCTGCGTAACCGTGAACTCAAGCTGTCCCAGGCGCAACTGGAGCGCCTGGCGCATTTCGATGCGATCACCGGCTTGCCCAACCGCCTGCGCTTTCATCAGCAACTGCTCGATGAAATCAACCAGGGCCAGCGCCTGGCGGTGCTGGTGCTGGATATCGACGGCTTCAAGCAGGTCAATGACAGCCTCGGCCATGCCATGGGCGACCTGCTGCTGCAGCAGGCCACGGCGCGCTTCATGCAGATCATCGAACCGCAGGATTGCCTGTGCCGGCTGGGCGGCGATGAATTTGCCTTTGTTTTCAAAGGGCCGGATGGCCGGTGCATCGAGCGCATCCAGGCGTTGCTGCAAACCCTGCAGTTGCCCTTCGACCTCAAGGGCAACGCTGCCCTGGTCACCGGCAGCATTGGCCTGGCCTGGTGCCCGGAACACGGCCAGAGCGCCGACCGCCTGCTGCGCCATGCCGACACCGCGATGTACGCGGCCAAGGAGAGCGGGCGCAACGCCTACCGCCTGTACCAGCCGGAGATGACCCAGCGCCTGCAGCAGCGCCTGGACCTGGAACACAACCTGCGCCGTGCGCTGAAGCACAACGAATTCGAGCTCTGGTACCAACCCAAGATCGACCTGTTCAGCGGCCGTGTCGAAGGCGCCGAAGCGCTGCTGCGCTGGCGTGATCCAGAGCACGGGCTGGTATCGCCAGCGCAGTTCATCCCCCTGGCCGAACGCACGGGGCTGATCATCCCCTTGGGGGAGAAGGTGCTGGATCTGGCCTGCGCGCAGATCGCCGCCTGGCGCGCCGCCGAGCGCCTGCCCGGGCCGGTGGCAATCAACGTCGCGGCCCTGCAGATCGAGCGCAGCGACTATGTCGCCAGCCTCAAGCGCAGCCTCAAACGCTACGACCTGGCGCCAACCCTGCTGGAGGTGGAAATTACCGAAAGCCTGCTGATGGAAAGCCAGCAGCATGCCTGCGCGGTGCTGGCGCAGTTGCAGGAACTGGGCGTGACCACGGCGGTGGACGACTTCGGCACCGGTTACTCGTCACTGGCCTACCTGAAGATGCTGCCGATCGACCACCTGAAGATCGACCGCGCCTTCATCAAGGATTTGCCCGAAGACGACGATGGCGCGGCGATTACCCGGGCGATCATCGACCTGGGCCATGCCCTGGGCTTCAAGATCACCGCGGAGGGCATCGAGACCGCCGAGCAATATGCCTTTTTGCGCAACGCTGGCTGCGACCAGGGCCAGGGTTTCTGGATGGGCCGGCCGATGCCGGTGGCTGAATTCGACAGCTGGCTGGAAACAAAAGTAGCGGATAAAGGCATTTTGACTCGGTGAATTTAAGATTGTCGAATTTCGGCTGAGATGTGATAGCAGATCGCTTGGCTTTTCCTATACTCGGTGAACATGCCACTGGGGTGGAGTAAAAAAATGCGACGCGACGGAACATCAACCCTAAATTCTTACGATGCGATTCAAATATTGAATGACCAAGGCTTATGCCTAAGCGCTATAAGTTCTTTATGTAGATATAACGATTCGAAAGGGAAGCTCTCTGAGCAAGAGGTCGAGATTCTTCGTGTTGAAGCCGAGTTGCAATTCGCTAGGTTGCAAGAGTTCTACCTAAGAAAATTGGGCGGATACGCTTTCGTTCGTCATTGACTCGCTTCGTGGCGCCTAATTTGGCTGAAATGTCTGTGCTCACAGGTGACGGCGTTACTGCTGTTAGTAGATAGAGGACTTCCTAGATTTACTTGAAAATTCGCCCGTCAAGCCTTTTTAAGCTAGTTCAAATGGTTCCTAGGATTTATCCTACGCGCTCTGTCGCCTTCAGTCGCTTGCTTGGGCTAAATGTTCAAACTAGGCTCGCTCGGTCACTAAATTTTTGGTGATCGGGTTTGGCGACCCGGGATCTATATGCAGATATGTCCCTGAAGAAAGGCGGGCGTTTTCATGCCCGTATGTCTTTTATGGTGGCTGTACGCGGGAGGGCTTAGGCCCTGCCGGGGTTTCCTGCGTTGATCCGGTTCGCCAACCCGCGTACAGCTGCCACCTAATCTCGTTTGGCGACGAGTTCGTGGTAGCTCCACTCAACCAGGAGCCTATCGATGAAAAAGCCAGTACCCGACCCACCATCACTTCATCTTGTCGAAACCATAGAAACCAGTGTCAATAGTTGTCCAGATCATCCACCACTTTTCAATGTTCGAGCTGGTGTGTGTGCAGAGGATGCATTAGTTCATGCGCTCCTTTACCTGAAATGTGCAAGCGCGACAATCTCGCAGGCTGCTCAGCATACCGGTGAGGCAGGGCGTGCTTTTGTATGGTCTTCGCAGCACTCTGTTGAAATGGCCAGCGCGCTCATGGACGCCTTGCTAGATGGAGTCGAAGCTCGACAGCTCCAGGTCTGAGCCATAGCTGAAAGCGGGTACGAATTAGATCCTGCTCTATTGGATAAAATCACTCGCTTTCAGTAACCGGACCTATTGACAGGGGAATCGACAGCCCAGTCAGCGCAACGGCTATGCGCTGACTGCTTACACTCAAGCATCCTAAGATGGTGCCAGCATATTTCTTTCCACAGTAAGCACACTATACCCAACCCGCGGCACCCCCCCCAACCGCTGCTCCACCAACGCCTTCAACGACTCCCCACTCCCCAAATACGCATCACCAAAATCATGCCCCCCCAACGCACTCGGGTGCGCCACCACCTCCAGCAACCCCTGTGCCGGCGCCAACCCCGCGCGTAAATCAGCCGGCGTACACACATAATCCGCCGTCGCCCCCGCCAACTGCTTCAACCGTCGATTAAGCAACGTCTTGAACACCCGCTTCAGCGGCCCGATGTTGTGCCCAAGGTTGCGCGCCAACCTCACCGCCACGCCTTCACGCGCCGCAAACCGGGCGACGATGACGCCAATGGGCCAGATGTTGTGCACATGCTGGTGCGAGTCCAGGTGGCTGGGCGTCAGGCCCTGGTTCAGGCAGTGCTGCCACTGCGCCTGCAATTCCTGCTCGACGGCTTCGCGCTCGGCCCGGCTCAGGCGCAGGGTGCGCTGTTTCAGGCGCAGGTCGAATTCGCCATTGGGCGCGCAGAAGCGCGGCTGCTTGGCGATGGCTTCGCTCAACGGCCGGCCATAGGTGAGGTTGAAGTGCAGGCCGATGCGCCCGCGCAAGGCCGGCAACTGCGCCAGGCTGCACGCCGCGCTGAACGCCGGCATGTTGGCCATGGCCGTGGCCGAGCTGATCAGCCCGGCCTGGAAGGCATGCAGGATGACCGCGTTGGTGTGGGCGCTGAGGCCGAAGTCGTCAGCGTTGACTATGACCTGTGAGGGCATCCGGGTTCTCCTGTGGCGAGTCGGGCTCGGCAGTCGTTACCGAGGGTGGGCGGCGCAGGCGCTGCAGCTGCGGCTTGAAGCGTTGCCACAGGCGCAAGGCCAGGCCCAGGGCCAGGCCGCTGGGGCGCCAGCTGTAGAAGCTTTGGCGGTGGTGTTCGAGGGTGCCGGTCATGCGTTCGTGCAGTTGGTGGCTGGAGTTGTTCAGGCTCACCCGCGAGGCGTCGACCCATTCCCAACCCTCGTCCAGGCCCCAGTGAATCCATTCCTCCAGCAGCACGCGGCCACTGCCAAGTTCGGCATGGGCGGGGACGAAGGCGAGGTTGTAGTCGTACACCCGGCCGCGCTCGAACACGCCCAGGCGGTAGCTGATGCAGCGGCCATCGAGCTCCAGCAGCACCACGCGCACCAGGCCCTGGGCCGCCAGGGCGGTGAAGGCCTGGTACATCCATTGGCGGCGCTGGCGCCCGGAAAAGATGCCGACGTCGTCGTCGCCTTTCCAGCTGAGGTGTTCCACGGCGCTGACGGCATCGAGCAGTGCGCTGATGGTCTCGGCGTCGGGCGTCACCCGGCGTACCTGGGCGCCGCAGGCGGCAATGCGCTTGCGTGCGCGGCGCAGTTTGTAGCGCGGGTCGCCGCTGATTTCCTGGCGGTCTTCAGGGGCGATGCGGTGCACCGGTACCCGGCAGCTCAGGCGCTGTTGATGGGTGGAGCTGCGCCGTGCCCAACGGCGCAGCAGCGTGTGGGCCGCCGAGCCGTCGGGCACTTCGTCCAGTTGCAGCAGGGCGTGGGGCAGGTGTGTGCGGATCGCCCGCAGCACCGGCGCGGCAGCCTTGGCGGGCAGGTCGCAGAGCAGGGCGATGCGGTCACTGAGCGGATACCCCAGGTGGCGTACCACCGGTACCGTCAGTGGGCCGAAGCGCTCGTTGCTGCGGATCAGCGGCAGGCACAGGCACAGCCGGCCCTGATCGCGGCCAACCAGTACCTGCAACTGTTGCCCGACTGCCAGCGCCGCTTCGGCCGCCTGCATCCAGCCCAGGTGGTTGAACGGTGTGCTGTCGGCCAGTCGCTGGCGCAGCTGCTCGTACTCGGCGGCGGGGAAGTCCGCCGCCGCCAACGACGGGTACCACTGCAATTCAAGGCTCATGGGCTCAGGTCACCGTGGCCGGGGCCGGGCTGGCTTCAGGTTTGCGCAGGGGCTCCAGGCGCGACTCGCTGTAGCGCGTTTCGCGGAAGAACTTCCAGCGCCCGAACAGGCAGTACACGTGCATGATCCGCCCCTGTTCCTGATAGCCCATGCGCAGGTGCAGTTTCAGCGCCGGGATGTTGTGGCTCTCGCACACGTCGACCACGGTGTCGCAACCCTGGGCGGCCATGGCCTTCCACAGTTCCAGCTGCAAATCGACCGAGAGCAGGGTGCCCCAGTATTTGCGCGTCAGCTCGCCACCAAATTCGAAAAACTGCCCGGGTTCCACCGGGAACCAGCAGCCGTAGAAGTGGCGGTCGTGGTAATGGCGCTGGCTGCCCCAGATAAAGGCCACGGTGTCGCCGGCGTCATCGAGAAACATCAACCCGGTGTGGCCTTCGACGGCCAGTTCGCGCATGGTCTCGATCCGGTCGCCGAAGTGTTTGGCAAAGGCCCGCACGTTGTGCACGGTGATGGTTTCGATGCGCAGCGCCGGGTAGGGTCTGAGTTTGTGCGGTGGCACGGGGCTGACCAGGTCGCGTTCCATCCACAGCAGTTCCCAGTGGTAGAACAGGTAACGCTTGACCCCGGCGTTAAGGGTATTGCGCAGTCCTTTGCGCTTTATACGGTCCTGGATTTTGCTCAAAGCACTCATGGTGCCTCCTGTTTCCAGCAGGTGAGGTGCGCGCTCATGACGCGCTCCAGGTCAGGGCGAACAGGGTTTGCCCCGGCAATTGAAAGTGGATGCGGCCTTGCTCGCAGGCGAACGGCGCGCTGCGGGTCTTGTTGTCCGGGCCGAAGAAGCTCAGCGCGCCTTGCGGGCAGGCTTGCTCGGTGGCCAGGCTTACCTGCTGCAGGCGCTCGCCCTTGTTCACCCCCAGCAGGCTGCGCTGCTTGCCGCGGGCCATGGCCAGGGCGTCGACCTCGAAGGCGTCGTTGTCCAGGGCCAGCACCTGGTCGAGCCAGTGCTGCTGGATGAACTGCTGGGCCAGGCCCACCGGCTTGAGCTCAAAGCGGTTCTCGCCGAGCACCCGGACCATGCCTTTGGGCCACTCGGGTTCGTCGGCGACATGGAACCAGTTGAGCATGTCGAGCAGGCCGTCCTGGGAGGCGTTGATCACCACCGAGGTCCACCACAGGGCGGTGAAGTGGGTTTCCTGGTCGTAGGGGCTCAGGCTCGAACCGCTGGAAAGGTTGGTCTGGTCGAGCAGCAGGGCCTTGTTTGGCCGGCCCTGGGCGTTGAGGCCGACCAGGTTGGCCGCCTGGCGCACCGAATCGCGGTAGCTGCGGGTGGCCAGCAGGTCGCGGACCATCCATTCGTGCCAGGCCAGGGCGTCGATCTGGCTGCCATGCTCCTTGAGCAGGCGCCGCGCCCAGTCCAGGCCGATGCGTTTTTCGCTGCTGCCGTGCAGGGGGCCATTGACCAGCCGGGAGCTGGCCGGCATGGCGATGCGCACCCCGGCTTCGCGGGCGCCGGGGCTGCGTTGCACGCGCTCGGCCATGGCCTGGAAGTAGCGGCTGAAGGTCGGGTAGTCGCTGTAGTTGAGGTTGGGCTCGTCGGCGAAGGCCAGGTAGTGCAGGGTGCTGCCGCCCAGCTTGCGGGTGGTGTTCAGCCAGTCGTCGAGGCCGTCGTGGCTGGTGCGGTCGGCGGCCAGTACCGATTCGCGGCCGGTGCCGGCCAGCAGGGTGATGTCCTGTTTGATGGTGTAGCGTTGCTGGTAAAAGCTGCGGAATGCCGTTTCGTACCCCGGCTTGCGCGCGAGCAGGTCGGCAAAGCTGTAGTAGCCGGCGGCTTGCGGCTGCAGTGCATCGAGCACGGCGTAGCTGGACGGCGGCGGCAGCACATAGGGCAGGTTGACGCCCAGGTCCGGGGTGCGGCCCAGCACCGTGTGGCCGAGGGTTAGCGCGACCTTGCCGTCGCTGTTGTGCAGCGGCCGCAGTTGCCCGGGCTGCTGGGCGAACAGGTTGGCGCTGCCGTCGAGCCAGAACGCCACCTTGCCGCGCCCTTGCAGTTGCAGGCGGAAGGTCTGCTCTTTACTCGACTGCGGTAGCGCCAGGCGATCGAACTGCCAGTAGGCGGGGTAGGGCTTGAGCGCCAGGCTCAGCTGTTGAGCATCGCCCAGGCGCTGCACCTGCAGGCCGCGCACGCCGCCGTGGTACTTGCCGGCCAGGCTGGCTTTCTCGCCCGCGGGCACTTTGAAGTACAGCTCGACATTGGGCCCAACCTCGGCGCTGAAATGCACCTTGGCCGGGGCGAACAGGGCGCGGGTGCTGTCGGCGTGCTCGATGCGGTAACGCCGGAAGCTGTAGCCGGGGATTTCCAGTTGGTAGTCGCTGTTGCTCGCCGCCAGTGGCCACTGCACCCGGCCACGGGGTTCATCGGCCTTGATCGGGCGATCGGTCTGCAACTGGCCCTGGCCATTGAGCAGGAAGATGTGTTCGGGGTTGGCGTCGGCCTGCCAGGCCGGTTGCCAACTGACCGTCACGGTGTCGGCCTTGGCCGCCTGCAAGTACAGGCTGCCGTCGCGAATGTCGCCCCATTGCAAGGGCGCAGCCTGCAGCGTGGCACTGAGCACCAGGGTGGCGAACACCAGGCCGGCGCGTTTCATGCCGGCCGCCGTTGCAGCATCTGCCGCAGGGGCGCCAGGTCGCTGGGCAGTACCAGCAAGGTTTGCCAGAACGGCACGCCGCTAAGTTTGCAGTACAGCAGCAACATCGCCAGGGTCACCGCCAGGTAGGCAATGGACGAGGCCATGGCGGCGCCGACGATGCCGTAGACGGGAATCAGCAGCACGTTGAGCACCAGGTTCAATGCCGCACCCAGGCCCATCAGCAGCGATACCGTGCCGGGGCGGTTCTTGCCCAGCAGGTCGAGGCGCAGGATGCTCGCGTAGCACAGGCCGAACAGCCCGGGCAGCAAGGCCAGCAAGGCCGGGTAGGCCGGCTGGTATTCGGCGCCGAACAGGGTGACGATCAGCCACTCGCCGATCAGCGCCATGCTCAGGCAGGCGCCGAGCATCACCGTGGCGGTCAGGCGCAGGGCCAGCGGGGTCAGTTTGTCCATGCCGGCGTCCTGCTGCAGCAGGCGTTTCATCAAGGGCGTGGTCACCGCTTCGGGGACGATCAGCAACAGTTCGGCGGCAGCGCTGGCCATGGCGTAATGGCCCAGCGCCGCACTGCCGAGCATGGCGCTGATGAACAGGTAGTCCGAACGCAGGATCACTTGCTGGAACAACAGGTCCGGATGGCTCTTGGCACTGTAGGAGAGCAGCTCGCGCTGGCCGCTGCGGTCCCAGCACAGGCGGATTGCATGTTGCCGGCCGAGCCAGTACAGGCCCAGCAGCACCACCAGGCTCAGGCCCAGCAGCCAGCTGATCAGCGCCGCTTCCAGCGCCGCGTTCTGCCACATCCAGAACATCCCGACAAACAGCAGCAGCGGCACCAGCGACTCGGTCAGGCGCAAGGCGTTGAAGGCGCCAACGCCGCCGGTGGCGTTGTGCAGGGTCAGCAGGCCGCTTTTGAGCACCGTCAGCGGCACCGCCAGCAGCAACAGCCAGGCCAGCAGGCCGAGCTGGGTGGTCACTTCAAGTTCGTTGCCGAACGCCCGGGCCAGGGCCACGCAGATCAGGGTCAGGGCGCCGGCCACCAGGCAGCCGTAGATCAGCACCTGGCTCAGTAGCAGGCCCATGCTGCGCTGCTTGGCCGCCTGGTAACCGACGGCTGTATTGAGGCCGCCGCTGGTGGCGGCGCTGATCAGGTCGGGCAGGGTGCTGAGCAGGGCGAACAGGCCACGCTCGCTAGGGCCGAGAATGCGCGCCAGCAGCACGTTGCGCATCAGCCGCAGGGCGATCATCGCCAGGCGCGTGCCCATGCTCAGCAGCAGGTGGCGAACATAGTGGCTGCGGCTCATGGGCGGCCCCCGCGGCTGATGCGCCAGGCCAGCAAGGAAGGCCGGCTGGCGGTGCGCTGGCTGACGCTGATGCGCGGCAGGGCCAGGGGGTCGTCATGGCCCTGGCAGATCCCGGCGCGGGTGCTCAGGGCAAACGGGTACCGGTGCGCGGCCAGGCGTTCGCGCACCCGCGCATCGTGGTCGCCATTGGGGTAGCAGTACACCGGCAGCGGTTGTTTGCAGCCTTGTTGCAGGGCGTAGTGGCTGCGGCTCAGTTCTTCTTCCAGGCGCTGGTCGTCCAGGCCAGGCAGCAGTGCGTGGCTGGCGCCGTGGGGGCCGAAGCTGATCAAGCCGGAATTCTCCAGGTGACGCACCTGGTTCCAGTCCAGGGCCTGGGGCAGGGATTCGGCCGGGCAGGCATCGGTGAGGTGATGCAGGGCCATGGGGCTCAGGGTTTTCAGGCTTTGCAGGTATTTGCCCAGGGCCTGGCTGCGGGCATGGGACCGATCGCTCATGAAGTAGGCGGCCGGCAGCGGCCGGCCGATCTTGCGCAATTGCTCGATCAACGCCCGGCGCGATGTTTCGCCGTGGCTGCCCCAGAGGGTTTCGCCCAGGCTTTCCCACCAGAAGCGCTGGCGGCTGCCGATGTAGTCGGTGGACAAAAAGATGCTCGCCGGCACCTGGTACTGCTGCAGCAGCGGGAAGGCATTGAGGGCATTGTCGCGCCAGCCGTCGTCGAAGGTCAGGGCGACCTTGGGCCGGCCGCCGTTGCGCGGCTGCTCGTGGGTTTTCAGCAGGTCCATCAGGTGCACGCAGTCAAAGTGGCGTTGCAGCCAGCGCAGCAAACGCTCGAAGGCCTGGGGGCCGACGCACAGTTCGTTGCGATGGGGCAGGGCGGCGCTGCTGTCGTCGGCCAGCACCCGGTGCAACATGAGGATCACGCCGGCGCCGCGCAACTGGCTGCGACCCTTGGGCGAGTTGAGGTAAAACCAACCGCTGGCACGCTTGATACTGGTTTTTATCGGCATGTCAGGTGCTCATCGAGTCTGGTCGGGGTTCCATTGGTTGTAGCTGTGCCCGCGCAAGAACTGCCACAGGCCGACGCTCATGCCGGCCAGGGTCACCAGCACGAAGGCCGCCAGGCGAAACGGTTTGGGCAGGCGTTGGCGCACATCCAGCAGGCCGGCGATGGCAATGGCATAGCCAAGCAGTTGCGCGGCCAGGGTCAGTTGGTAAAAGCCGTGGCCGTCGAACAACCACAGGTTGGCCAGCAGCAAGGGCAGCAACAGCACCGGCGCCAGGCGGCGGATCAGCTTGTGGCTGATCAGGGCAATGGCGTACAAGCCATGGCGCAGCGGGTTGAGCAGTTCGCGGCGGGCGGCCAGGCTGATCAGGCCGCCGACGGTGACCCGCTGGCGACGGCTGAACTGGCGGTCGGCTTCGTCCACGCCCTGGTCGAGGACCTGGGCCTCGTCGACATACACCACGCGCTTGCCGGCGACCGGCGCACAGGTATTGATGTAGAAGTCGTCGTTGACCCGCGCCGGGATCGGCTGGTACAGCTCGCGGCGCACGGCCTGCAGGGCGCCGTCGGCGGACACCGTGCAACCGGTGCGGCTTTCCACCCGCCGCAGCCAGGCTTCGTAGTGGCGGTACAGGCTTTCGCCCAGGCTCAGGCCCTTGCCGGCCACCGGGATGATCATCTTGCCGACCGTGCCGCCGACCTGCGGGTCGGCAAAGGGCGCCAGCAACGCCGCCAGGGTGCCGTCGATCCAGTGCACATCGGCATCGGTGAACACCACGATGTCGCCCGTGCACTGGGTGACGGCGACGTTGAGCACGCTGTTCTTGCCCATCCGCGGCAGGTCCAGGACCCGAATGCGCGGGTCGTCGAAGCTGCGTGCCAGGGCCACGGTGCGGTCGCTGGAGCCATCGCTGGCGACGACGATCTGCAGGCTTTCAGCGTGATAATCCTGGGCCAGCAGGTTGCGCAGCTTGTTGTCGATGTTGCGTTCCTCGTTGTGCGCTGCCACCACCACGCTAACCCGTTGCGGTGGCAGCGCTGCCGGTGTGTGGCGCGGGAACAACGGCCCCAGCACGGTGAGCAGCAGGGGGTAGCCTAGCCAGGCATAAAACGGCAGCAACAGGCACAACCAAAAAATGAATTCAGCCACGGGCGGGCCTCCTTGCGCTCCAGTTGAACAGGCTGAGCACGAAGGCCGCGCCGGCCAGGTGCAGGCGGATCCAGTGCAGGCCCCAGAGCTGCAGGGCGAACAGCAGATCACGGTGTTTCAGGCTCTGGCGCAGGCTCAGCACCAGCGCCGGGACACTGGTGACGAACAGCATGAACAGCGCCACGTGCGGGTAACCATCGAGCAGCGCCAACAAGGCCAGGGCATCGAGCAACCAGGCAGCCAGTGACAACAGCGGGAAGCGCAGCAGGCGCAGGCTCAAGCCATTGCAGCGCAGCAGTTGCAGGTTACTGCCCTGGCGCCACAGCTCCTTGCCCAGCCACTCGCTCCAGCTGCCCTCGAAACCCCAGTGCAGCACCACCGGGTCGCGCAGGGCCAGCAGGCGTGCGCCGGCCTTGTTCAGGTGCCAGGTAAAGTCCTTGTCTTCGCCGGTGCGCAGGGTTTCGCTAAAGCCGCCGACCTGGTCGAACCAGTGGCGCTGCATCAGCAGGTTGGGCGTCGGCAGCCATTGCATGCGGTGCAGCGCCGGCAAGCCTGCGCGCAGGGTGCGCCGTTGCCAGGCGCGGGCGAACCAGGGCGCCAGGCGCGGGGTGTCGCAGTCCAGGGCAAACACATCGCCACGGCCTTCGGCATGCAGGTCGAGCAGCAGGCTCAGCCAGTGCTCCGGCACTTCGATATCGGCATCGAGGAACGCCAGCCACTCACCGCTGCTGGCCTGCACGCCACGGTTGCGCAGGGCGCCGATGGTCAGCCCCGGCAGGCTCAGCACCTGGGCACCGAGGCTGCGGGCGATCTGCGGGCCGTCATCGCTGGAGCCGTTGTCGACCACCACCAACTCGCATTCGAGGCCGGCATCGGCGGCGGCTTGCATGGCCGACTGCAGGGTCCGGGCAATGTGCCGCGCCTCGTTGAACATCGGCACCACGACGCTGACTTTCATGCTTTCACCTGCGCCAGTTGTGCCTGTTCAGCCTTCAGGCGCAGCACGCTGGACAGCGCCAGCATGATCCACAGGTATTTGTGGTTGGGCGCACTGAGGAACATCAGGAACAGGCTGATGGCGAGCATGCTCATGCACAGGTGCGTCAATAGATCCGCCTGGGCGTGATCACCCTGGCGCAGCCACAGGCGCCGGGCGTACCAGACGTTGTACAGCGCCATCAGCACCAGGCCGACGAAGAGGATGCCGGCCGGTATGCCGACTTCGCTGAAAATCTCCAGGTAGGTGTTGTGTGCCCGGCGGTACAGGTCGCCGACCTTGCGGTTGGCCGAGAAGGCCTTGGCATAACCGGTGGTGGCGTAGTGCAGGGGGAAGGTACCCGGGCCGGTGCCCAGCACTGGATGCTCGCGGATCATCTTGCTGCCGACCACGATGTAGGAGGAGCGCCGGCCCAGGGAGTCATCCTTGAAGGCATTGACCCCGGACTTGAGCAGTGCCAGCGACTGGATGCGCGCCACGTAGCTTTCCGGCATCAGCGCCACCAGGGTCGGCAGCAGGATCGCCAGGCCGAGCATGGCAAAGCCCAGGTGCCGCGGGCGCAGGTGGGCGACCTGGGTGCGGTAGTGCACCAGGACGATCCCCAGGCTGATCAACAGCACCACCAGGCCCGAGCGCGAGTTGGTCTTGGTCATGCCCGCCAGCAGGAGGATGCAGCAGGCGATCCAGAACAGCTTGTGCAGCCGTCGGGGGCTGTTGAACACCAGCCACAGGGCCATCGGTACGGCAATGGCGATGAGCATGGCGAATAGGTTGGGGTCTTCCAAAAGGCCGGCGGCGCGGCCTTCGTCCTGGTACTTGGCCGAGACCATGGCCATGATGCAGGTCAGGCCGACGCTTAAGGTCACCAGCCGGTACATCATCGGCAGGTTGAGGTCGCGGCCGATCAGCAGGGTGATGCCGAACAGCAGCAGGCCCACCGCCAGTTCACGAAAATGCCCCAGGGACATCTCGCTGCTGTCGCTGGCCCACAAACTCAGCAGGTACAGCGCCAGAAAACCCAGCAACAGCCGCCACATGGGGCTGCGCAGGCGCTCGGCGGGCAGGTGCTTGACTGCCAGTTGCAGCACCAGCACCAGGGCCAGGGCCGCGCCGATCAGTTTGGTGGCGGTCAGTTGGCTGTCCTTGAACAGGCCTTCCAGCGGTACCAGGGTGATGATCGCCAGCAGGCCCCAGGCCGGGCGTTTGTACAGCGCCAGCAAACCGGCCAGGCCGATGACCGCGCCGGGGGCGAGGAACGGGTAGGGGCTGGCCAGCAGCGCCAGGCAGGCAATGGCCAGCAGGCCGATCAGCGACAGGGGGATGATCATGCGCAGGTCTCCTTGGCTGCGCCCAGGTACACTCGGGCCCAGCGTTGCGCCAGCGTCGGCAGGTGATAACGTTCGCGTTGGGTGCGCCGCGCCTGGGCGATCAGCTCGCCGGCCTGGGCCGGGTCGAGCATCAGCGCCTCAAGCTGCGCCGCCAGCTCTTGCACCGCCAGGGGCCGGGCCAGCAGGCCGCTATGCCCGTGTTCGATCACATCGGGGATACCACCGACGCCAAAGGCCACCACCGGCACGCCATCCTGCATGGCTTCGAGCAGGATCATCGGCGTGCCTTCGGTGCGCGAGCTGATCACCAGGGTATCCAGGCGCGCCATCCACTGGCGCATGTCGGCCTGAAACCCCGGCAGGCGGATGCGCTGGCTCAACTCCGCGGCGTCGATGCGCGCTTGCAGCGCGTCGCGCTCCGGGCCGTCGCCGAGCATCACCGCATCGAGCTGCGGGTGGCGCTGGCACAGCGGGATCAGGGTATCGAGAAACAGGTCCGGGCCTTTTTCACTGCTCAATCGCCCGACATAACCGGCCAGCCAGCGGCCATCGCCATGATTGCGCGCGGGCAGGGCGTCGGCCTCGGGCAAGCCGTTGGGGATCACCTGCAGCTTGGCTTCGGCAACCCCGGCCTGGCGATGGATGCGCTTGATGCTCTCGGCCACGCAGACCACCCGTTCGATGGTGGCGGTGCGGCACAGTTGCAGGCTGATCCAGGTGTACAGGCGCTGTTTGCGGCTGGTGGGGGTAAAACCATGCTGGGTGGCGACCATCGGCAGGCGCCACAACCTGGCGCCCAGCCAGCCGAACAGCAGGCCCTTGAAGTTGTGGCTGTTGATCAGCGGCTGCTGATCGTGACGCTGGCGCAGTACGCTGAGCAGCTCGCCCACCCCGTCGCAGGTCTGGCAGGCCACGCCGGCGGCGCGAAAGCGCGCCACCAGTTGCTCCGGGGCCCCGAGAAACAGCACTTGGTGCTGCCCCGGGGTGGCCTGGCAGTGGTCCAGCAGCATCCGCTCGGCGCCGTAGAAACCACCACTGCTGAGCAGGTGCAGGATCGGCCGTGGCGGGGTCAGGGCTGCGTTCAATTGCGCACCCAGTGCACCAGCCGCGGCAGCGACCAGCCTTTGTAGGGGTTGGGGGTTTCCGGTGTCTGGTCGTTGATCACCAGCAGTACCGGCAGGTCCAGTTGATGGCTGATTTGCGCCGGGTGCTTGAAGCGCCGGTCAAAGAACTCTTTGACGTACACCAGGGCAATCGCCAGCAGCAGGCCGGTGAGCATGCCGAACGGTACGATCAGCAGCGGCTTGGGAAACGCCGCCTCGGCAGGCTCGTACGGGGCGCTGAGGATCCGCGCGTTGGACAGACCGTCCAGCAGGTCGGCACCGCGCGATTCTTCGTAGCGCTGGGTGTAGGTGAAGTAGGCCTTGTGCAGGGCGTCGATCTCGGTGTCGAGCTGGCGCGCCTTGCTCTGGGTCTCTTGCAACTGGTGCACGCGGCCTTTGAAGTCAGCAATGCGCGCGGTCTTCTGGGCGATCACGTTCTGCACCACGGCCAGGTCTTTTTCGCGCTCCTTGATGCGGTTGGCGACGATCTTGAGGAACTGCTGGCGGGTCTTGGCGATCTGCTCGCGTTGCAGCAGCATCTGCTCGCTGCCGGGCTGGAACACCGCCAGGTCGCTGACGTAGGTCAGCACCAGGGTGGTCAGCTGTTCACCGAGCTGCTTGATCTCGCGGTCTTCGAAGGCCACGTTGTCGACCGTGGTGGTGAAGGTGTAGGGGAAGGCGAAATCGCGCATGTTGGCGTTGTTGGCCGCGGCCAGGCTGGTTTTCAGGTACTCCAGCCACTGCTGGCTTTGCAGCAGGCGGTCGCGGTACAGGTTCAGCGCTTGCTCTTCGGTGTTGATGGCGTTGAGACGGAAGGTGATTTCTTCCTTCGGATCGGACGAACCGATGCCTTCAAGCATCCCCAGGCGCTTGCTCTCCAGGTCATCCATGCGCACTTGGTATTGCAGTTTCTTCTGCTCGTAGAACTCTTGGGGTAGTTCGTTGGACTGCAGGTTCTGGCGGTTGCGCAGGTAGTTGTCGAGCAGGCGGCTGACGAACAGCGTACCGAGTTTCGGCTCGGGGAAGCTGTAGGTCACCGAGACCACGTTGGAGCCCGGCAGGGTCTCGATCTTCAGGTCCTTGATGGCGTCATCGGTGAGGGCATCGAGCTGGGTGTCGCGCACCGGGTCGACTTCCAGGCCGAACCGCGCCCGCAACGGGTTGATCACGTGCTCGCGCAGCGGGTTGATCACCGCCGTGCGCAGCGGGTCGAACACCACACGCTGCATCAGGCTTGGCGGCACCTCGTACTTGCCCTCGTCGCGCAGCTGGCTGATGGTTTCGCGGATCAGGGTCGGCGAGCGCAGGATGTTGCTCTCGGTTTCCATGTCGGCCAGCGACGGCGGGATGAACTTGTCGGTCTCCTGGGCCAGGGCGGTGTTGGTATCGCTCTGGGACAGTTTCTTCGACTGCACGATCACTTCCGCAGTGATATCGAAGCTCTGTTTGAGCACCAGGGGCAACAGCAAGGCGATCACTGCGAACACCAGGAAGACTCGTTTCACCAATTGGCGGTTGGCGAAGAAGATCCTGAAGAATTCATGCAGGTAGTTTTCTTTTGTATTCATGCTCGGATACCCGCCTGGGATTAGTTGTTGTCGCTGTCTTTGTTGTCAACGCGATAACCGAAGCTGAAGCCCACTCCCTGGAACAGCACCACGTCAGCCAGTTGCCGGGCCAGGTCGCCGGCGCTGGCGAGCTTGGTCTTGGGCACGTAAAGCATGTCGTCCGGCTGCAGATAAGCCACTTGCGCCGCGCTGGCATCCAGGGCCTTGTCGACGTTGTACGGCACGGCCTGCACCTGGTTGCCGTTGCGGCGCATGATCACCACCGAATCGAGCCGGGCCTTGACGTTCGGGCCACGGGCCAGGGTCAGGGCTTCGAGCACCGATACCGGGCGGCGGATCGGGTAGGCGCCGGGCTGGCCGACTTCACCCAGCACGTAGATCTCGTTGACCGCAGTGGACTTGAGCATCACGTCCACGGTCATCCGCCCGGGCAGGTCGGCGTAGCGTTTGTTCAGGTAGGTCTGCAGTTGCGTGACGGTCATGCCCTGCAGCGGTACCGAGCCGATTTCCGGAAAGCTGGCCTGGCCATCGCTGCCCACGGTGATCTCGCGGCTCATGCCGGTGGCCGGGTGGTTGAGGGCGCTCTTGAGGTTCTGCTCGTTGGTCAGCGGGCTGATCACCTGCACGGTGACGTTGTCACGCCCCGGCTGGAACAGGCGTTTGTTGCGGTACGCCTGCTGGATGGTGCGCCGGGCTTCATCCGGGGTTTGCCCGGCGATGTTCACCGAGGTGTTGGCCCGTGGCAGCTCGATGGTGCCGTCGGGCAGCACCAGCTGGTTACCGTTGAGCGAACTGGCGGCGGGGAAGGCCAGGCCGACGGTGTCGCCGGACTGGATGCGGTACGACGCCGATCCGCTGGTGCTGATGTGGAAGATCACATCGAGCACGTCCTGCGGGCGCAGCACCTGCTCGCTGCGCGGCAACTCGGCATCCTGGGCGTTGGCCGGGGCGGCGGTCATGATCTGTACCGGCATCTGCCGGGTGTCCTGATTGGCGCAGCCGGCCAGGGTCAGCAGGCACAGCGCGAACGTCGTGTATTTCATGTGAGGCTCCTGGGCTGCTGGCCTAAAGGTTGTTGTACAGCCACTTGGGCATGTAGTACTTGCGCCGGTTGAACACGCTGCCGATCAGCCTGGCGCCGGCCTGGGTCAGGCGCTGGGCGGCGGCCTGGGCCACTTCCCACCGGGTTTCCTCGGCGCACACCACCAGCACCACGCCATCGACCAGGGTGCCGATGATCAGGCTGTCGGCGCTGGCGTACACCGCCTCGCCGTCGACCACCACAAAGCGGTAGTGCTCGCCCATGTGCTTGAGCAGCACGCGCAGCAGGTCGGGGTTCAGGCGCTCCTTGCCGCGCTTGTAGGTGCCGGCCGGCAGCACGTCGAACGGCTGGTCGGACAGGCGCACGATGCAGTCCTGCATCAACGGCGGGGTGTCCTGGTTGAACATCAGGTCGTTGAAACCGCGCAGTTTGTGCAGGCTCAACTGCTGGCTGAGGTTGTTGCTGCTGGGGCTGCTGTCGACCAGCAATACCGGGCCGCCGCTCATCAACGCCAACTGGCTGGCAAAGGCCAGGGCGCTGGTGCTGGTACCGCTGCCGGTGTTGGCGGCGGTTAGCAGCAGGATGCGCTGGTCTTCATCGAGCACCGTGGAGGTCAGGTTGGTTTCGCTCGGGGTGGCGATCGTCAGACTTCTAGAAGTAGAACCGTCCATTCAACTTGCTCCGTGGCCGCTGAAGACTTTGAAAGGAGTCTTGAAGAGGATCTTCAGATCCAGCATCAAGCTCTGTTCGTTGATGTAGCTCAGGTCCAGTTCGACTCGCTGGTCGAAGTCTATGTCGCTGCGTCCGGAGATCTGCCACAGGCCGGTCATGCCGGGGTGGATGCTCAGGCGGGCGAGGTGGTTGTCTTTGTAGCGATAGGCGTTGAACGAGGTGGGGCGGGGGCCGACCAGGCGCATGTCACCGCGCACCACGTTGAACAGGTTGGGTAACTCGTCCAGGCTGCTGCGCCGCAGCCAGCGGCCGATCGGGGTGACGCGCGGGTCCTTGTCGATCTTGAAATCGATGGCATCGGCGCCGTGCTTGTTCAGGTGGCGCACCGAATCCTTCAAGGCTTCGGCGTTGGCGACCATGGTGCGGAACTTGTACATGCCAAAGGTGCGGCCGCGGTAGCCGGTGCGCTTTTGCACGAAGAACACCGGGCCGGGGCTGCTGAGCTTGACCAGTACGGCCAGTGGCACCAGCAGCGGCGAAATCAGCACCAGGATGCACAGGGCGCCGAAACAGGCCAGCACCCGGTTGGTCCGCGACAGGGTCCAGGGACGCCCGCCAGCGCGGCCGGTCAGCCAGCCACGGCCTTGCATGTGAATGGCCGCGTCGATGCGTTGGCGATGCGCAGGGTCCATGCGCTTGTCTTGGTACAGTGCCTGCAGTTGCGCACTTTTAGGTTGTCCTGTCATACCGCCCTCCGTTGATGCTCGGGCGCCTGCCCGTTATCGCGTTTGGCGTCCTTGCCAGTGTGCGAGTAGTACTGATGAAACCAGGCAATAAAGCGCCCGAGCCCTTCATCCAGCGAAACCTGGGGGGTGAAGCCGGTGATCCGTTCCAGGGCGCTGCCATCGGCACAGGTGGCTAGCACATCGCCCGGTTGCAGCGGCAGCAGTTCGATGGCTGCCTTGCGCTGCAGGTGTTTTTCCAGCAGCGCGACGTAGTCGGTGAGCTCCACCGGGCGCTGGCCGCCGATGTTGAACAAGCGCCACGGTGCATGGCTGCTGGCCGCGTCCGGTTGATCGCGGTCCCAGCCCGGGTTGGCCTGTGGCGCCAGGGGAATCAGGCGCACCAGGCTTTCGACGATGTCGTCGATGTAGGTGAAGTCGCGCTGGTGCTGGCCATAGTTGAACAGCTGGATCGGCCGGCCCTCGGCAATCGCCCGGGCAAACTGGATCGGCGACATGTCCGGACGGCCCCAGGGGCCGTACACGGTAAAGAAACGCAAGCCGCTGGCGGGAATGCCGAACAGGTGGCTGTAGCTGTGGGCCATGGCCTCGTTGGCCTTTTTGGTCGCGGCGTACAGCGACAACGGATGGTCGACGGCATCCTCGACCCGGTACGGGGTGTGCTGGTTGGCGCCGTACACCGAGCTCGACGAGGCATACAGCAGGTGCTGCACGGGATGGCGGCGGCAGCCTTCGAGAATGTTGAGAAAGCCGCAGAGGTTGCTGTCGATATAGGCCCGCGGGTTCTCCAGCGAGTAGCGCACCCCGGCTTGCGCGGCCAGGTGAATCACCACGTCGGGTTGCTCGCTGGCGAACAGTTCGGCCATGCCGGCGGCATCGTTGAGGTCCAGGCGGTACAGGGTCAACGGACCCGCTTCGGCTTCGACCCAGCGCACCCGTGCTTCTTTGAGCGCCGGGTCGTAGTAGTCGTTGAAGTTGTCCAGGCCGATCACCTGATGGCCGTCGCGCAACAGTCGCAGGCTGCAATGAGCGCCAATGAAACCGGCAGCGCCGGTGACCAGGATCTTCATGGCGCCGGCACCTCTGGCTGGACCTGGCGCAGGCCGATGCCAATGTAGCTCAGGCCGAAGGTGGCGACCTGATCGGGGTTGTACAGGTTGCGCCCGTCGATGATCAGGCGGCTGCGCAGCTTCTTGGCCAGCAGGGCGAAGTCGACCACGCGAAAGGTCTTCCACTCGGTGCAGATCACCAGGGCATCGGCGTCTTCCAGGGTGTCGTCGCGGGTGGCGCACAGTTGCAGGTCTTTGCGGTAGCCGTAGAGGCGCCGGCATTCGGACATCGCCTCCGGATCGAAGGCGCACACGGTGGCGCCTTCGGCCCACAGCGCTTCCATCAGGTAGCGGCTGGGCGCTTCGCGCATGTCGTCGGTGTTGGGCTTGAAGGCCAGGCCCCAGACGGCAATCGACTTGCCCGCCAGGCTGCCGGGGAAGCGTTGCTTGAGCTTGGCGAAGAGGATCTGCCGTTGCGCGTCGTTGACCTCGCTGACACTTTGCAGCAAGCGCAGCGGCATGCCGCTATGCTCGGCAGTGTGCAGCAGGGCGCGCAGGTCCTTGGGAAAGCACGAACCGCCAAAGCCGCAACCCGGGTAGATAAAGTGATAGCCGATGCGCGGGTCGGAGCCGATGCCCTTGCGCACGGCTTCGATGTCGGCGCCCAGGTGCTCGGTGAGGTTGGCCAGCTCGTTCATGAAGCTGATGCGCGTGGCGAGCATGGCGTTGGCCGCGTACTTGGTCAGCTCGGCGCTGCGGTTGTCCATGAACATGAGCTTTTCATGATTGCGGCAGAAGGGCGCGTAGAGCTCGGCAAGCTGGTCATGGGCCTGGTTGTCGGCGGTGCCGACGATGATCCGGTCCGGGCGCATGCAATCGGCCAACGCGCTGCCTTCTTTAAGGAACTCGGGGTTGGACACCACCCGTACCTTCAGCGCACCTTTGCCCAGGCGCTCCAGTTCGTCGCGGGCCAGGGCGGCGACCTTGTCGGCGGTACCGACCGGCACGGTGGACTTGATGATCAGGGTGCGGTCGGCGTCCATCAGCCCGGCGATCTGCCGGGTCACCCCCAGGACATGGGAGAGGTCGGCCGAGCCGTCTTCGTCCGGCGGCGTGCCGACGGCAATGAAGATCAGTTCGGCGTGGTTGACGGCGTCACTGGCCTGGGTACTGAACAGCAGGCGGCCTTCCTTGATGTTTTCTTCGAGCATGCTCGAAAGGCCGGGTTCGCTGATTGGCGGTACGCCCTGACGCAGTTGACTGATCTTGTGCGCATCAATATCGATGCACAGAACCCGGTGTCCTACGTCTGCGAGGGCTGCAGCTTGTACAAGACCGACATAGCCGGTGCCAAATACGCTCACGTCCATGTCGGCGTGCCTCGTATGGAGTAATGAGGATGAAACAGTGGTGTGATTTCGGTATAGCCCACCCGTAGGAAGTCGTGTCAATGAAATGGCATGTTTCGTCTGATTTACACAGGCTAAGTTTTAGGCTTTTTGCCATCAAGCCGTTCTAAATCCGTGAGTTAGCTTGAGTAAGCACTGGCCAATTGCCGCATAGCAAAACGATGAACGGTCGCAGCCCCCGGTAAACAAGGGCTTAACGGATATCACTGTTTCACGAATGCAACGTTTTCGCATTTTTGAACTGTCAGAATTGGCGCCGCCAAGTTGAGTCATAAAATTGACGTTGTTCCGGTTTGCGCTTTGTCGGGGCACTGCTAACGTGTCAGTGTCCGGGGCAGTTGCAAGCGTTGCTGGCGAGGGAGAGATGCACAGATATTTCAAGGAACTGCTGCTCGCGCTGTACCTGCTGAGCAACTACCCGTACTACATCGAGCGCTTTCAGGCCATCGGCCTGAGCCCGGCGTTGCTGTTGTATGTCGGTGTACTGGTGCTGCTGGTGCTGGCCTTGCTGCTGTGCGCCAACATCCGCCAGGCCTGGCTGCGCTGGGGCCTGGCCCTGGTGTTCAGCGCCAGCGCGGTGTTTTTCGATGCCTACACGCGCATTACCGCCGACTACCTGACCTACAGCGGCTTTATCTCGATGGTGTATTCCGGTGGTTTTGTCGGTGAAGCCATCGAGCAGTACCACAGCGTGATCCTGCAGGTGCTGGGCAGGTCGTTGCTGTTGCTGCTGGGCCTGGGGCTCGCACCACGGCACAGCGTGCCAGGGCCCAGGGCACTGCCGTGGGCCGCGCCGCTGCTGGGCATCGCCTTGCTCACCGCGATCCTGTTCGTGCGCGCCGGCGAGGGGGCCCGTGGCCTGCCGATCATGTACACGCCACTGGCCTACGCCAACCTGATGCTCTACGAATCGCTGCACGACAGCGTCGGCCCGCGCGAACCGGTGACCCTGGCCCGCAGCGGCCCGGCCCTGGCCCGCGACATCGTGCTGATCATCGACGAAAGCGTCTCGGGCAATTACCTGGACCTGAACACCGCCCATGGCGTACGCAGCCAGCTCAACCAGGCGCGCCCCGGGGTCAGTATCTTCAACTATGGCTACGCCGCCTCGATTGCCAATTGCAGCTCCGACACCAACGTCACCCTGCGCTATGGCGGCACCCGCGACGACTACCTGCGCATCAACTCGACCCTGCCGTCGATCTGGCAATACGCCAAGGTCGCAGGGCTTGGCACCGTGTACATCGATGCCCAGCGCACGGGCGGCAACCTGCAGAACCTGATGAATGCGGCGGAAAAACGCGACATCGACCAGTTCATCCAGTTCGACAGCACCCCGGTGCGCGACCGCGACATGGCCGCAGCGGCCAAGCTCACTGAACTGTTGGGCGATGAAAAGGCGCAGCTGATCGTGATCAACAAGGTTGGCGTGCATTTCCCCGTGCACGACAAGTACCCGGACGACTTCATGACCTACCGCCCGGCCTTGCCGCGCGGGCAGTACACCGACATCACCGATACCGGCCGGCGCGATGGGTTTTCCGGTCAGCCCGAAGACTGGGTGCTGTACCGCAATTCGTACATGAACAGCCTGTTGTGGAATGTCGGCGAGTTCTTCAATCGCCTGTTCGCCCAAGCTGATCTTAGCCAGGCGGTACTCATCTACACCTCCGACCACGGCCAGGACCTGCACGAACGCGGCAACCCCGGCCTGAATACGCACTGCGACAGCAACCCGGTGGAAGAGGAGGGCCTGGTGCCGCTGGTGGTGATCCAGGGCCAGGGCTTGCACACCCTCGACTGGCAGGCGCACCTGGCGGCCAACAAAGACCGCTCCAGCCACTACAACATCTTCCCGACCCTGTTGCAGCTGCTTGGTTACGACCCGGCCGGGATCGCCGCGGTGTACGGGCGTTCGCTGGCGGTGCCAACGGAGGACCCGTTCAGCTTCAACACCCGCTTCAATGCGCGGCTGGGGGCGAAGCCGGTGTTCAAGCATATCGACCTGAGCGAGGTGGTCACGCCGGGC
>RCUI01000180.1_pt1 | contig 23618 bp, 18 predicted proteins | sample 2166121 | NCBI WGS metagenome assembly RCUI01 (sample SAMN09932700, study PRJNA488358) | compost metagenome | feature: garden; material: soil; isolation source: compost soil in succinic acid-enriched culture | place: Germany: Experimental Botanical Garden Goettingen | collected 2016-01-27
CTGATCCTGCGCGCGGCAGGATCAGGCAAGCAGACGACAGCATCCGGCTAGCGTCACTGCTTGCACAAACCTATGCTGCACAGGTTCTAATCCGGAATCGCCGCCATGAACACTGCCACCCCTGACCGCCAGATCCTCGATCCTGCCCTGGAGCAGCAACGCCAGGAGCTGGCTGATCTGGTACGTCGTCACGCACCGCGCGCCGCCAACGTCGAATCGGCAATTGAAGACTTGTACGTGGTGCAATACACCGAAAGCGTGCGTTCGATGCCGGCCCTGGCCGAGCCCGCCCTGTGCATCCTGGCCCATGGCAGCAAAGAGATTTGCCTGGGCGATGAGCGCTACGTCTACGACCCGTTGCACTACATGGTGCTGTCGGTGGCATTGCCGATCAGTGGCGTATTGCTGGAGGCCAGCCCGGAGAACCCGAGCCTTGGCGTGCGGATGAACATTGATCCGGCACAGATCAACAACCTGATCGCCGAGGCCGGCCCGATGGGCGTGCCGGCACTCCCATCGGGCCGGGGCTTGTATGTGGAGCGTACCGACCCGCAGTTGCTCGATGCCTTGCTGCGCTTGATCCGCCTGCTGGATACGCCCAAGGATATCGCGGTGCTGGCGCCGCTGATTCGCCGCGAAATTCTTTACCGCCTGTTGCGCGGGCCGCAGGGTTACCGGCTGTATGAGATTGCCATGTCCAACAGCCAGACCCATCGGGTGTGCCAGGCCATCGAATGGCTGAACCAGCATTTTCATCGCCCGCTGCGCATCGACGACCTGGCCCGGGAAGTGAACCTGAGCAGCTCGACCCTGCACCACCGCTTCAAGGCGGTCACCTCCATGAGCCCGCTGCAGTACCAGAAACAGCTGCGCCTGCAAGAGGCGCGGCGGTTGATGCTCAACGATGGCCTGGAAGCGGCGGTGGCCGGGTATCGGGTGGGGTACGAGAGCCCGTCGCAGTTCAGCCGCGAGTACAGCCGGCTGTACGGCGCACCGCCAGTACGCGACCTGGCGCGCCTGCGCAGCACCCTGTAGGAGCGGCGGTGCGACGTCTCGACTTGCCCCGCGAAGGGCCGGCACATCCAACCCATCTGCTACGACCTGGCATTCGCTATCGCGGGGCAAGCCCGCTCCTACAGTGCGAACCGCTTAAACCGCCCTCACCACATGCTTGATCTCCTGGAACGCGCTCAGCCCCCAAGGCCCAAGCTCCCGCCCGATGCTGCTCTGCTTGTAACCACCCCAGGCCGTCTGCGGGAAGATCACCTGCGGTGCGTTGATCCACACAAGCCCCGCCTGCAAGGCATTGGCCACACGCTCGGCGGCCACCAGATCGTTGCTGATCACACTGGCCACCAGGCCAAATTCGCTGTCATTGGCCAGGGCAACAGCCTCGGCTTCATTGGCAACCGGCCGCACACAAAGCACCGGGCCAAAGATCTCCTGGCGCCACAGTGCGCTGTCCAGCGGCACATCGGTGAACACCGTAGGGCTGATGAAATAGCCGCAGGGTAGATCCAGCGGACGCGCGCCACCGCACAGCAACCGGGCACCGGACTCCAGGCCCGCCGCGATATGCCCTTGCACGCGCTGGTACTGCAACGCGTTCACCAGAGGACCCATTTCATGTTCGCCCGTGAACGGCTCACCGACCCTGATCATCTCGGTACGCGTTTTCAAACGGGCGATAAAATCCGGGTACAAGGCCTCGGCGACCAGCACCCGGCTGGTCGCCGAGCACATTTGCCCAGCGTTGAAAAAGCCGCCCAGGCAAGCCAGTTCAACCGCCAGTTCAAGGTCGGCCTCCGCCAGCACCAGCAATGAGGATTTGCCGCCCAGTTCCAGGCTCACGCCCTTGATGGTTTCAGCGGCGCGTTGCATCACCTGCACCCCTACCGCGTTGCTGCCGGTAAACGAAATCTTCGCGATGCGCGGGTCCGCCGCCAGCGGTACACCTACGGCGATACCGGTGCCACACACCAAGTTGAACACGCCCTCCGGCAAACCGGCCTCGGCAATGATGCCCGCCAGCTCCAACTCTGCCAGCGGGGTGACTTCCGACGGCTTGAGTACCACACAGCAGCCAGCTGCCAAGGCAGGCGCCAGCTTCCAGGCGGTGGTGACCATGGGGAAGTTCCACGGCACGATCAGCCCCACGACACCGCAAGGCTCGCGCCGCAGGCGGGCGACAAAGTCATCGCTGGGCAGTGCCACCGCGCTGTCCTGTCCGGCATCCAGACCATCGGCCAGTTCGGCGTAGTAGCGGAAGGTGGCGATCACATCGTCGACATCCATCTGCGCTTCGGCCTGCGGTTTGCCATTGTTGCTGGCCTGCAGAAACACCAATCGCTCACGACGTTGCTCGACACCCTCGGCGATGGTCCGCAACACCTTGGCGCGCTCGGCGCCGCTGCTGCCCGACCAGGCACCGAAAGCTGCCCAAGCCGCCGCCGTGGCGCGATCCACGGCGGCCCCATCTCCGCCATGCACTTCAGCCAGCAACTGCTCGTTGCTCGGATTGATCACCATCAGCGGATGCGACCCGTGTTGCCATACACCGTCAATGAAAAGGCCTGGCAGCTTCATCATGCTTGCACCGCCTGCTGCCACTGCTGCTGGTTGATTTCGATCAGGCTCGGCCCCTTGCGGTCGCAAGCCTGGCGCAGCGCTTCACGCAACGACTCGACGCCCGCCACAGTCTCGGCTGCGCAGCCCAGCGCCTTGGCGACACCAATGAAGTCCGGGGTATGAATGTCCACGCCCACCGGTTCAATGGCGCGGTTGACCATGTACTTCTTGATTTCCTCGTAGCCCTGGTTGTTCCACAGCAGCACGATCAGTGGCACCTGTGCTTCGGTGGCACTGGCCAGCTCAGGCAGGGTGAACTGCAGGCCGCCATCGCCGATCAGGCAGACCACCGGCGCTCGCTCATTGATAGCTTCGGCACTGCCCAGCCAGGCCCCCATGGCCGCCGGCAAGGCATAACCCAGGGTGCCGTAACCGGTCGAGGCATTGAACCAGCGACGCGGCTGGTCCATGTCCAGGGTCAGGTTGCCGGTGTAGACCGGCTGGGTCGAGTCGCCGATCAGGATCGCGCCCGGCAGGGTGTCGAGCAGCGTCTTGAGCATGCGCGTCTGGCTGTGCATCGGCAGGTCCCAGTCTGCCAGCAGCGTTGCACGCAGGCGCTCGGCACGACTGGCGCCCCATTCATTGCCGCGCACTGGCGCCGGCAGTTCGGCCAGGGCCACCAGCAAGGCCTGGGTCGCGACCGTGGCGTCGGCCACCAGGGCAATTTCTGGTGGGTAGTTGCGCACCGTCTGGTCTGGGTCGATATCGATACGCAGCAAACGGCCAGGTATTTCGAAACCGCCCTTGAAGGTGACGTCGTAATCGGTTTCACCAAGCTCGGTACCGATTGCCAGCACCACGTCCGCCTCGGCCACCAGGGCACGCGTGGCCACCAGCGACTGGGTCGAGCCGATTTGCAGCGGATGGCTCGAAGGCAGCACACCCTTGGCGTTGATGGTCAAGGCCACCGGTGCCTGCAGGTACTCGGCCAGACGGGTCAGCGCCGAGCTGGCGTCAATGGCGCCGCCACCGGCCAGGATCAGCGGTCGACGTGCGCCAGCCAGCAAGGCCGCCATTTGCGCTACCGGAGCCGGTGCGGCGCCTGCACGGGCAACGCGTACCGGTGCGCAGGCCAGCAGGTGGTCAGCGTCTTCGACAAGTACATCCAGGGGAATCTCGATATGCACCGGACGCGGCCGGGCACCGTCGAATACGGCGAAGGCGCGGGCCAGCACCATGGGCAGGTCATCGGCGCTCATCAGCGTATGCGAGAAGGCCGCGACACCGGCCACCAGGCTGCCCTGGGCCGGCAGCTCGTGCAGCTTGCCGCGCCCGCCACCCAGTGCATTGCGCGACTGCACGCTGGAAATCACCAGCATCGGGATCGAGTCGGCGTAGGCCTGGCCCATGGCGGTGGTGATGTTGGTCATGCCAGGACCGGTAATGATGAAGCACACACCCGGCTTGCCACGGGTGCGGGCATAACCGTCAGCCATGAATCCTGCACCTTGCTCATGGCGCGGGGTGATATGCCGGATGGAAGATCGCGCCAACCCCCGGTAGAGTTCGACGGTATGCACGCCGGGAATTCCGAAGACATGGTCCACGCCATAGCCTTCAAGGAGTTTGACCAGTACTTCGCCGCAAGTCGCCATGTTCGTGTGCCTGTCGTTGTCCTGAAAACAGGCTTTATTGGACCGCCGCAACGCTACCGGCACAATGCATAAAAGCTCATACTAGCCATGTCTACAGATCATGGCTGACTCCCAATGAAACGCCTCCCGCCCCTGCCCGCCCTGCACACCTTCCTGGTCACTGCCCAGTGCTGCAACTTCACCCGCGCAGCACAACTGCTGCACATTACTCAGGGGGCCGTCAGCCGCCAGATCGCCGGGCTCGAAGATCACCTCGGCTATGCCCTGTTCCTGCGCCAGGCGCGCGGCTTGAGCCTGACCCGTGAAGGCCAGGACTGGCTGCCACGGGTCCAGCAGGTGTTCGCACTGATCGAGGAAGGCGTGCAGCAGGTCGGCGTGCGCAGCGCTACCTTGCAGCTCAAGGCGCCCACTTGCGTAATGCGCTGGCTGTTGCCACGGCTGATGGAGTGGCAAGCGTTACGCCCGGAGGTACCGGTGGAACTGACCACCACGGTGCAGCATGGTGTGGATTTTCGGCGGGAAGTGTTCGATGCCGCCGTGGTGTATGGCGCGGCGCCCAATCATGGCTTGCACAAGATGAAGCTGTTCGATGAGCAACTGACGCCGGTGTGTGCGCCGCAATTGCTGGCTGGCCCCCTGCCCTTGGGGCAGCTGGCGGACCTGGAGCAGCATATGTTGCTGCACCCGACACGCGATCAGCACGACTGGAACGTCTGGCTCGGTGCAGCCGGTGCTCACCTGGCTGGACATGGCAAGAACCAGCATTTCGAGACCCTGGACATGGCCATGTCCATGGCCTCGCAGGGCACCGGCGTAGCGATTGGTGACTGGTCGCTGATTGGTGATGACCTGCGCTGTGGGCGGCTTGTGACGCCCTTCCCGCTAAAAGTGTGTACGGGGCAGGCCTACTACCTGGTCCGCCCGCAAGGCTCGGCGTCGCCGGCCCTGCAGGAATTGCTCGACTGGCTGTGTGAGCAGGCCGCTGTGGGAGCGGGCTTGCCCTACGAGGCGCTGTGACAGGTTAAACGCTATCGCGGGGCAAGCCCGCTCCCACAGCCGCTCCTACCGTGAAACGCTGGCGCGAATGGGCTGGCTTTTCCACCTCATCGAGCATGGCGATGGCGTAGTCGGCAAAACTGATCCAGCTCTTGCCGTCGGCCCCCATCAGCAAGTGGTCCTTGCCGGTGTTGTAGTTGCCGGTGCGTGGCCCTTCAACGAACTCGGCCGAGGGTGACAGAAAGGTCCAGTCCAGCTCCTTTTCCTGACGCAAGGTGTCGAGGTAATGCCCACCAGCAGTGGCTTCGGCCTTGTAGGCTTCAGGGAAATCCGGGCTATCAATGACCTTGTGCCCCGACGGCAACAACAGGCTACCCGCCCCGCCCACCACCAGCAGGCGCTTGACCCCGGCCTTCTTCACCGGTTCGATGATTGCCTGGGGCTTGATGCTGGAAAAATGCGCCGCACTGAGCACCACGTCATGCCCAGCCAGCGCCTGCTCCAGCCCCACGGCATCGCTGACATCCAGCGCCACGGTCTTCACCCCTTCACGGCCCTGCAGTTTCGACGGATCACGGGCGATGGCAGTGACACGGTGACCACGACGCAGCGCTTCTTCCAACAATTGGCTGCCGGCACGCCCGGTCGCCCCGATGATTGCGATGTTGCTCATGAAACACCTCCAGTCAGAATTGAATGTTGCCTACCACTTCATCTCGCCCTTGGCGACCTTGGCGCTGAGCTCCAGCGAGCTCGCTTCACCCAGGTCCGGGTAGCGCTTTTTCATTGCTGCAATCAACTCGGCGGCATTGCCGGCCTTGGCGGATTCTTGGTCGAACGCGCGGATGTAGCTGGCGGTGAAGTGCACCGCTTCAAGCGACTCGCCGGGCTGTCCCAGATAGTGTCCCGGCACCACCACCTGCGGTTTGAGCTGTTCTATGCGCGCAAGGGTCGCCAGCCAGTCCTTGTGCGACTGCACCGTCTGGGTGTCGGCCATCCACACGTGAAGGTTCTGCGCGACCACCACACCGCCGACAACCGCCTTGATCGAGGGAATCCAGACGACGCTGCGATCCGGCTGTGGGCCATCGAGACCGATCACTTCCAACTGTTGCCCTTCAAGCGCCAGTCGATTGCCATCCATCACGTCCGGCACCACTAGCCTGGTCGGTTTGTCGGCTCCCATCTGCGGGCCCCAGTACGCCAGCTTGGCGTTCATGGTTTGCTTGATGTGCGCCACCGTTGCCGCCGAAGCCACGACCCTGGCTTGAGGATAGGCGTCGGTCAGGGTCTGCAAGCCGAAGTAATAGTCCGGATCGCCATGGCTGACATAGATGGTGGTCAGTTGCTTGCCGCTGGCCTGCAGCCTGGCCAGAACTTGCTCCGCCTGGGCTTTGCCGAACTGGGCATCGACAAGAATGGCGTCGTGCTTGCCACTGACGATCACCGAGCTGACCGGGAACAAGGCATCCGTACCCGGGTTATAGACATCCAGTTGCAGCAGCTGCCCGGCAGCATTGGCCTGAGCCAACGCACCCAAGGTGGCGAAAGCCAGCAGCAAGCGGCGAAAGGAGAATGAACGACGCATCAGGCAATTCCTGTGGGTGGGCTTGAGCAACAGCTTAGTTGCACGAACCGATACAAAAAATGCGATGCTTTGACATAGTTTATTTCTGAAATCGGGCAAATCATGGATCGTCTGACCGCAATGCGGGTCTTCGTCAGCGTGGTGGACCTGGGCAGCCAATCGGCGGCGGCTGAGCATCTGGACCTTTCACGGCCCGTGGTTTCGCGCTATCTGGCAGAGCTTGAAGACTGGGTCGGGGCCCGCCTGATGCAGCGCACCACCCGCCGCCTGAGCCTGACCGCCGCCGGCCAGGAAACCTTGCCGCGCTGCCGGCAGATGCTGGAACTGGCGGGCGACCTGCAAGCCGCAGTGAGCGCGCCAAATGATGCCCCGCGGGGCGAGTTGCGCATCAGTGTCAGCACTTCGTTTGGCCAGGCGCAATTGATGGATGCACTGGCCGACTACGTCAAACGCTACCCTGGGGTGAAGATCGACCTGCAGATGCTCGATCGCACGGTCAACCTGGTGGACGAACGCATCGATCTGGCCATCCGCACCAGCAACGAGCTTGACCCCAACCTGATCGCCCGCCGCCTGAGCGTCTGCCGCTCGGTGATCTGCGCCTCCCCTGCCTACCTGCGCGAACACCCGGTTCCAGAGCAGGTCCAGGACCTTGCCCGGCACAATTGCCTGACCCACTCCTACTTCGGCCGCAGCCTCTGGCATTTCGACGTGGAAGGCGAAGTGGTGTCGGTGCCGGTGCAGGGCAACATCAGCGCCAACGAGGCCATGACGCTGCAGCGTGCGGCGCTGGCCGGCGCCGGCATTGCCATGCTGCCCACCTATCAGACCGCCGCCGCCCTGCGTAGTGGCGAACTGGTTCGCTTGCTGCCCAAGGCCCGCCCGCAGGAACTGAACCTGACCGCCGTCTACACCTCCCGCAAGCACATGCCGGCCACCTTGCGCAGCATGCTCGACTTTCTCGCCGAGCGTTTTACCGCCGAGCCGGAATGGGACCGCGATCTGCTCTAGACCGGGCACTGCTGGCAAAGCTGGCCTATGCTTTCAATAGCACCTGTGTGCTGTTGAAAGAGGTGAGCATCATGGGCCTCAAATCCAGAAAATGCGCCGTGGTCTTTGCCATCGTCTCGGTGGTCGGGCTCTACTCCGCAGCCGCCTATCGCGTCGAACAGGCTCGCCATCAGCCAAATTCGGCAGCCAGTTGCAGCCTTGCCCATTGCGTGCCGCACACCGCAACCCTGAGCGCCCTGAGGTAACACCGGGGCAGACGCTTAGCAAGCTATCGAGTACACTGGCCAGCACTCACTTCCACAGCAATGAGCCTGTGGAACAACCCTGCCTTCAGAGCTGGCCTGTGACGCAACTCAATACCCCGCAACCCCTCCTGCGCAGTGTGCTTGTCGCCCTGATGCTGGCGATTTTCCTTGGCGCGCTGGACCAGACTATCGTCGCCGTGTCGATGCCGGCGATCTCCGCGCAATTCAACGATGTCGGCCTCCTGGCCTGGGTGATCTCTGGCTACATGGTCGCGATGACCGTGGCCGTGCCGATCTATGGCAAGCTCGGTGACCTGTATGGCAGGCGGCGGATGATCCTCACCGGTACCGCGCTGTTCACCCTGGCGTCGCTGTTCTGCGCAGTTGCCCAGAACATGGAGCAACTGGTGCTGGCGCGGGTACTGCAAGGGATTGGTGCCGGCGGCATGGTTTCGGTCAGCCAGGCAATCATCGGCGACTTCGTGCCGCCACGGGAGCGCGGTCGCTACCAGGGTTATTTCAGCAGCATGTATGCGCTTGCCAGTGTCACGGGCCCGGTATTGGGCGGGTATTTGACCGAGTACCTGTCATGGCGCGGGGTGTTCTGGTTGAACCTGCCGCTGGGCCTGGTGGCTTGGTGGGTGACCCGACGTGCGCTGCGAACCCTGGTGGTGCCGCAAGGTCGGGCGCGGGTCGACTACGTTGGCGCCGCCCTGCTGATTTTTGGTCTGAGCAGTTTGCTGCTGGGCATCACCCTGATCGGTCAGGGCCACCCCTGGTACTCCTCACAAGTGGCGAGCCTGCTGCTCTGCGCCCTGCTCGGCCTTTCTGTATTCGTGCTTCACGAACGCCGTGCGCCCGAGCCTTTGCTGCCACTGAAGTTGTTCTCCAACCCCGTCGCCACCCTGTGCTGGTGCACCATTTTCTTCACCAGTTTCCAGGCCATCTCCCTGACCATGCTGATGCCGCTGCGCTACCAGAGCATTACCGGCGCAGGCGCCGACAGCGCGGCCCTGCACCTGCTACCGCTGGCCATCGGCTTGCCGATCGGTGCCTATTGCGGGGGGCGCCTCACCAGTTTCACCGGTCGCTTCAAACCACAGATACTGGGGGGTGCGTTGATGATGCCATTTGCCATTGTCGGCATGGCGTTCACGCCCCCCCAAGCCGCCTGGCTCAGTGGCCTGTTCATGATCCTGACCGGAATTGCCTCGGGCTTGCAGTTCCCCACCTCGCTGGTGGCGACCCAGAGCGCGGTGGAGCCGCGGGATATCGGCGTGGCCACCAGCACCACCAACCTGTTCCGCTCACTGGGCGGCGCCATGGGCGTGGCATGCATGTCGGCACTGTTGCTGGCGATGTTGCAGGACGGGGGCCTGAGCCTGGCCGGAGATGCGCTGCTCGGCAGCCTCAAGGCGGGCGAGCCGAGCCTGCAGATACAGGAAGAGCTGACGATGACGTTCCGCAATCTGTTGCTCGGCAGTGCAATGGTCTCGCTGCTCGGGCTGGCAGCGGCATTGGCGTTACCGGATAGGCAATTGCGAGGTCGCCAGTAGGAAATGAGTGAAGGCCGTGGAAACAATTCATCACAAACCTTCACAAAGTGTCATTTGCGCAAGGAAGGACTCAAGCGCAGCATATCCAGCCCAGTATCGACCCACTGCTCCGCTTCACCCAAGAGGTCGAAACTTTCCGGCAGCAACAGCCAGCGGCGAATCAGGCCATCAATATAGAAGTAGATCGCCATCGCCGCACGATCCGGATCTACATCGGCGGGCAGTTGCCCGCGCTTCACTGCATTGCCCAGCGACAACGCGATATGGGCATGACATTCCACCGTCGAGGTCTGCCGTTGCTGGCGAATCTCGCACATATCGTCGGTGAACTCGCACTTGTGATGCAGAATTTCATTGATTCGCCGGGTTTTCGGGTCAAGCACCATCTGGTGCATCAACTGGACCAGCAACTTGCGCATGCAGCCAAGCGGATCAAGCTCCTCTTCGCTTTCACTGGCCCGGGCAAGGGCGTCGAGCGGCTCGTGCAGGCTGTCGAGCATGGCTTCGACCAGCTCGGCCTTGTCGTTGAAATGCCAATAGATGGCACCACGGGTAACGCCGGCAAGCTTGGCGATATCCGCCAATGTGGTTCGCGCGACGCCGCGCTTGTAGAAGGCCTTTTCCGCAGCTTCGAGAATCTGGGCGCGGGTTTCCTGGGCTTCTTCTTTGGTTCGACGGACCATGGCAGTACGACCTCATCAAAACCCGGGTGCATGCACGGGCACCTGGGGGCTGAGCCGGATCAACTTTTTACAGGTTGTTACCGGTTAGATTCTGGGCTTGCGACGACGTGGGGCATCGCCTGCAAGGTATTTACAAACAACCATGAATGTAAGTATATTCCTTAGCAAGCTATTTATCCACACGACAACTTTTTTTCTATTCGCATCCTTTCCATTTATTCTTGAGCGTCTTCAGCTCTTGCGACCCGAGGATCTTCATGCAATTCAAGCCAGCTGTTACCGCTCTGGTATCCGCCGTCGCCCTGGCAACACTGCTCAGCGGCTGTAAAAAGGAAGAGGCCGCGCCAGAAGCGCAAACTCCTCAGGTCGGCGTCGTCACCCTGCAAACCCAAGCCTATACCCTCACCTCCGATCTTCCGGGGCGTACCACTGCCTACCGGATCGCCGAAGTGCGTCCGCAGGTCAATGGCATCATCCTCAAGCGCCTGTTCAAGGAAGGCACCGAGGTCAAGGAGGGCCAGCAGCTCTACCAGATCGACCCTTCGGTGTACGAAGCGACCCTGGCCAGCGCCCAGGCCAACCTGCAATCGACCCGTTCGCTGTCCGAGCGCTACAAGCAGCTGGTGGCCGAACAGGCGGTCAGCCGCCAGGAATACGACGACGCACAAGCCAAACGTTTGCAGGCTGAAGCCTCACTGCGCAGCGCCCAGATCGACCTGCGCTACACCAAGGTCCTGGCGCCACTGAGCGGCCGTATCGGTCGCTCCGCAGTTACCGAAGGCGCACTGGTGAACAACGGCCAGGCCGATGCCATGGCGGTGATCCAGCAGCTTGACCCGATCTATGTAGACGTCACCCAGTCTTCGGCCGAGCTGCTCAAGCTGCGCCGTGAACTGGAAAGCGGCCAGTTGCAGAAAGTCGGTGAAAACGCCGCCAAGGTCACCTTGACCCTGGAAGATGGCAGCACCTACCGCCAGGAAGGTCGCCTGGAGTTCTCCGAAGTGTCGGTCGACCCGACCACCGGTTCCGTGACCCTGCGCGCCGTGTTCCCGAACCCCGAGCACAACCTGCTGCCGGGCATGTTCGTCCACGCGCGACTGAAGGCCGGTGTCAACGCCCAGGCGATCCTCGCCCCGCAACAAGGCGTGACCCGCGACCTGAAGGGCCAGCCAACCGCCTTGATCGTCAACCAGGAGAACAAGGTCGAGCTGCGCCAGCTCAAGGCCACGCGTACCGTCGGTAGCGACTGGCTGATCACCGAAGGCCTGAACGCCGGTGACCGGGTGATCACCGAAGGCTTGCAGTTCGTCAAGCCAGGTGTCGAGGTCAAGGTCAGCGAAGCCACCAACGTCAAGCCTGCTCAGCCAACCCAGGCCAATGCAACGACTGCAGGGGCCAAAGGGGAGTAAACCATGTCGAGATTCTTTATCGATCGCCCGATCTTTGCCTGGGTGATCGCCTTGGTGATCATGCTGGTCGGCGCCTTGTCGATCCTCAAGTTGCCAATCAACCAGTACCCGAGCATCGCGCCGCCGGCCATCGCCATCGCCGTGACCTACCCGGGCGCCTCGGCGCAGACCGTGCAGGACACCGTGGTCCAGGTGATCGAGCAGCAGCTCAACGGTATCGACAACCTGCGTTATGTATCGTCGGAAAGTAACTCCGACGGCAGCATGACCATCACCGCGACCTTCGAGCAGGGGACCAACCCCGACACCGCCCAGGTCCAGGTGCAGAACAAGCTGAACCTGGCCACCCCGCTGCTGCCGCAAGAAGTACAGCAGCAGGGTATCCGCGTGACCAAGGCAGTGAAGAACTTCCTGCTGGTGATCGGCCTGGTATCCGAAGACGGCAGCATGTCCAAGGACGACCTGGCCAACTACATCGTGTCTAACATGCAGGACCCGATCTCGCGTACCGCGGGTGTCGGTGACTTCCAGGTCTTCGGTGCCCAGTACGCGATGCGGATCTGGCTCGATCCGGCCAAGCTGAACAAGTTCCAGCTGACTCCGGTCGATGTACGCACCGCCGTGGCGGCGCAGAACGTCCAGGTGTCGTCCGGTCAGCTCGGCGGCCTGCCTGCCCTGCCCGGCCAGCAACTGAACGCCACCATCATCGGCAAGACCCGTCTGCAGACCGCCGAGCAGTTCGAAAAGATCCTGCTCAAGGTCAACCGCGACGGCTCGCAAGTGCGCCTGAAGGATGTCGCCACTGTAGCGCTTGGCGGTGAAAACTACGCCGTCAGCGCCCAGTTCAACGGCAAGCCGGCGTCGGGTCTGGCGGTCAAGCTGGCAACCGGGGCCAACGCCCTGGACACCGCCAAAGCCCTGCGCAAGACCATCAGTGACCTCGAGCCCTTCTTCCCTGAAGGCATGAAAGCGGTGTTCCCGTACGACACCACGCCAGTGGTAACCGAGTCGATCAGCGGGGTAATCCACACCCTGATCGAAGCGATCGTGCTGGTGTTCCTGGTGATGTACCTGTTCCTGCAGAACTTCCGCGCCACCATCATCACCACCATGACCGTGCCTGTGGTACTGCTCGGCACCTTCGGCATCCTGGCCGCGGCGGGCTTCAGTATCAACACCCTGACCATGTTCGGCATGGTGCTGGCGATCGGCTTGCTGGTGGACGATGCCATCGTCGTGGTGGAGAACGTCGAGCGGGTAATGGCCGAAGAAGGCCTGTCACCCAAGGAAGCGACGAAGAAATCCATGGGCCAGATCCAGGGCGCCCTGGTCGGTATCGCCCTGGTACTGTCGGCAGTACTGCTGCCGATGGCGTTCTTCGGCGGCTCCACCGGGGTGATCTACAAGCAGTTCTCGATCACCATCGTGTCGGCCATGGCCCTGTCGGTGATCGTTGCGCTGATCTTCACCCCGGCCCTGTGCGCCACCATGCTCAAGCCGATTCCGAAGGGTGAGCATGGCACGCCCAAGCGCGGCTTCTTCGGCTGGTTCAACCGCAACTTCGACCGCAGCGTCAAAAGCTACGAGCGCGGCGTGGGCAACATCCTGCGTCACAAGGCGCCGTACCTGCTGGCCTACCTGCTGATCATGGTCGGCATGATCTGGCTGTTCATGCGCATCCCCACCGCCTTCCTCCCCGAGGAAGACCAGGGCGTACTCTTCGCCCAGGTGCAGACCCCGGCCGGCTCCAGTGCCGAGCGGACCCAAGTGGTGATCGATGAAATGCGTGCCTACCTGCTCGACAAGGAAGCCGATACCGTGGCCTCCGTGTTCACCGTGAACGGCTTCAACTTCGCCGGCCGCGGACAGAGCTCGGGCATGGCCTTCATCATGCTCAAACCGTGGGGCGAGCGTTCTGCCGAGAACAACGTGTTCAACCTGGCCGCCCGTGCCCAGCAGCACTTCTTCAGCTTCCGCGACGCGATGGTGTTTGCCTTTGCCCCGCCTGCGGTACTGGAACTGGGTAACGCCACCGGTTTCGACGTATTCCTGCAAGACCGTGCCGGTGTCGGCCACGACAAGCTGATGGAAGCGCGCAACCAGTTCCTCGGCCTGGCCGCTCAAAGCAAGATCCTCTCGGCAGTACGTCCGAACGGCCTGAACGATGAACCGCAGTACCAGCTGACCGTCGACGACGAACGCGCCAGTGCCCTGGGCGTGACCATTGCCGACATCAACAACACCCTGTCGATTGCCCTGGGTGCCAGCTACGTCAACGACTTCATCGACCGCGGTCGGGTCAAGAAGGTGTACATCCAGGGTGAGCCTGGCTCGCGGATGAGCCCGGAAGACCTGCAGAAGTGGTACGTGCGCAACGCCGCCGGCGAGATGGTGCCGTTCTCCTCCTTCGCCACCGGCGAATGGATCTACGGTGCACCGAAGCTGTCGCGTTACAACGGTGTAGAAGCCATGGAAATCCTCGGTGCGCCAGCCCCTGGCTACAGTACCGGTGAAGCCATGCTCGAAGTCGAGCGCATTGCCGCACAGTTGCCTAAAGGTATCGGCTACTCCTGGACCGGCCTGTCGTACGAGGAGCGCCTGTCGGGCTCCCAGGCGCCGGCGCTGTATGCCTTGTCGCTGCTGATGGTGTTCCTGTGTCTGGCGGCGCTGTATGAAAGCTGGTCGATTCCGATCGCGGTCATGCTCGTGGTACCGCTGGGGATCATCGGTGCCCTGCTGGCTACCAGCCTGCGTGGCCTGTCCAACGACGTGTACTTCCAGGTGGGGCTGTTGACCACCATTGGTCTGGCGGCGAAGAACGCGATTCTGATCGTGGAATTTGCCAAGGAACTGCACGAGCAGGGCCGCAGCCTGATCGATGCGGCCATCGAAGCCTGCCGGATGCGTCTGCGGCCGATCATCATGACCTCGCTGGCGTTCATCCTGGGCGTGGTACCGTTGGCTATCTCCAGCGGTGCGGGCTCGGGCAGCCAGCATGCGATCGGTACCGGGGTAATCGGCGGCATGCTGACCGCCACCGTACTGGCCATCTTCTGGGTACCGCTGTTCTTCGTTACGGTGTCGTCACTGTTCGGCAGCAAAAAGCCGGAAGAAGACGCCACACCTGAAACTCCACGCTATGAGGCTGGGCAATGAGTAAGTCCCTGTTGTCCCTGGCGGTAACCGCTTTCATTCTTGGCGGCTGCTCGCTGATCCCTGACTACCAGACCCCGGAATCGCCGGTGGCCGCGCAGTGGCCGCAAGGCCCTGCCTATTCGCCGACCGAGTCGGCGGATGTGGCTGCCGCCGAGCAGGGCTGGCGTCAGTTCTTCCATGACCCGGCGCTGCAGCAGTTGATCCAGACCTCGCTGGTCAACAACCGCGACCTTCGGGTCGCGGCACTGAACATCGATGCCTACCGGGCGCAGTACCGCATCCAGCGGGCCGACCTGTTCCCGGCAGTCAGCGCCAACGGCAGTGGCAGCCGCCAGCGGATGCCGGCCAACCTGTCGCAGACCGGTGATTCCGAGATCACCAGCCAGTACTCGGCCACCCTCGGGGTGAGCGCCTACGAGCTGGACCTGTTCGGCCGGGTACGCAGCCTTACCGAGCAGCAACTGGAAATCTACCTGTCCAGCGAAGAGGCCCGGCGCTCTACCCAGATCAGCCTGGTGGCCAGCGTGGCCAACGCCTACTTCACTTGGCAGGCCGACCAGGCCCTGCTCAAGCTGACCGAAGACACCCTCAAGACCTACGAGGAAAGCTATGCGCTGACCTTGCGCAGCAACGAAGTGGGTGTGGCTTCTGCCCTGGACTTGAGCCAGGCGCGTACCTCGGTTGAAGGTGCCCGGGTCAAACTGGCCCAGTACCAGCGCCTGGTCGCCCAGGACCTGAACAGCCTGACCGTGCTGGTCGGTACCGGCCTGCCGGCCGACCTGCCTGCTGCGCGCAGCCTCGACAGCGATGTACTGGCTGAAGTACCTGCCGGCATGCCGTCCGAGGTACTGCAACGTCGTCCGGACATCCAGGAAGCCGAGCATCTGCTCAAGGCCGCCAACGCCAACATCGGTGCGGCCCGTGCAGCGTTCTTCCCGAGCATCAGCCTGACTGCCAACGCCGGGACCCTGAGCCCGGACATGGACGGGCTGTTCAAGGGCGGTTCGGGCACCTGGTTGTTCCAGCCGCAGATCAACCTGCCGATCTTCAACGCCGGTGCCCTGCGCGCCAGCCTTGACTACTCGAAGATCCAGAAGGACATCAACGTCGCGAAGTACGAGAAAACCATCCAGACCGCCTTCCAGGAAGTCTCCGATGGCCTCGCCGCGCGCAAGACCTTCAACGATCAGCTGCAGGCCCAACGCGACCTGGTCGCCGCCAACCAGGACTACTACCGCCTGGCCGAGCGTCGCTACCGCATTGGTGTCGACAGCAACCTGACCTTCCTCGACGCCCAGCGTCAGCTGTTCAACACCCAGCAGGCGTTGATCAGCGATCGTCTGTCGCAGCTGGTCAGCGAGGTCAACCTGTACAAGGCCCTCGGCGGCGGCTGGTACGAGCAGACCGGTCAGGCGCAGCAGCAGGCAGCAGTCGATACGCCAAAAGGCTGATTCTGGCTTGTGGTTCAGGAGCCCACCCTTGCGGTGGGCTTTTTTATGTCTTCGCAAGGCAAGCCCGCCCCCACAGGAGCGAACGTGCCTCGCGATGTTTCCAAAACTAACCAACCAGTTAGTGTTCGATTATCGCCCAACTCCGGCTGTAACGAATTGATTCACCCCCGCCCGCCACCGCACCATCCTTTCGCAGCTACTCCTACGTTTCTACCCCAAGATCGTTGCCCGGCCTGTGACCGTTAACCGTCACAGCGGATGGCTTCGGCTTACATAAAAACAAGAGACACAGACAACATGACTGCACTCCCACCCGCACGACACCTGCTTCCCGGCTTGCTGGCCATGACTTGCGCCCTGCCCGTCTTCGCGGCCGACGGTGGTTTTGTCGAAGACGCCAAGGCCAGCCTCAACCTGCGCAACTTCTACATCAACCGCAATTTCGTCGACCCCGCCAACCCTCAGGGCAAGGCCGAGGAATGGACCCAGAGCTTCATCCTCGATGCCCGCTCCGGCTTCACCCAGGGCGTGGTCGGCTTCGGCGTGGATGTACTGGGCTTGTACTCGGTCAAGCTCGATGGCGGCCGGGGCACGGCTAACACCAACCTGCTGCCGGTACATGACGACGGTCGCCCGGCCGATGACTTCGGCCGCCTGGGCGTGGCGCTCAAGGCCAAGGTATCGAACACCGAGCTGAAGGTGGGTGAATGGATGCCGGTGCTACCAATCCTGCGCTCGGACGACGGCCGCTCGCTGCCACAGACTTTCCGCGGCGGGCAGATCACCTCCCAGGAAATCGCCGGCCTGACCCTGTATGCCGGCCAGTTCCGCGGCAACAGCCCGCGCAACGATGCGAGCATGGAAGACATGTCGATGAACGGCCGGGCGGCCTTCACGTCCGACCGGTTCAACTTTGCCGGCGGCGAATACAGCTTCAACGACAAGCGCACGCAGATCGGCCTGTGGAATGCCGAGCTCAAAGACATCTACAACCAGCAGTTCATCAACCTGATCCACACCCAGCCGCTGGGCGACTGGACCCTGGGCGCCAACCTTGGCTACTTCCTTGGCAAGGAAGACGGCGCAGCCCGCGCAGGCGACCTCGACAACCGCACCGCCTCGGCGCTGCTCTCGGCCCGCTATGGCGCCAGCACCTTCTACGTCGGCCTGCAGAAAGTCAGCGGCGACGACGCTTGGATGCGGGTCAACGGTACCAGCGGCGGTACCCTGGCCAACGACAGCTACAACTCGAGCTTCGACAACGCCCAGGAGCGCTCGTGGCAGGTGCGTTACGACTTCAACTTTGCCGGGGTTGGCGTGCCGGGCCTGACCTTGATGAACCGCTACATCAGCGGTGACAACGTGCACACCGGCGCGATCACCGATGGCAAGGAATGGGCGCGGGAGTCAGAGCTGGCCTATGTGATCCAGTCCGGCGCCCTGAAGAACCTCTCGTTCAAATGGCGCAACTCGACCATGCGCCGGGACTACAGCAGCAACGCCTTTGATGAGAACCGCCTCATCGTCAGCTATCCGATCAGCATTCTGTGAAACCATCGCGGGGCAAGTCTCGACTTGCCCCGCAATCGCTATCAGACCCCGCGCGTCGTCCGGCTCCGCTGCCCAGTCACGCCCACCGGGACATCCCCTTGCAAGGTCACCCGACGCACCACCCGCCCCTGGGTGCCATAGTCATCCACCGCGTAATGCTGGGTGGCGCGGTTGTCCCAGATCGCCACGTCACCGGCCTGCCACCGCCAGCGCACGGTGTTCTCCAGGCGGGTAACGTGGCTTTGCAGAAGGCTGAACAGGTGAGTGGAATCGAACTGCGAGTAGCCCTTCAGGCGCTTGACGAAGTGGCCCAGCAGCAGGGTTTTCTCACCACTGACCGGGTGTACCCGCACCACAGGGTGTTCAGTTTCATACACCGTGGAGGTGAAGATCCGGCGATAGCTCTCCTGCTGCTCCAGGGTGACATTCGGCTTGGCCGCCGCGTAGTCGTACTCGTTGCTGTGTACCGCCCACAGCTGATCGGCCAGTGCCTGCAATTCGGCAGGCAAGTCCTGATAGGCCGTCGCCGTGTTGGCCCATACGGTGTCGCCACCCGACTCGGGCGCCACCACCGAACGCAGGATCGAAGCCTTGGGATAGGCATCCACGAAGGTCACATCGGTGTGCCAGGAGTTGGCCCGGCGCCCTTCACCGCCGTCCAGCTCCAGCAGGAAACGGGTGCCTTCGCGCACCGGCACGGTGGGGTGGGCAATCGGCTCGCCGAGCAAGTGGGCAAAGGCTTCCTGCCCCTGGTCATCGAGGTGATGCTGGGCGCGGAAGAAGATGACCTTGTGCTGTACCAGCGCGGCCTGGATGGCCTCGATCACGGCAGGTTCAAGGTCGGCGCTCAACTGCACCCCACGGATCTCGGCACCGATGCGTCCGGCGACCGGGTGGATGTCCAGCGCGTGGCTGACGGGTGCTACGGCGCGTGCGGCATTGCTCATGGTATGACCCTCGTCTGGCTGCTTTGCGAATAGTGCCGATGGAACACTTGCGCTATCTATATGCAAATAAGCTCTAACAAATTTGCAAGTGCTTCATTGACGGAATAAGAGCTTGCATTTAAAACCTGAGCCTTCGTGGCGGCAAATACCTTCGCCGTATTTTTGGAATGCCGGGAAAGCATATGGATCTTCGCCAACTGCGTTACTTCATCGCCCTCACTGAACACCGCAGTTTTGTCCGCGCGGCCGACGCCATGGGCATCACCCAGCCAGCCTTCAGCCGCAGCATCCAAGGCCTGGAGCAAGAGTTCGGATGTGTACTGGTGGATCGCGGCAACAAGGACCTGCGCCCGACCCCGGAAGGCCAGGTGGTACTGCAGCACGCCTTGCGCCTGGTGCAGGGCGCAGCCTTGCTCAACAGCGAAGTCCTGCAGATGACCAAACTCGACGCCGGCGAATTGCACTTCGGCTGCGGCCCGGCACCTGCCGAGCATCTGGTGCCCCGGGCGCTGGCGCAGTTTCTCGACGCCCACCCCAAGGTGCGTACCAGCCTTGAAGTCGATAACTGGGAAAAGCTCAGCCGAGCCTTGAACCGTGAGGAAATCGAGTTCTTCGTCGCGGACATCCGCCAGTTCGAGGCCGACCCCAACTTCCACACCTTGCCGCTGAGCCCCCGTCGCGGGCTGTTTTTCTGCCGGCCGGGGCATCCCTTGCTGGCCAAGGACAGCCTGTCGACCAACGACATGTTCGACTACCCCTTGGCCACCACGCTGATCCCGCCCGGCGTGCGCAAGCTCCTGGCCAATCTCAGCGGCAAGACTGACTTCACTGCGCAACTGCAAACCGAGCACCTGCCAACCCTTGTACGCCGGGTATTAGGCAGTGATGCCATCGGTATTGGTACCGAGGAAGCCTTTGCCGACGACATCCAGCAGGGTCGCCTGATACGCCTGCACTGGCGCAACCTGCCGGCCAACCTGGATAGCCTCAACGCCCGCTGCGGCATTGTCAGCCGCAGCGGTTATCGCCTGTCGCCAGCAGCGAAGGCCATGATCGACACCCTGATCAGCCTCGATCAGCAGCCAGCGCTGCAGGTGCTGGCCGGATAGCCTGGGGCGCCAGCCACTGGGCAACTTTGAACGGCTTGCGGATCAAGCGTTGCTCGGCGGCCAGGTCGATCGATGCCTGCAACTGATCGAGGAACGGCTGGTCCAGGCTCGAGCGGAAGGTGTGCTTGAGTGGCTCATCCTGCAAGTCACGCTCGAGGATCACTTTCGGATAACTCGCCAACCCTGATACCAGCTGGATATAGGCCTCTTTGTTGGCCTCGTGGCTCAACCATTGCACAGCCTGCTGCTGGGCATCGAGCAGGCGCTGGACCAGCTCGGGATGCGCATCGACAAAGGCGCCCGCCCCCACCAGCACCGCCTGGATGCTGCCGGCACCGCCCAGGTCGCGGGTGTTGAGCGGCAGATCGGCAAGGCCGCGGGCCTGCAGGGCCGTCAACCCCGACAGCCCCCAGGTGGCATCGATCTGCCGGGCGGCCAGGGCGGCGACGGCCGCGTTGAAGTCCAGGTTGATCACCTTCAGGTCCTTCTCGCTCAAGCCCTGGCTGGCCAGGGCAGCATCGAACGACAGCTGGCTGGCAGTGCCACGGAAGATCGCCACGCGCTTGCCCTTGAGATCCTGCAAGGTCTTGATGTCACTGCCGGGCACCACGCCCAGGTAGTGCTTGATGCCGCGCCCGGTAGCCGACAAAAGGCGGGTATCGACGCCATTGGCCTTGCCGATGATGGCGGCCAGATCGCCCAGGTAGGCAAAGTCCACCTGGCCGTTGGCGAAGGCTTCGTTGATCACCGGGCCCGCGCCCTTGAAGTAGTTCCACTGGATGGTGATGCCGTCGGCAGCAAAGGCCTTTTCCAGCAACTGCTGGTTGCGCAGCACATCACTGATTCCGCCCCCCGAATTTTGCGTACCCGCACTCAGGTCCGGCACGGCAATGCGGATTTCCCGCACGGCACTGGCCTGGGCCAGCGGCGGTAGCCATCCGACCACGGCAGCCAGGGCGGGGGCGGCAAACAGACTGAAAACACGGTTGATCGACAGGTTCATGGCACGCGCTCCTTGTAGTGGTACGGCCACGCTAACCACATCCTGAAGCTGCAAATAAATACTATTAAATTACAATTTAATAATTAATTAGCATAAGAGGGCTGCCACGGGGCTTGCACCCAACTATGCCTGTGGCACACGAAAAATATGCTTCAAATGCATTGGATACGGCGCTTTCCAGCTGTTTTAAATGCACATTCTTATGAGTTATTCGCATTGATATTGATAATTGTATACCTGAAAGGAATATACAAATTTCAATCCACGGAGGTCCGCCATGGCCCGAGCATCATTATCCAGCCCCTCGTTGAGCACACCTGCTCCGCCACCGAGCGGGGCCGGCACATGGCCCTGGGCGCGGCTGCAGGCCTGGTACCTGCCATTGGGGCTGGCGCTGCTATGGTGGCTGGCCAGCCGCAACCACTGGATGAGCGAGCAGATACTGCCTGCGCCCAGCCTGGTCTGGCAGAGCGCACTGGAGCTGGCCCATGGCGAACTCTGGTCGCACCTGGCAATCAGCCTGCAACGCTTACTGCTCGGCCTGGTGGCTGGGGTCACCAGCGGTGCGGTGCTGGGTGCCTGGCTGGGTTTCAGCCGCCGCGCCGAGCGCCTGGTAATGCCTACTTTCAACGCCCTGGCACAGATCCCGACCCTCGCCTGGGTGCCGCTGTTCATGGTGTTGTTCGGCATTGGCGAGCTGCTCAAGCTAGTGGTGCTGGTCAAAGCGATCATCGTCCCAGTCACTCTGCATACCCTAGTTGGCGTGCGTGACGCCCAGCCGCGCCTGCGTGAGGCGGCGGCAGTGCTCAGGCTGCCAGGACCTCTGCTGATCACCCGGCTGATCCTGCCGGCGGCCTTGCCCGCCTTTCTTGCCGGAGTACGCCTGGCGCTGGCCACCGGCTGGTCCTCGTTGCTGGCAGTCGAGCTGCTCGCCTCCAGTGAAGGCATCGGCTACCTGATGGTTTGGGCGCGCCAGCTGTTCATGCTCGATATCGTCTTCGTCTGCATCGTGGTGATCGGGCTGCTTGGCTATGCCATGGACCGTGGCCTGGGCTGGTTGGATCGGCGCCTGGTGCATTGGCCGCATCCGCCCGGGGCGCAACTGCGGGGGCAACAGCTGCAAGGCGCGGAGCGGCTGCATGCGCTGGTGCTACCCCTGGGGTTGTTGCTGCTCTGGCAGTTGGCCAACCAATTGCAGTGGGTTGATGCACAGATCCTGGTCGCCCCCTGGCAAGTGCTGACCACCGCCTGGTACGGCGTGCTCGACGGCTCGCTCAGCTCAGCCCTGGTGGTCAGCGTCGGCCGCGCCCTGGGCGGGTTGCTGCTGGGCGGCGGCCTGGGCTTTGTCCTGGGCCTGTGGCTGGGGTTGTCGCACCCTGCCGAACGCGTGCTCGGCCCTACCCTGGCCGGGGTTCGGCAGATCGCAATCTTTGCCTGGGTGCCGTTGCTCACCGCCTGGTTCGGTCTGGGCGAGCTGGCCAAGTGGGTATTTGTCGGGCTGGCCGCCTTCTTCCCCCTGTTCATCGCTACCCAGCGCAGTGTCGCCAACCGCTCCGCGCAACTGGATGAGGCCGCCCGGGTGCTGCACCTGAACCTGCGCCAGCGCTTGCTGCAGCTGGTGCTGCCAGGGGCGGCACCGGGGATTTTCGCCGGCCTGCGCGTGGGCTTGATCTATGCCTGGCTCGGCACCATCGGCGCCGAATACTTCATGCCCTCCGGTGGCGGCATCGGCAGCCTGATGATCGGCGCCCAGCAGTTGTTGCGCATGGACTTGATCATGGCCGGGATGCTTCTGGTCGGCCTCACCGGCGCACTGTTGGGCGCCCTCGGACAACACATCGAATCGCGTGCCACACGCTGGAGACGAGCATGAACGCCATTGCCCATCCTTTGGTCAGCTTCAATCAGGTCGGTAAACACTTTGCGGTGGCCGGCGGCGAGCTGGAAGCCATCCGCGACTTCAACCTGCAGATCGCCGACGGCGAGTTCGTCGCCATCGTCGGCGCCAGCGGCTGTGGCAAATCCACCCTGCTGCGCCTATTGATCGGCCTGGACAGCGACTACCAGGGGCAGATCCTGATCGACGGCCAGCCGCTGACCGGCATCGGTCGCGAGCGCGGCATCGTATTCCAGGAGCATCGCCTGTTTCCCTGGCTGACGGTGCGGGAAAACATCGCCCTGGGCCTGGTCAACGAACCCTTGAGCACAGCGCAGCGTGAACAACGCATTACCCACTACATCGCCCTGGTCGGGCTTGAGGACTTCAGCCAGGCCTACCCGCACCAACTCTCTGGCGGCATGGCCCAACGGGTGGCGATTGCCCGTGGCCTGGTGGCCAGCCCGCGCATCCTGCTGCTCGACGAACCCTTCGGCGCCCTCGATGCCCTGACCCGCCAGCAGATGCAGGAAGAGCTGCTGGCGATCCGCGAACGGGCGCGTATCACCACCCTGCTGGTGACCCACGACGTCGAGGAAGCACTGTTCCTGGCCGATCGCGTGGTGGTACTCGAACCGCGCCCCGGCCGCATCAAGCAGATCCACAGCATCGACCTGCCCCACCCGCGCCAGCGCTCAAGCCTGGCATTCCATCGCCTGCGCGAAGCACTGCTGCACCAACTCACCGCCGACGACCGCTACCTGCCGGCCGCGCCGGTCCAGATCCACAACCTGCCCCTCTCCTACCTTGCCTA